>Ga0325414_1008342_pt1 | contig 10983 bp, 2 predicted proteins | sample PopdelMetagenome_8_FD_206183 | JGI IMG/M metagenome (GOLD analysis project Ga0325414, IMG submission 206183) | Populus deltoides microbial communities from Bellville, Georgia, United States - Leaf-PdKOR-R3 | ecosystem: Host-associated > Plants > Phyllosphere > Phylloplane/Leaf | place: USA...
TTAAGCAGCTGCATTCACAGATTGATTCTGCTGTCACTGTCGTGATGTTGCAGGACGAAGTTTGTGCTTCTATTCCCTAGCTAATTTGTTTTGTAAGGCACTGGAGCTTCTTAAGCAAAATTGAGCCGTCAAAACTTGATATGCCTTGATAGGGTAACCGCAAAACCAACCTGTGAATCATCCTTGAAAAAGACCTCGAAAGATAGACCCAAACCTGTAAAAAAGGAGAGCATCAGCGCATCAAAAGATCATATGCGCAGCACAACAACAACTGAGAAAAATGCAAGTTAAATTCCAAGTGCCCTCGTCAACCGGCCAAAAAGAAAGAATGCTTAGTGCAGGAGGAGTGGGCAGTGATCAAATGAAAAATGGGTAACCAAGGAAAAAGCAGAAAGCACATGATCTAGCTGCAGTTCCAAGCAAAAACCGCAGAAGCCCCCAAAGAGCCAAAGCAAAGATAAAGCATTCGAGTAACATCCACTTTCTTTACGTCACCGTGGCTCCAAAAGCAACCCCTTCAACAACTGCGATTCCAGTAAAAAGGAAGCATCTTTTTTCTACGATTTAAAACGATACAAAAATAGATATAATTTAAACGATACAACTCTTTAAGATTAATGAATAAACACTTGATGACAACTCTTTATTATTCATAAAAAAAGTCAGTATTTCTTAGGATTTTTATCAATGCTATTTATTTAAGAAAAGACACCGTCTTTACCTTTTCGTGTCTGAAATGTAATTACAGTTATTTTTTGGAATATTTTTCACTTGAAAATATATCAATTTAAACTTTGAAGTTTTTTGGTGTTAAAAAGATTTTTCACTTATTTTTGCAATTTATTAGTAAAATATACAAGGAAATTAAAAGAACTAAACCAATCTACACTAATTATTTTTCACTTCTGTAGCTTAGCTAAGATTCACAAATTCTGAAAAGGAGGAAGAAATTGTAGCATGATAAAGTTGTAGGATCCAATTTTCCATTTCAAGAAATGAGCATAGGCCATGGAGACAAGGTGTACAAAAGAAGAATTGGGATTCTCAAATGTTTCTTTAAATATAAATTATTGAATTCAAATTGAGTGATTATCATTTAATGTATAATAAAAATGAAAATAATTTAATTTTTTTATCATTTAATTTCTATTACATAATTCAATTCATTGAATTCCAGATTTATAATGATAATTGAAATATTATTAGCAATGTTTTTTTTAAAAAAAATATGAAAGTAACTAAGATAGTGTTCGACACAATTATGCTTATATTTTTAGATGCTTTTTATAAATATTTTTTGTTTTAAAAAATATGAAATTATTTTTTTTAGTGTTTTCTAATGGTTTGTATTGATATTAAAAATAAAAGGAATCAATATATTTAAAATAAAAAATATTTTAAAAATTAATTTTCATCACAATTTCAAACACCACAAAAACATTAAGAAAAATTGAAACTCAATCCTAAACATTGATGTCACTAACTAATAATTTATATCACTAACTAATAATAAATTACTCAACCGAATGTCAAAATTTATGATAATAAAATCAAGCAAATCATGAAACGAGATTGGTTGCTAAGGCATCCAACGATGACCATTTAACTTGAACTCTAACATCAAATTGAATTGATTGGAATCAAATGAATTTATTTTATTATATATATATATATAATATTTATAATTTTGTTATTTAATACATGTATATAAACCTCAAATATTTATATTACTCTTTTATTTATATTAAATAATAAATTGCAATCACATGTGGTTCAATCTTTGTTTTTTTTTTTTTATGAATGAAGTTGTTTGTTTTTGTGTTTGAAAAGTATTTTAAAAAAATAAAAAAAATATTATTTTAAATTATTTTAAAATAAAATACATTATAAAAAATAATTATTACTATAAAAAAAAAAAAAAAAACGAGCTTCAAAAACTCAAGTTGTATAGCAACTACAGCCGCTTTACTAAATAGAATCTAAATATTTAAATGAATGACCAAAACCCATAAGAAACGAATATTCGAATTTTCTTATACAAAGAATAACAGTGGATAGAAAATAAATATAATAAGAAGCTGACCAGTAGAAATCCATGGCCATCCTTAGAAGGCATCCCTCTGTTTGGATAGCATTTTTATTTATGCTGGTGTCAGGTGGCCGGCGGAATGGTGGGCTGTTGACTTGATTATGGACGGCCGACTACTTGATTAGAAGACATGACATCTGAGTTCATGCGGGGCCAAGACAGCGTCAAAAGCCGAAAACATGGAGGATGAGAACAGTTTAGAGGCGGAGGATCTTGTCTCTGCTCAACGTCACCTCCCAGGCTGTCTGCAAAGTCCCGAGCTGACCTTGTCATGTTCTCCATTGTCGGCACTGGTATTTCCTGAATTAGCTTGACTTTGTGACCATGTGATCGATCAAGCTGCGTAGTCCAGAGACCATCTAATGTAAAACAAATTAAAAGAAGCTAGAATTCTCCTCTCTGACATGGCTTCAGGACCAGGTTATAAACAACAACACAGGATAGTTCACAGATCACTAGGGTTTGTTCTTCCTGACCTTTTCGACTTAAATTTTTTTTTTTTACTTAAAGAGAGTATTTTTCTAAGAAATTGAATGATGAAAGAACTTTATTTTATGTTAAAGAACCATTTCAGTCTAATAGTTGTTAGGTAAGTTCTCAAAATATAATTTATATTATTTTTTAATATATCTTTTCAAGTGAAAATCTTTTGAACTTGAAACTTGCATAAACTTATACTACATTGTGCTTAATTTTTATCATATAAATAGAAATGATGAGATTCGAACTCGTGACTGCTTGATCATCAAGACTCTGATATATGTATTATATCAAAAAATCATTTCAATTTAATTATTTAAGCTGTTAAATATCATTTCAAACTATAATTTATATTATTTTTTAATATTTTAATTAACATAAAACCTGGGCCAAGATCAACCTCGTTTCTTGAGAAAAAACTACTAACAATATGTTAAAGATACTTGAAACTTCTTTACGTAAGAGGGGATGTTTCTTTTTAGTGTAAGGAAGGAAGGCACACAAATAAAAGAAAAATAATTTAGATGAATTTCCAAAGGGTTGCGTTGGTGCAACAACTCTTCTTTAGCTAGCCCAACAAGTATTTCTTTGTTAAGGTGTCATTAGGTATTTTATAGAATACATTCGTTTCTTATGACAATGTCAATGATCACTTTGTTAATTTCGATGCCAAGTGATATGTAACCCATGTAAGAACTCGATGGTAGGACATTCAAAAAGCATTAGCCTAATTGAAATGGGTTTAACCACGTAATGAATTTTAATTATTATTGAAAAAACATCTTTTAAAAAAAAAAAAAATACTCATGTTATATAAGAAAATAAAGGTTTTGTCTCTTAACCGATATAAGATAGTGACATCATTATAACCCTCCAAACGAGAGTTTTGGATAACACGACATAGCTGATGTACACAAACAACATTAATGATGATATGTGTTCAAATTCGCACACAATAAATAATTATATCACTATTTTATATCGGTTACGAGATAAAAATTTTAGTCGTTTATATAGTACGAGAATCTCTTCTTTCCTCAAGAAATATCTTTTCAAGAACAAAACATACTAAATAACTAAACCCTTATTAATAGGATAAATAGCTCTTAGAGGGTGATGAATATGGTCACACATCATCAAATTATATATATATATATTGAGATAGAGAGTGGTTGGTGTCTCGTGCTATAATGGCAAAGATCACGCGGGCCTAAAAATTCATTTCAATACATATAGTAAATATAAAAGCTATGAATATATATAGTAATTCATTCATGGGGTTGTCCTGCTCACAGCATCCATCGCATGTGATTTGGCATGGTCATGTTTTGCTCTTTCGAATCCAACTTTATTTGGTGCCCACTAAATTATTGTGAATTAGCTTTGACATTGATTAGTTTATAATTAAACTTTACTCTAATTTCCTGTCATTTCAAATGGTTGATCATATGCGGTTGACTAGAAAGATTATTCAACTTTTGATTTCTACTTAGAGATAAATTTGGATATTTTATTGGCTGATCTATGCATTTGTTGAGCTTTTTGGAAGTTGGAATCACACTGTGCATGCATGCTCTAGGTGGTGAGATTTTGTTGATTTTTTTTTTATTAAAGTGGATGTCCGGCCAGTTTACACACATCTCGATTAATTTTACGGGTTCTAAAGTTAAAGACCATGTAAATCTCTAGTGGTCATCATAATAGCAACTACAGAGATCGAACATGAGACCACAAGGAGAGCAAACATTTTGGTACTAAGCTCTTATCACTGGATTATCTCCTAAATAATTAATTTTTGTTGAATTTTATTTTGTAAAGTGATTACATGATAGTTTATTGTTGGTGATTTAAATAATTTTTCATCAATATGATAGTCCATATATATATATATAAATAAATATTACGAAAAATAATTTAAAAAATCTTTACTAACTTAATTGATCATTAAATAACTTAGCTGACCCAATAAAATCTTATTTTGTAAAGAAGAAATAGTATTGTGTTAATTGAATTAGTTAAAATATTATTTTAATAACTTAGCTGACCCAATAAAATTTTTACTAACTTAATTGATCATTAAAAAATTAAAATAATTAGTTTGATGAACCAACAACTCATAAAATAATATAATAATAATTTATTGACTTTTTTTTAAAGTCGTTATAGTGGTTGGACCAAAAACAGTTGGTACGACACGTATCATATGGTCGTGTGAGCAAGAAGAACCGCAGGAATAGAAAAATCATGAACTCATGTATCATGCCAGCATGATACATTAGCAAAATGACAATACTACCCTTCAACAAACCCCTGAATTGTTCATATTTTTAAACTTGTTTTTGTTTTTGTTTTATTCTGACAGAAAATGCTGTGTTTGGCTTCACATTAGGAGGCTTTAGGGCCTGTTTGTTTTTGTGTTTTAAAAATGTTTTTGATAAAATTTAAAATTTTTTTATTTTTTTATTAACTTTAAATTAATATATTTTTAGTATTTTCAAATCATTTTGATGTGCTGATGTTAAAAATAATTTTTAAAAAATAAAAAAAATCATTAGCATATATTTTGATACGAAAAACTATTTAAAAAGTAACCACAACCACACTCTCAAACACACTCGTTAGTTAACTTGAAGCAGAAGCATTTTTGTCTAACGTAATGTGTAAGAATTGTTTTTTAAAATATTTTTTATTTAAAAATATTTCATAATAAAAATTAAAAATTAAAAATCGATATCACAACTTCCAAACAAAAACCATTTAATAATATCTTCCTTCTCTGCCAGCTCATGCATTTCCAAAACCTATTGAGTAGTTACTCCTGTACAGTCTCTCTTTTCAACAACTTTGGGATGCTTGCGTGGTCCCGTGTCGTCCATACACGTGTCGAAAAGTTATTGAGTAGTTTCATGAAAAAATCAGCCTATCAGGGAGGACTAACTCCCGAACAAGTCGTCTCGCAAAAATCAACTTCGACATGCCGCGAAAAACCTTTCTTCATTTTTGTTATTACATAACTGCCCTCCTTCCATTTCATCAGGTTCTAGAAGAAAAATTCGCCTTTTTACCGGAATACCCTTCCCTTTATTATAATATTAATTATTTAATATCCAACCATTTAGTAGGTGACTTAGTGATAAAAGCTTGGTACTAAATAATTTGCTTTCCCTGTAGTCTCAAGTTCGAGCCATGTGGTTATTAATATAATGGCTACTGAAAACTTATACGGTCATTAATTCTAGGACCCGTGAGATTAGTCGAGATGCGTATAAGCTGACCTGGACACACACATAGCTTAATCACCATTAATATCTTTACTCATTTTTTTTAACATCTCTCGAAGTTTTCAAACTTAATTTTTAAATTCATAGATTTTTTTAATAAATTTACAATAAAATACAAGAAGAGAGTTATAAAAAAAATGGCAATGTACATGTTAGAATATATATATATATATATATATATATATATATATATATATATATATATATATATATAAAGCTAAAACAATTTAGTGTTTTAATGCTTCTTTTTGCATTTGATTATTTGGTAGTTATTGAGTGTTATTAGAGCAATAGGATAATTTGATAAATAAAAAAACAGAGACAAATGTACTGATATTTTTGAAAAGCACGTGCGATGCCATTTGATAGCCAAAACCTAGCTTTTAGGGCATCAACTGAAGCACCTCCACATCCTTTCCACGAAACGGTGGCACATTTTGCATAGTTGTGATTGGGGCATGTGTAGATTTTTTCTTTTTCTTTTTGCCTCTCTCTTACTCGACTTTCATGGTAGCCTTTTAAAGAATCAAATCAGCTTCTCAAGTTATCATCCTCAAGATTTGATCTCCATTATCTTGAATCCATTTTGGTTATTTTTATAATAAGTAAAAAAATTAAATGTTTTTTTTTAATTTTATCCCTTATAAATTTTTTCATCTTTTAAATTTGGTTTTTATTCTTTTAATTATTATTATTTTTTTCATTGAAGATGATTTTTGAATTTGATTTTTTTTTACAATTTTATTCTTCTTGAGTTTTTTTTCCTATCAAATATAATATATATATATATATATATATATATATATATATATTTTATTGCTATTCTTTTACCTTGCAATATTTTCTTAGATTGTTTTTTTTTTATTATTATTGTTGTTTCATTCTAAAACATTTAATTGGCTGGGTGTTTAGTTTCTTAGTTGAGCCCGAGTCTAAAATTTTATAGGTTGCAGGTTTCAAAGATTAACCTAGGTTTACTAGCTTCAATCGGTCTTCCTTGTTTTTTCCCTCTTTTTTTAAGTTTTTTTGTTTTTAGTTTCATTCTATAATATTTTATTATTTTTTAATTCACTTCCCTGTGAGATTTTTCAATTATTTTAAAAATAACACTAGTTATCTCTCTCTCTCTCTTTTTTATCTTTGTCTTTCTTAGATTTTTTTAAAAAGGAATATTTTCTTTTCTTTAAATTAAATTAATTGATTTTATCCTCTTTCATTTACCAAAATCTTGTATTTTTTTTTCTCATTTTAAAGTTGTTATTAGTGTTTTTAAACTTGATTCACTGGTCAACCTGATCCAAGACCTGGTTCAACCTCAATTTTTTTTTTTACAAATCAAAATGATGTTATTTTAGTAAAAATAAAAAAATAGTCAACGGGTTGCAATTGAGGTTTTGACCGGGTCAACCAGGTCATCGAGTCAACCAGTTAGATCGGCCGGGTTAGCCAGCTTTTTAACTACCCTTATTTTTTCACAAACCTGGCTTAGTTCCAGCTTCAAATAAGTTAGGTCCTGAATTGACCCGCAGAATCAGACCAGATTTTAAAACTATAATCGTTATCACATGATCATTAATTTTTTATGTTGGTAAAAAATTAATTTAACCCGCAAGTCATCTGTTTAGTTATTTATATATTTAAAAAAATCCCTCCAATACAACCATGTGCTGAATAAATTTGACCACGACCTGGTCAATGCATCAAATTCATGCATGATAACATCACTCTTGAAGACCATTTATAAATCGTTGTCTACATATTAATTAAAAATGCCTAAAATGGCTTTCAAATTGAAGGACAAATTCGTAATAAAATATATATTTTCAAGCACAAATTCGAAGTCAAAATTGTAAATTTAATGTCCAAAGAAGGGGATAGTTGCCGCGTAAATTTTCGAAAGTTACCCTTCACCTTCTATAAATCCCACCACTGGCCTCATGTTCATCACAAATTTCACTTCTCTTCAATCTCCATCTACAACTTAGCCTTCTCTCCAAGAAACCAATTACCAAATTCTTGAATTCCAGACAAATCACCATGCCAAAGAAGAAATCAAGTGTTTTTGCTGCTTCGGTTGCTGCAGCTTCTGCTGCTGCCCTCTCTGTTTCTTCCTCTTCTCCTAGTTTTAACTCTAATGTTAAGGTAAGACGGGTGACAAGAGAATTCTGGGTTTGTGTATTTTCTTGAAAATATTTCATAGGATTTGGTTTCCTTGTTGTTTTCTCTGTTGGGACTTGCCCTGTTTTCTTGAAATTTCTTTGTTGGTAAAATTTTGCTTTTTGTCTTCTCTGTTGCCTCTACTTTCTTGTAAGCCAAATATCTTTTTTCCTCTCTTTTTCAAGAACTCCAGTTTCTCAATTTTGGTTTTCTTGAAATCCATGGAATCCTAATCCGCCCCTTTTGGTGCTTGATTCTTCTTTTATTGATATATTCAAAGCTTATTTGTTAGTTTGGGTTTGATTTTTGTTTTTGTACACTATTAATCTAAAAGCTTGATTCTTTCTTCTTTTCCAGGAAGCTGGGTCAAACAAAGACCAACAAGGACCTGCTTCCATGGAGAAATTTACACCAAGGTTTGATGGGCTGAGGTTTATTGAAACACTGATCACTGCTCACAGATGAAGAGATGAGAGACAGAGAGTCATCTGGCCTTGATAGCTCCATGGATGATATTGATTAGCAGTACTAATTTTAGCTAATACCCATCTTTTCTCTTTAATCCAGAGGGAAAAAAAAAGATGGCATAAAGAAAGTTTGACTTTTTTTTTTCTTGGGTGGACTGTAATGCCTGAGTTGAGATTTTGTAATAGTATTTTCACTCAAATTGTCTGTCCTGTTCATTATTCAAATATATGATTTTTCTTTGTGCTATTTTCATTTTTCACTATTGTTTTTCGGGTTTCCACGTGTCATAAAACGATTGGTTTCCAAGGTCAAGTGCCAACAGATCTCAGCTACCATTTATTACAGGTTAGGCAGGCATCATGGGGTTTATATCATGTATGTGGATGACAGTTTTGGAGCACTCAAGGATATGGTTCCAATGGGGGAGAAGTCCCAAAAAAGAAATTCTAAATTGCAAAGAATATTCTTTGAATTGTGAGGACAAAATGTCATTATCCTTGCTAAGTTGAAGGATGAGAGCTAAAAGTCAAGTTCTTCTATGCATTCCATGTCGTTTTTCACATGAAAAAAAAAATATTTTTTTAATGTTTTTAAATAATTTTAGCTTGAGATGATAAGTAGATTAGTTTCTCTATGGAATGGAAAAGCTAAGTTCTTGATTTTGCACCAAACTCTTGCTTGGGTATCTGGGGTTGCCTGAAATCTTGATCTGTTAACACAAAGAATGCCAAGTTCTTGAGTAGGCACCATGTTTTTGCTTGAAATTGTTTGCTTGCAGTTTTCAAAAACACGATGAGAGTAGTCTGCAGACAACTTTGGAACAAGCTAAACTAAATTTAGTGGAACAAGAATGGGATCAATGGTCCAAATGATCGAGTGGTGTCTTGTTTTTTAAAAAAGAATTGTGAAGAACGAAGCAAAATCTTTGAATTTGAACCCAACTATGCAAAATCTTTGATGTGGTGCTACCTTCAACGGTCAAAAAGAGAAAAGGAAACAAAAAACAAAGCGATGGACGCCAAAAAAAGTTTGAATTTTTATTCTTTTAAGTTAATATTTATATTTTAATAAGCTGATATTAAGAATAATTTTTTAAAAATAAAAAAAATATTATTTTGATATATTTTAAAATAAAAAAATACTTCAAAAATCTACTATTATTACATTTCCAAATATGTTATAAAACTTGAAATCAAGTATTCTTGATTCCCAACACAAGTATGTTAACGCAACCTAAATACCAGAACTTGTTCATTAATTGGTTGCAGTGATCACACTTTATAAAAAAATATTCGAAGCTAATTGCTTAGTCAAGATAATAGCCAAGGTCTTGAGATCTCAAATCTGAATTTATTCCACATGAAACACCCTTTATTCTTGAATCACAAGGCACAGATATTAGCTCTTGATTTCAAAATGTTATCATGCTCCATCTTGCCAAGCAAAATGAGTGGTAAAAATGGACACACATCACAGGCATTTTGTGCGAGCCAAGCTGCTTCTAACATTAATGGACATAGTAAGATGATAAACTCGCTGATCATGCCGCAATTATAGATATCCCACTATTGACACTACCATTCTTGCCACACTATTGATGCTTGCTTCTTTTTTCTTGATCGTGATTTTGATTTTTGCTTTTTCTTCTTTCGGTGAGGTATTTCATTGGCCTGCAAGCATGCCTGAGCCTGATGTCGCAGCATACTTTACAGAGGGCTTGACGTGAACTGCTAACATGGGTCTAATACACACAACTATTGGCTTCCTCTTTTAGTCGCTTCCACGAGTAGTCAATGCTCCCAAGAGGTTTTTACTTTCTTTTCCTTGCCCTTTCGTTGAAAGTGATAAATGGGGGTAAAGGTGATAGTGACCAGAAGGGTGCAAGGAGCTTACTGTTGGATTAGTGGAGAGGTCATGTATTGTTCAAGAAGGGAGTGCTCTTGTCTTGTACAGTGAGAATACAGCTCGAATAAACTGGTTATAAACTAATTAAACTGATGAAGGTAAAAGGCTAAACATCTCGGTTGTGAATGTTTTTGAAATCGTTTTTTTTAATTATTATTTTTTTGTTTAAAATTATTTTTTTTGAAGTTTTTAAATTGTTTTTATGTGTTAATGTTAAAAATAATTTTTAAAAATAAAAAAATATTATTTTAATATATTTTTAAAGAAAAAACATTTTAAAAAAACAATTGCTACCATATTTTTAAATATTTCCGTAAAAAATGTGACCTTGACTGGAGGATATCTTTTATTAGTGAAAAACAAAAAAGTAACATAGTAATTGCTACAAAGAGATGAAGGATCTAATTCTACTTGTGCAAGGAATGGACAAGGTTATGGAAAAAAAAGGGGTCTCATAGTACAGTTATTTGGGAATGGATGAAAGCTACCCTTCTGTTGGCATTTTGATAGAGAACGGACGCAGAAAGTAAGGGGCCATGGGAAGAAAATTATAAGACTGTTTTGGAAGCAATAACAGATGTTGTCCAGATGCTTTTTCATCCA
>Ga0325414_1008344_pt1 | contig 10980 bp, 4 predicted proteins | sample PopdelMetagenome_8_FD_206183 | JGI IMG/M metagenome (GOLD analysis project Ga0325414, IMG submission 206183) | Populus deltoides microbial communities from Bellville, Georgia, United States - Leaf-PdKOR-R3 | ecosystem: Host-associated > Plants > Phyllosphere > Phylloplane/Leaf | place: USA...
AGTAATGAACAGTGTCTTCCTCATTTTTTCATAGGCACATATTAGAGATTGGCAAATTGATGAGGAATAAATATGAATTTTGACTTCCATAGTTAAATGGTTTTAATTAATTTTATAACAAAAAAAAAACATTAACTTGCATCCTCGGATATTTTAGATATTTTCATTTTCTAAACACATTTAAATTACTCTTCTATCCTAAGCTTCTTTCTTAAGGTTCTTCCACTTTTATATTTTAATATTTTTATTATAATTAAATTGGTTTAGAACAATTCAGTCTTTCATAAATATCAAATATTAATTAAAAGAGAAGGAGGGTGGTCAAAGTATGTGAGTGTCCTATTATTTATATTGCTTATCTAATTTAGTCATTATTTTTTTATTTTTTTTTATTGTTTTTTATTTTTTTTTATTGTTTTTTTTAAAAAAAAAGTATCTCTTATCATTAGGTTTTAATTGATTTTTATTAAATATGATCATTATTTTTTTGATATTCTAAAATCCTTGTACCAATTAAATTTTTTTTTATTTCATCTCTCATCATTTGATTTTAATTTTTTTCATGTTGAATTTTGCCTCAATTTTTTTATTTGTTCTAGATCTTTTTTTATTACATTTTTTTGATATTTTTTTTATTGAGCCACGAGCTTTAAAGTTAATACAGGTTGACTTTAGTCTTTCTAGGTCTTTTTATAAAAATAATTTTTTTTTTAATTTCATCCTTCAATATTTGATTTTTGTAGATTTGGTCTTCATGTTTTTGTTTTTGCCTTTCTTTTTATAGAATTATCCAAATATTATATTAATGGTAGCGAGGTTGATAGGTTAACTCAATTTTTTTTTTGTTTTTTAGATTTTTTTTCAGTTTCATACCTCAATATTTTTTATTGAGAATTTTTCTTCATTGTTTTTTTAGGTTTTCCTTCTGCGTGATTATCCCCAACCTCATGATCATAATTATGAGTTTTAAAATATACAAGTTAATTTTGGTTTTTTTACGTTCTTTTTTTAAAAACAAAAATTAATTTCATCATCCAACATTTATGTTTTAGAAGTTTGTCTTTGTGCTTTTTTTTAATTTTATTTATATAGGGTTACAATCTTGTTTCCAAGGTCGAGGGGTTAGCTTATTTTTTTGGGTTTTCCTTATTTTTTTGGGTTTTCCTTCTGCGTGGTTATCCCTAGTATCATGACCACAATCATGAGTTTTAAATGGTAACACTATTTAACTTTGGTCCTTTTTTACTTCCTTTTTAAAAAAAAATTAATTTCATCATCCAACATTTATTTTTTAGGAGTTTGTCTTTGTGCTTCTTTTTAATTTTATTTCTATGGTGTTATTTCAATCTTGTTCTCAAAATCAAGGGATTAGCAAGTTAACCCTAGTTGACTAGGATATTTTGTTTTCCCTTGGTTTCTTTTAGAAGTTTCATGTTTTGACATTTTTTTTAGAGTTTTCCTTCGTTGTTGTTTTGGGGTTAACTTTTGAGCGTTAAGTCTTGGTTTCATGATCAAGGTCACGAGTTTCAAATATTAACACGGGTTGACTTTGGTCTTTTTTTAAATTTAATTTTTTTTTCAATTTCATCCTTCAATATTTAATTTTTTAGGAATTGGTCTTCATGCTTTCTTGTTTTAGTTTTTCTTATATGGAGTTATCTCAATCAAGTGCCCATGGTTACAAAGTTAGTGGGTTAACGCAGGTTGACCCAGCTTTTTAGTTTTTTTAATCATATTTTTCAGTTTAATCATTCAAGATCGGTTTGTTTTATAGTTGACTTTCATGGTGTAATTCAATTTGTTTTCATTTGTGATTTTTTTTTCCTTTTATTTGCATAGATTATCATTTGATTGTATAAAAAAATATATTCTATGAAACATAGTTATTAAATACATTTTAGTGTATGACATGTGTTGCGAATGTTTTTTCAATTTCATCTTTCTATATTTAATTTTGTTTTGGATTCATCTGTGTTTTTTTTTTTCACTTTCCTTTTTATGAGGTTATCTAAATTATGTGTCCATAGCCACGAGGTTAGTGTGTCTATGCAGGTTGATCCAAGTCTTTTTTATTTTTGTTGCTTTTTTTAATTAATGTTTTTTTTTTCAGTTTCAACGTTCATCATTGAATTATGACTCTCTTTTTTTACCTTCTATTGGTGCAAATGGTTGTTTCTCTAAATGAAGATAATATTTCAAGAAACATAGTTGTTAAACACAACTAAGTACATGACATGTGTTGCGAAATCAAATATCTTAATTTTAGTGTTCTCTTAATCAAATATCAATTTAATTAATCAGATGTGTATAAAAATTTTGATTTATGATTGAGAATTTTTTCATATCTAAAATTACAAAAAAAAAGCCTATATATTTATTTTTATTAAAAAAATAACCACCCTACAGCATTGCGTGGGTATAAAACTAGCACCTACTAATGTTATATGGCTTATTTTAATTTTGTATATTAATTATTCTTTAGTTTGGTATCTCACCTTTAAGTTTTGAGCTAGGTTTTATGAATATGTCTAATGACAGCCACTAATACCATGATTTCTTCCTCCTCCAAAATTGGTGCCCCGCATTAATTAAAAGTAAAAACAATGAACTATTGCTATTGCTATTTAATCATTTGAAAAACTTATTATTGCTTAATTACGCTGATATTTTACTTTTGTATGATTCTACATATGCTCTAACTAGAGAGATAAAACATGCATACATCGAATACTTATACATTCTCCTATCATAATAGACCTTATAAAATGATGCCATATCATGTCCATATATAAAATGACCTTCGTGATGTTATCATTTCCACTCAACAAGAAAATATTAGCTTTATTTCCATGCAAATTATTATGGCTCATGGCTATATAAAAGTCAATGAATCAACATGTAAAAAGTTCCAATCTATGAGTTTGCATCTCTTACAACTTATATATTAACACGCACAACATAGTCTCAAAGGTTTTTCTCCTCCAACATTTGTGCTAACTTAAGCATTAGAAGGACCCTCAAGCCCAACATGGGGCTTGTTTTATAGTTGTTCGTGAAATTCTAGACCAGCAACCTTAATCTTCCAGTCTATTCATCAACTAAGGAAATACATAGATGTTTTGGGATTTTTTTTCAAACCTTGTTAATGGCGTTATTTGTGAGAAACTGAATAAAAGTTAGTTCATCCCTTTTTTTTCTATATATTTTCAAGTGATTTCCATTATTAGCAACCGAAAAACACCAGGATATATGAGAGTTACAAATCTTTCCACTATATGCTTTTTGTTAACTTTTTCAAATCTGTAACAACTTACCCGGCTAGTAAGAATGCTCACTAAAACTCTTTTAGCCATACAAGAGCAATTAAAGTTCTTGTCTCTTCCACAACATGTGGCTCCTTCATAAGCATCACTATCTAATGTATATAGACAACTTTAGTTTGAGAAAGAGGTAGGCTAAAACGAGGTGCAAAAGTGCACGACCACTCTCATAGCCAACACAAAAGCAGCTTTCATGGCCATGAAAGGCATTCTCTAATCATCACATTTCTTTAGAGATCACATTCCCCCTAAAAATCATGTTTTTCTCATAATCTAGTTCACCAAAGAATCACACCCCTCTAGAAATATCTATGATAAATCGTTAAGCATGGTCTCCATGAAAAAAAAACTATGTGCTAAATAATTATATAGACTCGCTAGGTAGATTTCTTCATATAACTCCTTACCTTGACTAAGAGAACACCTCTACTTAGGTATAATGTAATCTCTGTAAAACATTTTCCTTGCGATATTTTATCCTTATGACTTCAAGATAACACCTTTATCTAGGTATAATATGATCTCCATAAAATATGATCAGACAATATTATCTCCATATGACTCTCTAACCTAAGAGAGACAACATGACACGATCAAAAGATTGATGTCTTATCCCAAGTGCAGGAGTGTCAAAGTAATAAATAACCCGATAAGACCGGGGTCGAACCACAGGGAGATGAACTATATAAATTACAAATAATAAAATGATACTGATGTTGAAAAGAACTTTAAGATGTGATAATGATGAAAAGATTAAACAAGGATAAAACAATTGTAAAGGTTAGAGGATCCATTAATGGTATTTCAGATAAGTATAGTATAAACTCTTTTTATTACTTGACTGAAAGCCACACACAAAGGAGGTTCCAATCGGATTATAAATTGTTAACATGATTACATTAGTTATCTTATTCGAATAATGCTAAAATTTGTAAATGTTGTCAGGTATTCATGATGTTAATTTATGTTAACAACAAATCAAGTTCCTTTCATAACACAAGTGTCGGTTATACCATACAGTTGGTTATGAAAGGATCAAGTATTTGTTGTACCAAGAGTTATACAACATAAATCTAGATTAACCATTTAACAAGCAAAGTATTAAGAGTGAATAAGATAACAAATACAAAACATGTTAGTATCAAACATTAAAGTCCATGTTAAGTTTACACTATACTTATTCTTACACCATTAGTATAACCTTTTCACCTTGATATAATAAACTTAGTTAAACATTATGAAGAAAAGAAACATAGTAAACAAGATGAGAACATAATTATATAAGTATGGTAAAGGAAATGAAAGGCATAAACAAGATATTAATGAAACTATAACATGAAATAAAACTAGAACATTAAAACTACAAAGAAAGAAAGCAAGTAAGGACATGATCTTGATCTGAAAACCAAGACGCCTAAATGCATGGTAAATGCCTCTTTTAATAGGTCAAAATTCAGAACTATTGATTTGATGACTAATTGTTGAGTGGGTGGCCACGTCTTGACTTGGTGACAATCATTATCTTATTTTCTGAACAAAATGTCATTACTAACATCAGAATTTGAATAGATAGTCTTCATGAAAGTTCTGGAAAATTATCTTAGCTTTCCAAAAAATAAGAATCGGCGCATTTGGACTTCTAGAACTCAAGATATAGGTTGAACACTGAACAATGTCTGGGTTGCAGGAAAAATTCTGACTTCTCCATTGTTGTTACCATTTGAACTCGAAAATGGCACTTTTAAATCTTGGACTCTTCATGAAGTTTTAGGCATGTGTATTACTTTCCATATATATAAACCAGACCTAAATCCTAGTTCTACAACTCCAGTTATGATCCAATAACCGAATGGTGTTCCAGTTTGGACTGAACCAACATCTCTTTTCTAAGCTTAGCCCTCTCTTTGTCTTCTCAATTTTAGTAGTTTGACTCATCAACCAATCCTTTGATTTATATGATAAGCTTGTATTTAAAATGAATATTTACCATAAATTAAAGGTATCTTATATTATTGGACATGTTTTTATAAAAACTTGCTCTAATTAAGGAGTTATTGATACTTCAAGTGCAAAATGATGATATAAAACATTAATAAAAATACACTTTTAAGTACTAATCACAACACCTCTACCTAGGTATAACATGATCTCTATAAAACAAGCACCATGATGTATATTCTTCATGTAACTCTCCAACCTCTATAAGAGAACATATTTGCTAGAGTATAATATGATTGTCATAAAATATCTGTTATAATATTTTCTTCATGTAACTCTTCAAACCCGGTAAAAGACAATTTTTTAAGTATAAAGACATTTCTTTAACATGGGTAGAAGGCATAACTTTGTCCATGGGCAAAGCATTCTCCATATAAGTGCAAAGTATAATTTTGTTGGGACACAAAAATAACCTAGAAGGTTTTTTTTATCTATGTAACTCTCAAACTTAAGTGAGAGAACAACTCTGTCCAGGTACAACTTGATCTTCATAAAATATTCATCATAATATTTCTTCATCTAACTTTTAATTCTAGTAGAAAACATAACTTTGTTTAGGGGCAAACCATTATCCATTTGGGTGCAAAGCACAATTTTGCTAAGATACAAAGATAGTCTATGAGGTATTTTTTTTCATGTAACTCTTTAACCTAGGTAGAAGACATAAATTTTTTCAGTATAAAAACATTTATGCAACCCCAAAAAAAAGGCTTAACTTTGTCCAAATATAAAACATTTTCAACCTAAGTGCAAAGCATATTTTTTTTCATATACAGAGATAGCCTTCACCTCAGGTACAAAGTGGATTTCCATGTAATGCTCTTCATGAAATTGTCTTCATACAATATTCACTAGAGACTCTTTGTAAGTGGCTCTTTATAAGTTGTATAAAAACACTTCAAACTTGAGCAAGATTTGCCTGTGTATAACATGATTTTCATGAGACATGCACAATGTGTTTCTTCATATACCTCCAACCTAGGTAAGAGAACACTTTTACCTAGGTACAAAAGGTCTTCATGACATTTCTCTCCCCGGGTACTATACAGACTATATTAAGGTACGTGGATGACTTAGCCCGAACTCAATACCTTTGCAATGGTACTAAAATATTTTCAATCTTGAACAAAAAGGGTCCCCATGAAATGTATCTACCGAAAATACAATACAATCCCCATTCAAATATCTATTCTGTTATAAAGTTAAATTAGCTTGAACTCAATGGCATTCTCCAGCTACAGTACAAAGAATAACTTTGTCCAAGTGCAGAGAGTTTCTCCATAATATATATAAGACTGCTTCTCCATGTGTAATCTTCATGCATAATATTCATGTGTAATCTCCATGAAAATTTACATGACAAATTACCAAGTCTAATCTGCATAAAATGTTCTCCATATAATCTTTGTGAAATATTCATCATGATATTTTCTCCACCAAACACTCCATACTAAACAATAAATGATACTGCATGTTTTATATTCTCCATTCAAACAAGGGCAATAATTAACTTGCATACAATGGTTTCTAAAACAAATATGAAAAGATAACCTAACTCATACAAGATAAAGATAACACCTCCTTTGAAGCTAAGGTAACACCTCCTTCGAAGCTAAGGTAACACTAGTCTTGAACAATTAACAAGGAGTCATCTTGCCTATATATAAAGATTTTCACCCTCTAGTATAGGAACTCACCTTGCCCAAGTATAAATACAATGATCCTCTACAGTTGTGCGGTTTACACCATGTCCAGGTAAAGACACCAAACCATCTAGTACAAAAGGTTATCATAAAAACATTTTAAGGTCATTCTAGATAGCTTTTTAGCCATTTAAAAGAAAAAAAAACCCTTTTGCTAATCAAATAAAATGGTCCGACAATTTAAACTTGATGATTCACATATCCAACACCCTAGTTTGATCAAATCATATGTACAAGAAAATCATTTTGTCCTAAGCTAAGTGAGTCTAACTTTAAGATAAAGGGGCAACTGATGAGGATGTGTCCCCCGGGTAAATGATACCTGCACTTAGGACACCAAACCTCCCCTCCTTAAGATGACCGAACCAATCTCACTTCCTCCTTCTTGGTGGACCAACTATATATCCCTTCTTCATGGTAGATTAACCTCATGTCCCATCTTCTTGGTAGACCAATCTTATGTCTCTTGTATTGACCACTCGTCCCTTCAAACTAGTTATACATCCTCCTAGAATGTTTGTGATTGCATATCTCTATGGTCAACCGTGTGTCCCTTTAGACTAACTGCACATCCCTTGGATTAACCATACACTCTTACAGATAAGGCTTATATCCTCTAATGCAATCACTACATTCTAGGTGCTCTACCCTCTAGTTAAAACTATATTATTTGCTACCAACTATAGAAACAAATTGCACACATATTAAATATTCACAAGTACTCCTACCATAATAGATACTATATAATAGAATTACAAAATGCTCATACCTAAGGTTGACCTTTATGATGTTATACTCTCCACTCAATAATGAATTACTTGCCTTATCTCTCCATACAAGTTGGTGTAGCTCATGGTTGTATAAACATCTATAAGAAAATAGATAAATGGTTCAAATAACACAACCTTAAAGTCTTCTCTCCTCCATCATTTGAGCTAGCTTAACCATCATAAGGTCTTCTCACTTGCAAGTGTTCGTGAAACCTAACTTTAGAAGCTTTAATCTTCCAATGAAAGACCTTAATCTTTTGAAGTCTTCTTCAAACTTGGTAATTTTGTTATCGAGAATAAAAAATTATGAGGCTGGCAATTTGGTATTAATGAGAGTGAGTAGAATTAATATGAAAATGATTAGTAAGTGGTAAAGAAAGGCTTCAATTCCAATTTCAATGTAATAATATTTCATATACTCAGGAGTCATTTGTTGGCTTAAAACCAATCAACATGAATTTCAATGAATCAAAGATAAACCTACGACATACACGCAAAGAAAAATACTTTGTACTCCTATATTAGAACATGTACTCAAAATAGAAAATAACTAGTATTTAATAATTCATAATTATTGTATCATCGAACACTTATTAGCAAAATCCAAGACCGACTCCACCATTTTTACAAAGATGCTCAAATTTTGAGGGGTTTTTTTAATTAAAAAATATCACACTTATTAAAAAAATATTTAACGAAATAGTACAACTCTAAACTTATCTGTAAAAATACGATGATTTAAATATCTTTTGGGCAAAACATAACTATTTTTCAAAGATTGTTCCATTATTTTTTTTTATAAAAAATCATTTAAATAAAATAACTAAAATTATTTTGTAAGAGATTATTCTATTAAATGACATTTAACTCTGAATTTGTTTTCAAATGAGATTATGATTTTATTTTTTATGATATTAGCATGTGCTCTTTTTGTACAAGCCTCCAAGATTTTTTTTTCTTTCAAGTTTAATCAAGATTAGTTAAGTGAAATGGGTTGAATTTTTTTTTAGATAATATTTCATTAGATATCAATCAATTTAATATTTATCTTCGAATGAAATTGAAAACTATAAAGGTATTTAATTTTATTTAGATCAATGGAACTAAAGTTAACTAAATATAAAATTTGAGGGACTGAATTGCAATAGGCATAGAAGAAAGAAGAAGAAACGAGTTGGCACAATAAATGAAGTAGGAGGGAGAAAAGAAAACGGAAGAAAGAATGAGATATTGAAGACACACTAAAGCTCTAATAATAACATCCTTAAAATCATCTAAATGATCTCGAAGAGATGAATCCATAAACACTAAAATAACCAACTTTAAAGTTTGCGGTGAGCCATATGCGTCGTCTAAATATGGTGACAAGCTCACTTGTTGGCGCGTGTAACTCAAGCGGTAACACCAAAACAATTTAATTTGTTGGCATGTGTTTCAATGGTGCCATCAACAAAAAAAAAATGATATACTAGTACTTGTATCACATGTGCCAACAAAAACAAATGAAATTGATAAGAGATACAGGTCTAAAGGTGGGTAATATGTGAAACTTGCGCCTCCAATTAAATTATGTTATACGTGTAACTCAAGCAGCAACACCAAAACAATTTAATTTGTTGGCGTGTGTTTCACAGGTGCCATCAACAATTAAAAAAAATGATATATTGGTACTTCTATCACACGACCAACCAAAAAAAAAATTGAAATTAATAAGAGATGCAAGTTTAAAGGTGGACAATATGTGAAACTTGCGCCTCCACTTAAATTATGTTATTTTTACAAATAAGTTTGGAGTTGTATTATTTTGCCAAATATTTTTTTTGCCACTTTACTAATTAAAAAATTATCAAATTATTATATTGATTTATGACATCTCATAAAATTTTTAATGACATAAATGACAGAGTCATGCATTCAAGTAATTTGAGCGGTGAAAATTAAGAGATCATGTAAATGGAAAAATCAACCATTATCTTTTATGACAAATTGACAAGTATATATATGACCATTATAAGGATGGGGAACGAAAACATGAACAATGACTAATCAAATGTCCCATTTGATAGCTAACAAACAAGATCCTTAGCGCACGCTATACTATGAGTTATATTATTTGTTTTATATGAAAGAAAAAAATATAAAAGCATTCCAAACAATGTAGATTGGATAATACCTTTTATAGCTATTTAACCAGTGACATATTGGACAATATATTTCTAATTATTGATACAGTGGTGTATTAGATTGATATGGGCAGTTGTGGTCAAATCTGTAAAACTCACGACTCGAGTCATGAAATAGTGATAATATTATATAAAACAAATCAAAATAAATTATGAAAGTCAATTTTCAATCAACACAATTACAAATGACAAAAATGAAAATAAAAGGCCAAAATAGGATGACTTGCGTCAACCTGCGTAAACCTACTAAACCTATAATCCAGATCATAAGAACGGGATAAACACATATAAAAAAATTAAAAAAAAAGATTATAAAGCCTAATTCTCAATCAACCCAATGTTGAAGGAAGAAATTAAAAAAAAAACCTAAAAATGACAAAAATAAACTCGATTCAACCTATGTTACCTACAAAACCTTGTTTTGTTTTGTGAAACTATTTTTTTTATTTAATTATATGATAAGAAAGACGATCACAAAATTCAGGAACAACCAAATGCTAAAACATTTGTTTGAGACTGCAATAAATTTATATCAAAATCAACCAAAGCAAACCAAAATAAATAATAAATCCCATATCAAAATCAACAAAATATTAAATGATAAAATTAAAAAAAAAGTAAGAAAAACTCAACGTTGAAGGATAAAATTGAAAAAAAAATCAAATAGAAAAAAAAGAACCCAAAAAATACCACTCAAGTTAGCCCAAGCTAACCTTCCAAACCTACTACTCGGATTATAAGACTAAGAGTAACTCATCGAAAGCAAAGGAAAAAAATTACAAAGCTTAATCTTCACAAGCTCAATCTTAATCAATAAAATGTTAAAGGATAAAAATTGAAAAAAATTAATTTTAAAAAAGGACAAAAAAAGATAACTTAAGTCAAACCAAGTAAACTCGCCAAACCCATGATCTGATTCATAAGAATGAGATAACCACAAAGAATGTGAGTAAAAAAAAAGATTCTAAAACCCAATTCTTAACTAACTCAATTTTTTAAGATGAAA
>Ga0325414_1008345_pt1 | contig 10980 bp, 3 predicted proteins | sample PopdelMetagenome_8_FD_206183 | JGI IMG/M metagenome (GOLD analysis project Ga0325414, IMG submission 206183) | Populus deltoides microbial communities from Bellville, Georgia, United States - Leaf-PdKOR-R3 | ecosystem: Host-associated > Plants > Phyllosphere > Phylloplane/Leaf | place: USA...
TCTAAAACTAGTGATATATATATATAATATATATATATATATATATATATATATATATATATATATATATATATATAATAATCAACCTACTTTCATACTTCTCTTAATTCATTATCAATTATCTACGTATATACAAATTTGTACGTATTAATTTACAAAAATTACAACTCAACAATAAAATTGACAAAATATAAAACGAACTCGTTAAACAAGCCATTATTTATATTATCACAACACACCTAAGTCGGTAATTCAATATAAGTTTCAACAATTTACAAACAAATATAATTTTACAAAATCTAAAACAAACCATAACATATACAAAACCATGTATCTATACATCAAGTTTGTTTGAGAAAAAATAATAAAACAAGTAAACACCAAATCAAAAACATATACTAAAAAAAATATGCAACAAAAAAATTGACAATTCAAAATTGTTTTCAAGTTAAAAAGATGGTCAATTTACTCATATACTACAAAAAATATGCAACAAAAAAATTGACAATTCAAAATTTTTTTCAAGTTAAAAAAATGGTCAACTTACTTAAAATAGAAAATCCGCAATAAATTATTGATGTGATTGGAAAAGTCAAGAAAGGATGGCGAGTGAAGTGGGGGAAATGAGGGGGCTGTTAGTTGTAGATTTTTTTTTTTTGGGAGGGGGGAGGTTGTTTAGTTGCAAAGAGGAAGAAGGAGAAATAGGGAAGGGGAGGGTCAATGGCTAATTCATATATTAACTATTATCGATGGATATACCGACAAAATGGTTTTGTCTGTCAATCTATTAGTAAGTCTGTCGGTAAAAGTGACACGTCATTGTATGGCTTTTCCTGTTTGAATCCAACTGTAATTCCGTCGATAAAAGCGTCCACAAAAAAATACACGTCATCGTACTTTTTGGTTTTTTAAAATTCTTTTTATTCTGACTGTAATTCCCTCAGTATTTATCAATGGAATATTTCAATCGGTAAATACCGACGGAGTTAACGATGGAATAAAATTGGTCGGTAAATATCACCCCAAAATACCGACGGATTTTTTCTGTTGATGATTTCATTTGTATTCGTAGATTTTCTGGTAGTGACTGTTATCATTATTATTATCATTTTAACTCTGAAACCTATTTTTAAAGTAATATTTTCTAATCATCATCATCATTATCATCATTTAATAGACTACTTTCGTATATATGGAATTACTAACGGATTTACTCTTTCAACATGTTAGTATCATGTGCATTTTTTCTAAGATATAAAATACACTTCAAATCTTTTGTGCATACCGATTTAAGTAAGGATAAACTTATAATTTTCCCACTATTTTCACTGTCAGTTCCAACATGGAATGTCCTATCTTATTTTTGTGAAGGCCCAACCATTATATTATATTATTAAATTAAAAAAAAACTAAAACATGTGGCGGTGTTTTCACTATATATCAATGCAGCATTAAGTGAAAACATTATAGTTAACAACAATGCTTTTTTTTAAAAAAATTTCTTTATATGTTATGTTAGTTAGAGTCCAGGCTTGATAATTTATTTTGTTTTACTTTATATCAGGTTTTCATGCCATAAAAAAAATCTTGCAATTTATTTGGTGCTCGATTTTGTGAAAACAATTTGATTTTACTATTGATAAAATTTGAAAATGAGGGGATTAGAATTGAAAGTGGGAGAAAAATGAATCCTCTTTTTGGCCTAGCGTTCAATCAACGTTGTTTTAGGAAAAAAAGCTATTGGTTGTTTTCTTAATTTCTATTTTGATCTCTTTAATTTGAAAATTATATATTTTGATCAAAAACTTCATTTTATTTATGATTAGATCCTTAGGTTTGAGAGAGGAAAGAGAGTCACTAGAAAAATTAAAGAGAAAAGAGAAAGTAATTGGTTATCTAAATTATAATGATAAATAATACGTTCTTGGTGTCTACGAGTCTCATTCAATGAGGAGTTTCATTGAGTTGTTTCTTACCCTTTATGTTTTAGAGGAAGTAGTTTTGGGTTGCGAAAGAAAAAAAATTCTTGATTTGATTTTTTAAACTATTTTAGAGATGTTTTGGGTTGAAGGGTTAATTTATTGAGGTTCTAAGGGTCTTTTTAAATAAAAATACCAAAAATGAGTTTTTGGATAAAAAAATCATTGCAATAACTTTTAGCGATCTCTTCAGTCATTGAAATCTAAACTAGAAGATGGCGCATTGTCTATATATATTTTTTTAAATAAGAGTGGATGGCATGTCATCCACACTTTAACATTAAAAAAACAAAGAGGCTTAACGCATGAGCAAGACCTTCTTCTTTATGGACCAAACATGCATGTTGTGCACTTGACATGTTTTTTTTTCCTAAATCTTTATTTCAATCCATTAAAATAGATTGGTTAAAAATTAATTTAAGATATTCTTTTAAATACCATTGAATTTTCAATTTTTTTTTTACTAAGATCATAACATTTTCTTATTATATTGGCAAGTGTTCCTAGGGATGATAATGAGTATTTATAAGTCTAGTTTTGTACTATCCATATCCAAACGTGAATCTAAAAATTCTACCCGAACCTAACTCAAACCTGAATGGGTATTTATTTTTGTTAGTCAAACCTGACTTGATCAGGTTTTGAAAATCCATCGGGTTTCTATAATCTGACTACTATATACATAAAAAAAAAATAAGCATGGTGCATGCCAGATTGTTTTTCTAGGATTAAGGCAACTGAACACTTAAGAGGGGAGGTGAATTAGGTGTATCATTAAATTTGATAATTAATGCAAATTACTTCAAGTAAACACAATAACCAATAATATAATTAAAGTACTTAAAGAAAAGAGATAATAGAGAGAATTTGCGAAATTGTTTTTAATGTGGTTCAGCAATCCTACATCCACACCTCAAGTACCAAACCATACTTGAGTATTGTATTCCTTCACTAGTCCAAGTTTAAGAGTATGATAACCACTTGATGAATCCATACCAAGCTTTATACACCACTTGAAGAGATCATTTCTTCAAGATTTTTTCCACTTGAAGAAATGCCCTCTTCAAGATTTTTTTCTTCAGTGAAATTTTCTCACCAATACCAAGACTTTTTACTAACTCTTAAAGGTTTACAAAAATGATTTTGTTTTTCTTAATAACTCTCTTAGTAGAGTGGATAATACAATTTAAGTTCTAATATCTCTATAACTCACAAGATAACACTTATAGAATTTGAAGGTAATTAAGTGTTGTGCGAATGAAATTGAATACTCTTGTGCTAGAATGTGAACGTGTAATAACACAAATTAAAGTATGATCAATGATTGATGATTTTATAGTTTATTTTTTTTTGCTATTAGAATAGTTTGAATATGATATATGTTTGAATCCTCCTTTAAATTTTGCAATTAGAAAAACTATATATTTATGTGTGTGTGTGTGTGTGTATGTGTATTTTCCAAAGAATAACTAGTTGTTTATAGCCGTTATAATCTCACTGACAACTAAAATGGTCGACTGGTTCAAATTAGTCAAGCCAATTGGTCAACCGGGTCTTGTGAAATTTTCAAGTATTCATCACTAATGAGTAAACAGCTGACCGTTTCATACAGTCGATCGATTCATTTGGTCACACCAAACAATCGACCGGTTCATGTAGAATTCCAGATTTATTAGTTTAACCTAGGTAAATTCTAATAACCATCTATCTTACATTTTATTATCAATCTTTTAATGCATGTAGAGTGAAATGTGTGAGTTCATTTTAATTGTGTTGTCAAGTAAGATATAAAGATTTACATTTGAGTACTAAAATGAATACTTAATCTAAGATTCACTTTGCTTCTTTCTTAAACTTTTTAATTGATTTATTCATGAAATCCATTATGCTTGTTGATATGTTCTTCGTACAAAACATGTTTAAAGCATATTCTTAACTGAACATATTATTATTTTATTTTCTATTTTATTGTTATTATCAAAATATATAAAAACATGAATGTGTGCCTATAAAGGTCAACAATCTCTCCCTTTTTTATGATGACAATAAATAGATTGCTTAGATATTAAAATATATCTTCCCCTATCTTTTGCTATGCAATATATAGAAACTTTAGCACATTTTAAGCAATGTAAATAATTAGCATACTTTATTAATAATTTATGCATTAAGAAAATAAAATTTCTTCCCCTGAATGTATGCATATAATGGAGAGGTAATATGAAAATATTATTTAGAAATCATAAATAAGACCCCTGATTATGCAATCAATTAGGCACATATCAGTTGTTACACATTCTTAACCACACATAAAAAAATATATAAAAAATTAAAACATACAAGAGGATATACATGAATAAAGCCTAGAAGATTGCCCAAGATTGGTGGTGGAGGACCAGGATGACAAATGAAAAATTTAGAGGACTAAAATGTATAAGATTTATAAAATTAGCAATCCAATTCTGATTAACAAAAACCCTATGGTGAAAATATTTTTTTTATTTGGGGTAAAGAAACACAAATTTGGGTGGGTAAGAACTTAATGAGAATTTTGGAAGGCTTAATTAATTTTATTGAGGACTTAATTGCAAGACAAATCAGTTTTTGGAGTCAATTTGGGTGTTAATTAGAAGAAATTAAAGTTTTGGGATTGAAATTAGACTTTGAGATGTTTAACTGGTTAAATCAAAGGCTTTATTGTGAAAAACATTAAAGTTTAGAGGCCATTTATGGACTGTATTGCAAATTTTCAAGACCAAAAACCAACCTATAAGTGGCGTATAATTTTGGGGGTAGAAATTGGTCAAATCAAGGGCAATATTGAAAAGGAATTGAAATTTTGGTGGTCAATTAAGGATGACATTAAAAAAATTGAAAACCAAGGACTCATTTGTAAATGACATTAAACTTTGAGGTTGATATTTGAATTTGATAGGGGTGCAATTTTATGTAATTAAAAGTTAGGAGACAATTACTAGTGCAATTAAAAGAAATTGGAAGAGCAGGGACCAAATTGAATTTGACCAAATCCTAAATTAAAAAACCCTAATTTCTAGGGTTTAACCTAGACAACGTGCCATTCACCCATTGTTCATCTCTTTTCTTGGAAATTTTGGTTGATTGGGTAAGCATCTTCAGGTGAATGAATGTGGTATTTTCGACCACCTCAGGGGTTGTAACTACCACCATTTAACTAAGAAACACCCCCTCTACAAACCCATGCTCATGAAATTGGACGTTTACACCCCAATTCTTTTATAGAAGTCTTCAACATCTTGTCCCTGATCAACTTGCATTTTTAAATTTTAGGCTGATCGAGTTGGCATCTTTGAACGAATGATGTGAAGCTACAGACCTATAAAATGAGTAAGGTTAGATCCAAATAAAATGTGTGCACCTCCTCTACTAACTCTAGGTGGTCTTAGGTAACTTTGATGTCGAAGTTGCTCTAATGAGGCCTCAAATGTGGTCAACCTAGTCAGCCACGACTATGACATCCATATGAAAAACCTATTGAATTTCTCATGTGTTCACAATCAAAACTTTCTCAATAAATTCTTATCAAGGGTTGGTCGTATTTCTCTCTCAAAATCAGAAGGAAAAAAAAAACTAATTGGTCTCTAAGTTTGGCAAAACCACTAAAATTCCTAAAACCAAAACCACCACTGCAAAACCAGCCTAGTACAGAGCTTCAAGTTGTTGTTTTTTTTGTCCAAAACCCTTCCATTCCAATCAAAGGGCCATGATTGATCAATCTCTGATTGAATACAATGAAAAACCCTTGCAAAACCCTTTGAATGACCCCTGAAAATCAGAGTTGAGGAAAAGGAAAAAAAGAGAAAAAAAACCTAGTTGTAAGGATTTACAAGCCTAGCACAAGGGTTTATACAGGGCACTAAGTTTGTTGAAGCAAAACCTTACAAAGTAGTAGTTGTTCTAGGGTTTTGAAGGTATATTTTCTAACCTATAAGCGGTGTCGATGTGACATGCTTAAGGAGATTTTGGTTATCAATTGGTGTACACTTATGTTTGCAAATATGGTGGTGCTTAAAGAGTAAGGGTTGTGTTTTTGTTTTTTGTTGTTGCATTAATTTTGATTCTACAATTTGATGTTTGTTTTTAGGGTGCGTTTGATGTTTTTAATATAACAAAAGCTTTATAGTTAGGTTAGTTTTGATAAAACAATGTTTGTTTGTTTTGTTTTGTTTGATTAATGCATTTTGAAGCAAGATTGTTTATCTTGGGTTTACATGGCTTGTTCTTGACCAATATGCTTAGGAAACTAATTTTGAATCCGAATTGCATAGATGTAGGTTGGATAAGATTTGACAGTTTTAGGAATTAAAACTTCATGCATGTTATTGATGATTTTATGTTATTTGTTAGTTATTTGAATTCAACTATGCTTGGTATAGGTAATGTGGTTTGTAAGGACCAAAGCAGTGCATTTAAAGGTCTAAAAGGCCAAATATGGGTTTTGACAGTAGTTCTTCAATTTCAGGAAATTTTCTAGATTTTAGGTTCATGTTCTTCACATGAACTTTACCTTAGACTCTTGTTTTGGAGTTGTTTTGGGTTAATTTTTGGCATGAGCATGCTATCTTATCATTTATAGCAAATAATTTAGGGTTAAAACCTTTAGTAACACATATTCATGCATCTAGATTAAAAAAAAATTATGCTTTTGTATTTTTTTGAGTTTTGATCTGTTTTTGGTTTAATTGTTTGTTTTGCTTTAATTTCTAGTCAAACCATGATTTTCAGTTTAGTTCAAGGTTGAACTAGTGTTTTCGATTCAACTTGATTGGTTTTGTTTTGAGTTAGGTACTAAAGATTTGTTTGGTTGGTTATTGTTTTTTTGTGGAATTTTTAACCTAAGATATTGTTTGACAAACACACCTTTAGGCTTATTTTAACAGTTTTATTTTAAATAAAAATGGTTTTTTTTTTGCCAAACACGCCCTAAATAAATTCCTAAAAATTCTAAAAACATTTTAAGGAACAATTTAAAATTCTTTGTGGGTCCCTCACACATTTTTCTAGCAATTTTATTTAATATCGGGATTGTAGACTTGTGATGTAAGATGCTGACCTGATATTAAAATACCTGCTTTTCGTCAAAATCTTAAAAATTTCAAAAATTCCTAGAAACAATTTCTCATTTCAAAATACAAAAACATATTTTATTTGGTGTGCATTTGGCCAAGCCTCTCAAAAGATAAAAATCATATTTTGCTTTTATATATATATATATATGAACATATGGTATGATTTAATATTTTTTATATATACATAAAAATTCAAAAAATATCTTTGCTTGTATTTTTAGATTTAATAACCAGTTTATTGAATCCATGGGAACTTGACCAATATTTCAATAACCCCTAAAAATTTTAATTCATGAGAATTAATGGTCAATATTATGGTATAAATGTTGGCCCTGCAAGTAGGCTGCCATTTAAATACCAACAGTTAACTTGACAATTCTTAAAATTATTTCGGGTATTCATGAATTTTAATTAGGAGTATTTTTTATCACAATATATGAGTTCTAGAAAACTCTTTTGTCTTCTAGGATAGGTGAACCCTGTTAGGACACTTACATGGATTCTTCCCACAAGAATTTATTTGGGCAGATAAGCCCATAATGAATTCGAAACGCCAGATTTATTTATAAGAATAAATATTTATTCTAAACCATAGATAGACTATCGATTAGGAACCCATCAATACCTTTAACTTAAATTTAGACCACACAATGCAGTTTACCGGTAATGAGCGCTATGGGTGCTAATACCTTTCCTAGCCACAATCAATCCCTTACTCTAGAATTTCATATAAGACGAGTCTACCCTAGTCTCTTAGTACCCTAAACCAAATAACTAGGTGGTGACTCCTTGATCCTGACATCACAAAGTCGCACACACGTGCAACAGAATGGTGACTCCACTGGAGATTTTCTGTTTTTAACAGTTTTGGACTAGGATTTGTGTGTTTTATGCAGTTTATATGATTTGATGTGTTTAAATTTTTGTATTTGGCTTGTTTTTTTTTTTTTACCTATTTATGTTTTATCATGTTTTATCTCACTCATGTATGTATGTTGGATATGGATGAATGTTTTCATGCATCACTAGTTTATTTATGATATACCGCTTCAGAATGTACATGGGAACTTCAGGTTAGGTGAGGGAGTAATGACTTACCTTATGACTTTCAGTTAGGGTTTAAGTTCGTGAAACCATTTGACACTTTGCTGAGTGCTTGGACTGGTAATGATTGGTATGAGTACCATCCCACTACCTACTAAGGCCCCATATTACCTTTACAAAGTTAATAAATGGGACAACAAGAGACCCATATTGCTCATAAAAAATGTGAGTTGCTCTAGAAACGACTTGAAGCAGCTTATCTCACACATGAATAGCATCTGCGAGGATGAGTTTTTGAAGAAATATGGGAGGATAGTGGAAATCACAAAGATGCCTATGTAGAGTTCAACAATTAAAGCCTTGATGCATTTTTGGGACCCTGAGTACGGGTGCTTCACTTTTAAAAATATAAACATGTTTCCTAATTTGGAAGAGTATGGTTTACTTACTGAATTCCCTCGAAATCTATACGAGTTTACTTTTACCAAAGACGTGACAAAGTGCTAACTAAATTGGCTGAATTGATCAAAGTTCCAAATCTCCATAAGATATTGGAGAAAAGTGCTACTTGGATAAAATGGAAGATGATTGAAGAGGTATTTGAAAGGAGGAAGAATGACTCTAGATTTGTTAAAAAAAAAAGGGCAAAACATTTGCTTTAGGAATATTCAGATTGGTATTATTTCCAAACCTCACTAGAATAATTAGTTTAGAGGCGGCTGCAACTTTTATCACATATAAAAACACTCAGATACATCTCACTACAATGATTCTAGTAGAAACTATCTCGCTCAACCATTGTAGGAGGGTTAGCAAGGGATCAATGAGATGTTGTGAACAATTGTTGTACATATGACCGATTAGCCATATAAAAACCAAGAAGTCAGTATTTAACAACTTCTGGTGGTTTAGTCAAAGACCATTGGAGATAGTTAAAGAAGAGGAGTGAAAGGATCTAAGCGAGGAAAAATGAAAAGTGAAATTGCAAGGAATCTTGCAAGGAGAAGTGAAGTGGAAAACCCCATGGATGAGAGCAACATATTGCTTGATCAGTTGGAGGAAAAGACGATGGGTGCCTCTAAAGGGACAAATTGAATATGCTAGTTACGCACCTGTTTTGGTTGTAATAGTTGGGTAGAAAATTAAGATAGGAACTTATTAATGGCATTTTCATAAATAAAAGGAACAGTGGCATTTTTGTAAAGACAACCGAAAAAATTATTTATACTAGCTAGGCTAGTGGCGTCTATGTTTAGACGATTGGGAAAATCTCTTAGACTAGCCGAGGCTAGTGGAATCTATTTTTAAACAATTGAGAAAATTGTTTAGATTTGCTAAGACTAGTGACATATGTGTTTAGACGATCTAGATATTTGTTTGGAATAAATAAGACTAGTGGCATCTATGTGATAAATGACCAGAATAGTTGTTTAGACTAGTCGACCAAAAAAGAATTAATGGCATCATAACACTTGATGACCGGGATATTAAATCTTGTCGTGTTTTTTAGAATAAGTATATGATTTGTAAAATTTTCAAAGTTGATTTTTGTGAGAAATTAAATAATGAATTTGTATTTGAACTTATTCTAGTTATTGTTTGAATTTTCTAATGTAATGAATGGTTTAAATTGTCAAGTCTTTCATGAACCAGAGTGAAGAAAGAACTATGCTTAGTGTCCCCTTTGTTTAGTCAGGATTAATGTATTTAAGGAATTTTTTTATATAACTTATTATTTTATTTTGTTTGTATTTGGATGATATTTGTATAAATGCAAGATTTAAGATGTAGCTTAATCTCACATTTGTTTAATTAAGTTGGAAGTTTAGGAATATTAGTAAGTTTTTAATTATTAAATGTATTTCCTTATTTTTTTATTGCTTTTTAATTACATGATGGTGCATGATACTTTAATATAATTCAAATTATTTCTTCCATTATATTATACTTTTGATTATGGTGATGTGAATGAAAAAGGATATGTGGTTGATTTTGGTCGAATAAAAGGAGAAGGTCTACGATGGTTGGACTTTGTCTGTGAATTTTGAGTGTAGTATTACAGGTCACAATGTCGATAATTTGGTATCTTGAACTTATAGGTAAACTCTTTTGAAATTTCAGTAGAAAATACATTTCAAAAGGTAAATAATGAAAATGTATGATTCTGCTCAAACCAGTTGACCAATTTATTTACCAATTGATCTAATCAACTGTTTGATGGAATGAACAATTAAAATCTACTGTCTAAATCAATCAATGGAACAAGTTCACTTATTGATTAGTCGGTAAAAAAAATTTAAGAATATTAGAGAAGTTGGCCAATACAATTTTTGGATCAAATTAATTCGGTCAACCATTAAATTGACAGTGTATTGTAAATAAAAATTACTTTGTTTTTTACATTATTAAAAAGAAAATTATATAGAAATTTACATCTAAAAATTAAGGTTATTATAGTTGGTATCAGAGCCCTAGTATGAGTTTAGGAATTGTGATGGAAATTAATATATGATGAATGATTTCATGATGATTCATACAAAGTAGGGTATATGACAAATCCCTCTCAAGCACAAGGATGGATTCAATATACAAGATCTGAGGAGAGGCAAGAGAAGATCCCTTAAAGGATATTGCCTTTCATGTACTAGTAGTATCTCACTAGTCAAGACTTGGGGAGTCATCTGGACTCTAGTAAGACACCAGTTCTAGACAGGCCATGTAATTAAGGGAATGTTTAGTGCAGTAACCCTAGTAGCCTTGATAGCTCCAGTAGTGCCTACAACCCCAGCAATCATGACACCTATAGATAATATGGTTGCCTTTGTATGGATTATGAGAGAGAGAGAGAG
>Ga0325414_1008353_pt1 | contig 10973 bp, 5 predicted proteins | sample PopdelMetagenome_8_FD_206183 | JGI IMG/M metagenome (GOLD analysis project Ga0325414, IMG submission 206183) | Populus deltoides microbial communities from Bellville, Georgia, United States - Leaf-PdKOR-R3 | ecosystem: Host-associated > Plants > Phyllosphere > Phylloplane/Leaf | place: USA...
CTCCAATCTCCATGATTAACAGTGCATGTACAGATTTTTTTTTTTAAGCATCAAAATCCATCAAAACAATAAAATGATGGAGCTCAATTTCAATAGCTACGCCATAAATTTGATGAGTAGTAGCTAAGTTCGTGGAGTATCGTAATTTCTGTTTTTTTTTTTAAAAATATATTATTGAAAAAATATTAAACTGATATTTTGTATTAGTGCCTTTTTTATAATCTTAATATATTGATGTAAAAAAAATCTTTATTACAATATTTTAATGTGTTATTGTTAAAAATAAATTTTTAAATATAAAAAATATATTATTTCAATTTATTTTCAATCAAAAAATATTTTATAAACTTAGATATATTTAAAATTTTAAATTATCTCAATCTCATGATCACATGATTTTTGTTTAGTAATGAGAGAGACTCCAATCTAAAATCTCTTGAAGAAGGAGGCCTCACATAAGTGTTAGTTGAAATATAAACTCACTAACATAAAATCACATCAACGTAGACCGATCGAGCCCCTAGTTTCTTGGCCTCGTCTGAATTTGAGATCACCAAACTATTAATGATATTTATAGGTTATCAAAACAATGTAATTGTTATTGCATATTAAAATATTTTTAAAATTTATTTTTGATATCAGCACATCAAAATAATTTAAATATATATATAAAAATAATTTAAAATTAAAAAATTAAAATTATTTCAAAAACATTTTTACACCCAAAAAAAAACCAACTGTTACTAAAGGTTTTAAACTACAGAGCTCTTCAATTAATAATGCTTAACAGATCATTGCAATTAATAAACGAGCATGTCCTCGCTATTTCCAAACATATGGGAACTCGGAAAGAACAAAACCAAAAACCTTGAACTCTATTTTGTTCTTTATTACAGGTGTGGTCAAAGGAGGTTTTTTCTTCTTTTCAGAATGTGTTCTAAGGAATTATGCATGAATAACTAGTGCATCATTTGAAGGATTTGCCTCAAAAAAAAAAAATTCAATCGGACAATGAAAGCACCTATTCCACTTGATAGTTAGAAGAGTACCTTTTTGGAATATTGTCATAAGCTGACTTGAATCGAAAATATAAAATCGGCAAGAACATAGTGATTTCCACCCAAACTTTAATTACTTCCAAGAATTTGTCATTCCATATGCTTTGTCATTACATATAATTGGAAACCAATTATACAGAAAGTGTGTTTGTGTCTATATATATATATATATATATCGATTGCTTTTCAAAATGATTTCTTTTCAAAGTGATTTTCATTTCAAAATACATTAAAATAATATTTTTTTTAAAAATTATTTTTGATATTTGCATATCAAATGATATAAAAATATCAAAAACATATTAATTTAAAATAAAAAAATAGTTTTTTTCAAAAATATTTTCACAAACACTGCCAGTTTGACACATACATGCTTGCTATTTTCAGTATTTGAATTTCTTGAGTCAAATGCCGTACTTCTCATATTGGGATTTACAATGATATAACTTGTAATGGTTGTCTTAAACGTAAGGGCTTCATGATCTTAATTATTGGACTTTGATCAAATTGATTTTTTTTAATGGAGATATTAACTAACTTTAATTAGTGATTGACGACTTGATGCTCTTAATTATGCTTTGACAACTTCCAAATTAATTTACATGTCTTTAGCGTGGAGAGCGTGTTTGACAGTGTGGTTGCGGTTGCTTTTCAAATAACTTTTCGTGTTGAAATACATGCCAATAATTTTTTTTATTTTTTAAAAATCATTTTTGACATCAGCACATCAAAACGATCCAAAAAGTACAAACCACACTCAATTTTAGCAAAAACAAAAAAAATCAAAATTTGATGAAACGCAGTTCAAACGCAATGCCAAACAGACCCGGATGCCACCTTAATTATGCATGCACGCTTTAATTTGAGGTATTATTTATATATATAGTTCTGTCAAATGCTGTATAAAAGTTTAAATCATGCTGATATTTATTGATGTAGAAAATACTTGTATAGTACCAACCAGTACCAAGAGAAATGGTAAAAGGAATAGCAAAGGGAGGTAAATATCCCATGTAACCCTAATCGAATCCATATATTCCTTCGTTCTGATGGAACTAATACAATTATTTTTATAATTTATAAGTTAAATCAGATAAACTCGATAACTTGATAGATTTATTTATGATTCAATTGACCTAATTAAATCATAATAAAATTTAATTTGGTTAATTTAAAAAAAAATATATTTTTAATTTTTGTTTAACATGTATTTTTTTTAAGAAAAAATCAATTATTTTATACAAACAATTTCGTTTTATTTAAAAATAAATTAAAATGAATATCAATTTTTTGACATATTCAAGTTACCCCGTGAGTTTACCCGACCAATTCACCATACAAGTTAGTTTTAGGTCAAATCAAATCTTGATACAGGTGTGATGACTGATGACTATGAAAATAACCAAATCTGTCGAATATTCTACTAATCAATGGCTTCGCTAAATTGTCTGAATGTGCGAGTATGATGCCTCTCAAGCCCAACAACTAAAAATGAAGTGAAAGCAACCAGACAACAGAGAGTTTTCGTCGTCCATTGTTTTGCCACACATTTCGAGATGGACTTGCTGTCATCTTCTAGTTTGTGAGAATGCATTCCCTGGATTCTTCATGGGCCAATGCCATTGGTATTTTGCTTGCCTAGCTGGGAGAGCAAGTTCTCCCTCTGGCTTTGATTGTCGGAAAGAATTCTGTGGACAAGATATTGAAGCCACAAATTCCATACTTTGATTGTAGCGCAAAATTGACAAGTAAATAGATATTCCATCATTGCAGTTCTGGCAACTTAAATGCACAGATATTTGCCTCTGCAACAATCCTTGCACATTCTTCCTCAATGTTTGGACTGAATTTATGTCCCATAGTAATAAATGGACCCATGAAATACTAATTTAAGGACGGTAGGGAAACGCAAAAACATCTGTTAAAATTTTATTTTTAAAGAACATGGATAATAGGTATATTTGAGCTCAAAGATTCGACTCAAGCAGCTGTCTTTCTTTCGTTCGGTTTTCCATTGATCCTAACCATAATGGTTTTAGAGCTCGTACAGGAATTTCAATTGAATCCAAAAGATCTTACGTTCTCGGTGTGGAAAGAGAAGGATTTTAACATAAAACATGGACTTGTTTAAAATAAATTATGGAATAATTAATAAAAAAATTCATCTGAAAAAGCTTTTAATTAGAATATTTTATAAATTCAAAAACCTTTCATAAAAGACAAGATTTTCTTATTTATATATATATTTTTTGTTTGTTTTTTTAAGGAAGAGGCTTTAAGTTAAGTGGGTTTTGATCAATTTTTTATGTTTGTATTTTGATTTATTTACTGTAAAATAATTTTTAGACCTATAAAGTTTTGAAACAACAACATTCCTCTCGACCCGTTTATTTTTTTTTAAAAAAGAAAGTATGGTTAATTTTAAGGTAAAAAAAAAACTATTAGGTTTAAATTTTTTTACAGGGATATTAATAATTAAGATAAAAGAATTATAGTAAGAGTATTCTCATGTCAAAATTAAATCAAATTATATATAAACAAATTAATTGTAGTACCAATAAATAAGTATGTTCTTACCTATCTTTCATAAAATTCAAATCATCCATCCATAATAATAATAATGTGGGAATCAAATTCATTGATCACAGGACACAATTGATTCCACCGAATTCAGGGCATATGAAGGCTCCACATGATGTAAAGCCAAGTGACAAAACCACCACAAGAAGAAGGCATGTACATCTCTTACCCTTTCATCTCCGGCAGGCCATATATTTCCCTCTTCAATACGCCATTCATATATATATATCAGGGACGTACGCACCACCATACCTCAATATGGTCTCTATCAACATTTTAAAACCAAATAGCCAGCATGGAAGTGATATTTTGTCATGTATCATCATGATCTTTCCTCTAAAAAAAAAAATTAAAAATAAAAATAAAAGAAAGATTCTATTCAAGTCATTAATCAAATGGTATGATTTGATGAATTTACATAATGGTTTTAGCATGAATTTGTTTGGCAGTGTGAGACTGCGCGGTTTGAAAGTTTATTTTTAAGTTAGGAATATATTAAAATAATGTATTTTTTATATTTTAAAATTTATTTTTAAGATTATCAAATCAAAATAATATAAAAATACTAAAAATAACTAATTTAAAATTAAAAAATTTTAATTTTAATAAAAAAACATGTTAAACTTCAATTCCAAACCACTAATTAAGTAAATGAATGAAGATTAGTGAAATTGTTTAATTTAATTAAATGATCAAAGAGCAGATAATTAAGGGTTCTTAATTCTTATATATACTTTACAATAAATAAAATAAGATTTTGTAATCTAGTGGTCACATTGTTTACTCATTAATTAATTTATTTATTTTTATAACTAGTTTAATCGTTAGATCATTTTCCCCAAACATTGAAGAAATAATTTTCACATGTAAGCTTCCTTTACATTTCAATAATAAAACCAATTTTTTTTATGATCCTCGAATTGTAATTACCGGATATTTAATTACAATATTGAAAAGTTTTAAATATATTTTCTTAAAAGCAAATCCGCATCGTATAAATTGATCCAATAATATGTATAAACACACACACATGCTAACAAATATAATATTTATATATTAATTAACATGGGTTCTAAGGAAAAAAAAAAAAGAGAATGCGTAAAGCGTTGGTTGATGAAAGTAACAGCACTGATGAAATTTATTGCTCCTATAAAACGCAAGGATAGGACAAGCACTGCTCTCCTACAGATCCTGCCTATAAATTGTAGTAGTTGAGCACCATTATAGACGTCTCCAAGCTCATCTCTTGCAAGAAACCAACATACGATAGAAACCATGAAGTTCTTAGCATGCTTGGGTTCATGTTGCTTCTCAACCACGGCAATAGCAGCAGCTCCTGAGGTGGAGGAGGCAGCAGCAGCTACCACCGTGATTAATGGTGATGTTACACTGCTAGCGCCGGGAAGTGGAAGGAGAAGCAAATCAAGAGGACGTGGATCGTGGCGTCCGGCCCTTTCGGCTATATCGGAAGACGAGAGGATCTCATTTAGACGGAGAAAACCAGCTGAGACTACTGAGAAGAAAGCAGTCAAAGCACTGGCTAGCAAAGTGATGAAAAAACCAGAGGCTCAAAATCTTACGACGCAGATGTCATTTTCCGGGTTCTCTCCGACACCGTTTATGTTTTGATCAAGTTTTTAATTAGTTTCGTGTTGTAGTTATCTTGGGAAAAGTTGCCTCATCCATGGATAATTGTATATTATTGAAGAGGCAACATGGTTAGATGTTCTTGCACGCTGGAAGTTTCGTTTTTTTTAAAAAAAAAACTCTAGCACAGCATAGTATGAAACCCGGCCTCATCCGACAAATAACCGGGAAAACTCAAGCCTAGAGCTTGACCCAAACTAAGTTTTTCACCTCATCACTTGCAACCCAACCCGAGCCTTTTCTCGAGCGAGTTTTCATAAAAGAGTGCATAATCCAAACCCTGTATGTGGTTAAGCAATCTCAGGATCAGATTCACCCATTTTTCCCTCTTGATATCCAGAAAATGTTTAAAGGTCTTGGATGTTTAGTTACATATGGGAGAAATGGGAAAAGGAAGCAGTGAAATAAAAATAAATTAAAGAGAAAACTAAAAATTGGTTGCAATTTAATCATATGCTAATATAGGCAGCATTAATATTGTCACTCAACAATTGATAATATTACAGGGGCGTTGTGCTCCTGGTATATAGTCTGTCAAGCTCACTTGAAAGCCCTTCAAATGAAAACGATGCCCGATGCCAAGAAACCACGACCAGGCAACTGATTCAGTGCCCCAATTGTTTAGAACCAACCCAATAACCAAAATCTAATCTCTGTCATTCAGTAACCATTTATCCAATGTCGTGTGGTTGGCTCTGTGGTTGGTGCTGGGTGATGCTCACGGGTGTCTGTCAGTCGTGAAAAGGGCTGATCATTACCTGCAGGCGCGCCTCTTTGAGAAGAAGGTATATTCTGACTCTTTGGATCTGAGGCTGACTTTGAGAAAGCCTGAGCTAGCTCCAAGGCAGATGATACTTTACCAGGGCGGTTTCCTGCAGCATCAGATGAAGTTGTTTTTGGTTCTTCATTAGGTTTGCGCCAGGTTTCAGGTTCAGGTCGCTGGTCTTTGGCATCCTTGCTGCTTTTCCATTTATCATTCCTCCAGTTCTTCCTTTCCATATCAGTTTTCTCATGGTCCATCTGTTGATCTTTCTTCTCAGAATCCCTCCCGTTTCTTCGGCCGGTAGCCCCACGGTTGTCATTTTTCTGACTCTGATGAGCGGTTGCAGCCACATGTTCTGATGTGATTTCATTCTTGGGAGAATTCACCCTTCATGCACAAGAATTCAACCATCATTAGCAATTACTTATCTTTAGATCTATTTTCAGTCACGCCTACATATGCAGATATTAATAGACATCACGAGTAAGAGATAATCGATTAAAATGCATGAGGAATGGTGCCATTACATGGAATGAAAGACATCGATAATATAACGGGGAGAACTAGACATAAAATCAGTTCATGAAACTCAATTAATGACACCAGATAATCAATAATTGGAAGTAGAAATGCATCCAATATAAAAGAAAAGCAAGTTTGACCAAGCAAAATAGCAATGTCTCTGAAACTGTGGAGAGAATGACCACCTGTTGGGCGAAAGATTCATGTCAAGGTTATTAATTGCTATGTCATCTACACCTCGTTCCTTGAGAACCTGAGAGAAATATGCAAGGTTATTTCGTGAACTTAATACATATTACTGAACAACACCATCTAAAAGGGTAAAATACATGGGGCCAATTTAGAGAACCAAGCTGATAATGAAGATGAATAAAAATCTATAAGCTCATCTTAAAAAGATAAATGAAAATAATGGGAGGGGGAGCATCGGTACGGATATGAAAAACATAAAAATTGAAAAAGAACGGTATAAATGCATAAAAAAATTCCTGAAAAACAAATATTCATAACTCTGGAATAATCATATGATAAATAACAGAATTCATACCAATTCCCGTGGACGAGCACCGCCAAACAATGAACTCCTGCATCAGTCAAAGAAGACATCAGATGTATAAATGATACTTGGCAGATAACTACCCAACAACTACCCAGCAAAAGGACAGAATTTGGTGTATATTGCAATATGTGAAAGAAACATGGCAGAAAGTGCCTGATACAAGATGCTGAAGTGCACTTAGCAGCGTACAAACCCTAAAACAGTAAGTACAGCTAACACAAAAGGCTGATTTGATGATGAAAGTCAAATTACTGATCAAACATAAGGCTGGCATCTCAGACCAGAACAGCTAGCACAGTTACAGAAATACAAGGCAACAGGCCTCTGTTTGCAGAAAGCATGGTTTAGTTATCTTTTCAATACAACTGAGGCAGCTATATAGATCCATGGGCGTCAAGAGGAAAAACACTTGAGGGCTGCCTGCAGCTTTTGGGAGATTGTAGTCAACTAACAAACGATCCACCAACCTGCCAATTCCAACCAATCTTCCAATCCCCTCACTTTAGTATGAAAATAACTTTTCCTGAAGTAAAAATAAAATAAAATGAAGCTACATAACCGATCCATTTGTCTCTTAGAAAATAAAGCATGCATGTATTATCCCACCACACTAGGGGAGGCGTGACATATTTGGAGTGGTAAAACATAAACATAAATTACTGTTTCTGTCAGGATAAGGGTAAAAACAGTCCATATTAGGCACAATGCCAACCACAGCCATGCACCACGTCCTCCCTATGGCAGTGAGGACCAGGGCCACCGTGCTTCAAAAAGTTCCAAATACCCCTTTGGTTCAATACCCACAGACCCTCTCTCTACATTAATCAAACAACCTTTATCCGCTTTTCTTTGCCTTGCCCATGCTTGGAAAAAATCCTAGCTCTGCCACTGCTTCCTCAGGAACTTATAACTAGGTTAGCAATAACAGTTGATCATTGAACAGAATCAACAGACTGAAAGCAGACACAACAATAACAAGCAAAGTTGACAACAGTTAAGGATGGCACTCCATTCAGGCAAGCTGGATAACGGTGGCTAAGACCACAGCATGGGCTATTAGAGTTAGGGAGGATTATAAATTCAGACAATCCACTCATGTTTTAACAAAGTTTAAAAAAAAATAGAAAATTTTTAAGTCTAGCAACTACTAAAAGTGAAAGAAGTTTCAGAGCCACATTTATCTTTTTGACGTTTGACTACAGATCAATAGCGAGTATCTCACCTGTTAATTCTATAAGGATAACTTAATTTCACATAAAAAAAGGAGGAATTAATCAGGCATCAACCAAAATTAGGCCACATCTTTAAAACAAATGTATTCACAAAGAGAAGGCAGACCAGCTGCTAAAACTCATATAGGTGATCAATTTGGACATCAACTTCTGAGCAACGAGAAGAATATATATCAGCCATGAAAAGAAAAAGATAAGCAAAACAAGTTGAACAAATCGTTGTCAACAAGCTTCCAAGACATTTACTTATTAGACTAGCCATTTGACACAACAAGGGATGCATGTGTACTGTGGAGACTGGAGCATGAAAATAATTTGTCACGGGAACAGACCAGGAAAAAAGAAAGAAAAATACATGTATTAATTAGTACTATATGCTCAAAAAACTCATTTCAGTCTAAATACATTCCAAGTTCTCATCTTGAACTAAGACAAGGACCAACACCCAGGCGCTAATCCTCAGCTAGGTGCAGTTACTTAGCAAAAGTCAGAAGCTTGCTTAGATATTAGTTTGTTTTGAGAAAATACATTTTCCTTCAAACCAAGCATCATGCTATTTTCAGTAATGACTTTGTGCTCGACAAAAGAATAAGAAAATTCCAATGTAAAATATATCAAGAAATAAGAAACATGCATCTACATCTGATTAAAAAGAAAAAACAAATCCCACAAACCTTTCTCTTTCAAGGCTTCCATCAGATTGTTCAACAGGTTGTGAGCGAGGCTTCAAATTCAATTTGGGACGTTCAAGTGGTCTCTCAGCTGGCTGACTACCACTCTTGGTATCAGCCAACCCTGGCTTTGAAGGATTTCCATTTCCATACAATTCATGGGCAATTTCAATCTTCCCAGATACTACAGGTTGCTGGTACCCCTTTATTAACAAAAAAAATAAAAAAAAAATAGAGAGACCATCATAATCAACAAACAATCAACTTGAAGAAACCATTAAAACATCTCCTGAAAAACAATGTTATACCTGTCTGAAGTCATTTTCTGGTCTCTCTAATGCTTTAGTTCTTGCAATAACATTCAGCTTAGGTCGTTCTGATACTTCTGGGGGCATTGCTGGTCGAGTTTGCGAGTTGACAATACCTCCACTATGAAACTCTTCTGAGTGCATTTGAGGTTGATCCCTCCTATGATTCGGCAATGTCCTCCCCCCACCCTGATTCCTATCTCCTGCGACCCTACCACTTTCAGCTTGACCTCCCCTTGAATTATCATAATCACCCCTCTCCCTACCCACATCCACACTATGACTTGCATTACTCTCCTGTGAATAAATCAAATGTGGTAAAAGTTCACCAGGACTCTTTGACTGCCACATTCCTGAAGATACCTTTTCAAGCGCACTTGCTTGAGCAAACTTTGACACCGGATTCGACCCCGGCGACACAGATGAAACCCTCGAGGCATTAACACCCATCACATCCCTCCTCATCCCCCAAGCATTCGGAGGATTATTATTCACACCCTGACCATTACCACCACTTGTTATCGCTGAATTACCCCCCCAACCACCCGAATTCTGCGAACTAACTACAACCGAACCCCCTCCCGGTCTCAACGGAGACAAACTCGCTCCCAAACTCATAGACTGTGGTACCGGACTTGTCACCGGTCTATCCGGCACCCTAACAGACGAACCAGAAACATACTCCGGCTTCAACTCTTGAGGAACCAAAGCCGAAGCACGAACATTTTCATCACTAATAGTACGACGAGGAGCAGATGAACCATCTAACGGCTTACGCTCATCCTCATCAAAGTTTCTACCTATAGGCGCCTGGTGAGATAAAAACGAAGTTTTCTCATCAAAACCACGAGCAGCTCCAGACGACTTCGGCCGCATCAAATTATTTCCCCAATTTGCCGATGCATTTCGGTCCGAACCAGGCTTCATCATACTGACAAACCAAACAAACAAACAAATCTAATCAGCTTAAGAATTTACGATCTAAAATTTGAAAATTAATTAAGTAAAATACAAATAATTTAGATCAAAATCACAAACAAGTAAGCCAAAAAAAGAAAGAAAGAAATGAAGAGAGCGAGAGATTACACGCCAGGAGCTGAAGGTAGAGGGAGATCAGAAGGAATAGAGCCGCCATGAAAGTCCTTCAACGACATGGTCGACGCCGTTTTCTTCTTCGACATCTCTCACACTCGATCGATCGATCAATCAATCAAAAGCTTTAATTAATTCCTCTGTCGATCCTAGTGATTCTTTTTTACAGAAAGAGGAGCGGGGAGGGGGAGGAACGGCGTCGTAAGAGGTGAGAGGACAAAAGTTTTAGCGGTGCGATGAGATCGGTGGCTGGCTGTGGGAGATCTACTATTATCCTTTTTGAGTTTTTTGCACGCTTGTTAAGTGAATTAATCTCTCGCCATCATTAGCAAGATTTTGAAAGTAATTTATTCAACTTTAGACGTTAATAGCCTATTTAAAACTTGATTATAAATTATTATTTTATATATATATACATGTAAAAAATAATTTGAAAATTGTAACCGTGAATAGTTAATACACAACACACACTATCCCACATGCACGTAAAGTTGTATCAACTATTAGCTATGTTTTTTAATTCCATTTCTTTTTTTTTTTT
>Ga0325414_1008365_pt1 | contig 10966 bp, 2 predicted proteins | sample PopdelMetagenome_8_FD_206183 | JGI IMG/M metagenome (GOLD analysis project Ga0325414, IMG submission 206183) | Populus deltoides microbial communities from Bellville, Georgia, United States - Leaf-PdKOR-R3 | ecosystem: Host-associated > Plants > Phyllosphere > Phylloplane/Leaf | place: USA...
TTTTTTTGTCTTATTTTTTATATTTATATTTTTTTCTATGCAATTATCCTATTCTCATTTAATTTTTACTTTGTTAACAAATGAAATCATTGAGATATTTTGAGAATATTGTGAAGATATATTTCTATAATATTGCAAGCGTTTATTTTTTACATTGAATCATTGTTGTTTTTTTGTGTGTTACTTGTTCTCCATATCATTATTTTCTAATGATATTATTAAATTAATCGAGTTTATTAAATTTATTCGAGCCAATCACCTAAATATTATATATTTTTTATTTTTTAAAAAAATATTTATCTTTTTTTGATATTTTTTATATATATAAAAAATTAATCTGTAGCATAACATGAGCCAACTAAATAATTTATTCTATATAAGATTGGCTGGTATTACAATCCCTCTCATTTAGAACCTATTTTAGAAGGGTTGCTAAGTGGATTGAGCTCAAAGATCTTTATTGGATCCTTGAATTTTAATGGCTCCGCAACTATAATAGTTAAGTTTGAATTTTATTTTAAGACTTAACCCTATATATATGACAGGTGATCGATCCATTCTCAACTTTATGTATTATCTTTATATTATTTATTTATTTATTTATTTCATATGTGATTGGTGGTTCTGACGATGTCATTTGATTGTTAAGTACTTTAGAATATTCTTTGGAGTATGTTCTTTGAAAAAAATAATCATAAAAAAGGAAATAAACACCTTTCTAGGAAAAAGCGTATCAGAATTAGATTAAGAAATTTTTAAGATAAAGGATACCATTACGAAGACAACATCAATCATATATATATATATATATATATATATATATAAATATAATTAAGAAAATATAATAATAAAATTTCTTAAGAATATAAATAAGAAAAAATAATTAAAAAACTGTCTCACATCTTTTAAATATGAAAATTCAAAATAATACTATAGATTGATAATATACCTACCAGCCATCATGGATTTTTAAGGTTTTTTTTTTTATATATTTTGGTTAATATAATCGAAACTTAAATATTAAATTTAATAGATGTAAATCTATGTGGTCATAACGACGTCTACACTAACATTAAAATCGTGGATTTCCGTGCCCGCCTGTGATTGCTCTCCTTGTACTTTAACACTCCACAACTCACCATCACATCGACGGCAACCACTCCTTTTTTTTCTCTTACTTGCTTTATCTTTTGAACTCCAGAACCATATATATCCTCATAGTTTTGGTATCAAAATTTTACTGTTTTCACTTTCTTACGTCTCATGTCCAATTGACTTATAATTGAGAGAGAGAGAGAGGGGTTGTGCGCTTTTTGGCTTGTGTCTCTGCAGCTGGTTTTGATTGCTTTGCTTTATTCGTTTTAGCAAGACTATTGGTTTTGCTTTATTCGTTTAGCAAGGCAATAGTCTTGGTCCTTGCAAAAGCTAGAAAAAATCCTATCGATTCTGCTCTTTTTATACGAGACCACAGAAACCCAGTTGGATTTTAATACAATACACTTCTATATACCATGTAAGCATCAGTGTGGAAGATATGCGTAGTTATTGATGATAACTTTGTTTTTATGTAACGATTGGTTTGGTTTGGGGGGAGAGAGAGAGAGAGGGAGGCCAAAGGTTCAAAGGTGTTATGACTTCTTTAATTCTTTTGACCGTGTAGGTTTCAACTTTCGTTGTTGATGGAACAAAAGGACACTCCTCTCACAGTTGGAAATGGAATTGCATGGTTTTGAGTGGGGGGTTCTTGGCGTTTACTTAGACTGTTTGTTGTTATTCACTTCACCACAGCAAAAAGCACAAGGAAAGGAGTCACCACCAAGTAAAAAAAACAAGTATCACGTCCTTTCAACATAATTATGAAATCAGTAAAACGGTTATGCGATGATAATCCTCTCTCTCTCTCCATGCACACCATATCTTAGATGGCATGGAGCATTAATCTAGTAAAAAACAATGTTTCAGGGAAGTGAAGACTGAAAAGAAGTACAAACCTCGCAGATACAATTAATGTAAAAACAGTTTTTTAGGGAAGTGAAGGCTGAAAAGGAGTACGTACGAACCCGTAGATACATCGCCTAAAAATGTGAGACAGCAAGGAGCTTTCTTGGAAATCAAGTCTTAAAACATAGCCACGGAGATGGAAAGCATTCAAAATGGGAAGTGTCTGTCACAAAGCAGCATAAATTCTGGAGCAGAGAACATCAAGTAGCTCATTTTATTAAGGACGACAGTGCATCAAGCCTTTTGGAACGAATGGACGATTTGAAGCTTTCATAAACGCGAGACATGTCACATATATATATATATATATAGAGTGAGAGAGAGACTTGACAGACGTACTTAGATGGTTCCAAAAGTTCCTGCAACTTCAACGTTTTTAGCATACTTGTTTGATAGTCTGTGTTAGAGAGTTAATATAAAATCTTTTTAGAGCTTCATCCAATAGACTAAATTCTTGAAATGAAATGTTCTTCAATATGATATATATCATGATCTTAATTACTGCTAGGTCACAATTTTGAATCTAACAGCTTCATTCTCCTTAATAAATTAGAAACTAAACATAGTATAGTGATCATGGGACTATGCATATTAAAGATTATATAAAATCATTTATGAAGCCTTTTTTTAACAGTTTAACCATATGGATTGAGGTGATCAATTCTTAATAAACTATAGCTAGCTAGTAGTAATTCTACCTTCGCTTATATTTGGAGATGCCACACTCATAAACGAAGTGACTAGATGATCATATATATATACAATAGCTAGTTTTAAGAGTTTTATCATGATCAAGAAGATCAGTTAAACACAAGAAATAGAAAAGAGATTCAAGCTTGAATAATATTTATGTAAAGGTAGAACGCTCAAGGCACATCATGATCAGTTGTGATATAGCCGAGTTACAATGTATCCGAGGAGGGGATTCAGTCCTTGAACCCACATCATTGCCATGTGTAAGAATTGGCTCCGAACACCTATCAAACCCATCCAACTCAGTCAGATAACACATGTATATACGAGGGTGTGTGCTCGCCAGACATCACTCGTGTTACTCCACATACTAAACATAGTTTGTTCCGAGCACTAAATGCACATCTATCTTCTTGTTATATATTTAGGGGCTCACGAGATAATGTTAGAGCTAGGGCGGGCGCTCATGTCACATATGGGCAATGTCTATGACGTTAACTGTAATTCACTAATCATTAGAGGCTATCACCTCAAATAATAAGATTCAAGCGAGCAAATATTTTTGCACGTTCTCACACAAGATGGTGAGCTATGAACCCACAGACTAGGGGTTCCATTCTTTTAGGTCTTGCCCTCATCTCCTTCTTCAACCTCTCATCATTTTCTCTATAATATACACGCACTCACAAAATCCTTTAACTTACATATATCACTCCCGTTTGGACTTAATTAATTAAGTATTGGAGGTTTGCTAAAACCTTTCAAAGAGATTTGTTTTGTAGGTGTTCGGCTCCAACAACATCACTTTCTAGTGAGGTCTTTAGCCATCTCGCCCATAATGTGAAGGCTTATTTGTTCTTAGGATTTAGAACCACGTCAAATTGTACAAGTTTGTTTTAGTTCTTCTTAATCTTAAGATTAACCTTAATTAGGAAATTTTGCATAAATCATACAATTTTCATTTCGATGATGCTGAATTAATGCATGAAGAACAATAAAAGGAAAACAAGTTATTGTTATAATAACTCAGCATGTCTTATCACAAATTAAACTCCATGACCTCACACGCTTAACTTGTAAACAAGCCATACAATACAGATCCCCAAACAAAGGTAAATAGAAAATTACAATTTATAACAAATTGTTCTACCAATTATTGGTTCTCAATCTGACCACCATAATACTGATCATCAGACAGGTTCTCCATTGGGTAGGAACTTGCACGTCAAGGCAGTACTTCAGTCGAAGATGCATGCAACTTTGTGTCAATTACTGACTGATGGTTTAGAAATATGCTTCATGGTGCTGATAATTGTTTCCTTTCAATCAAGAGGTCAATATCTATCTTAAGAGATGGCTAGTGGAAGAAGAATTGAGACCTGATAAATCTGCCCAGGTATTTCCACCCCAATAGTACTGATTATTTTGTGGGACACCCAAATATGGCTTCGATAAATTTAACCCTTGGTTTCCTTCTGTCTTCACTGGAGCTAACAGAGAAACCCTAGAGCTCGAAGTCATTGCTTGAAGCTGGTTGTCCCCATTAACACTAATCGGAGTTTCAGCACCCTCACTTTGAAGTGGATATAAACCTGCTGGTGAAAACTCATAGAAAGGAAATTGATGCACTCCTCCAGGTGATAAAATAGCACTGCTATTCATTCCTGAGTTGCTTCCTATCTGAAACCCCATGTCAGTCTGTCCACTAGCACCACTTGTTGATCCCAACTGTCCCTGAATTCCACCAAAGTTTAACCCAATGTTTCCCTCGCCGAATTGAGCCAGGTTATGCAGTGAGGTCATGTAGGGCAATTGAGATTGTTGTTGAGGCAATTGACCAATAACCTGTGATGGAAGTGCAGTACTTGTGGAACTGGAAGTTGAACCCACTTGCCTTTCACTCGAAACTGGAGACTTTGAGCTACTTTGGACTTTTCTTTTCTTGTTTCTACGGCATCCACCACCCACAGGAACACTTCTAAGGGCACCCCCTCTAGTCCAGTATCGCCGACAGGTTTTGCAAAAGTGGCGGGGCTGAGAGAGGTTATAGTTATTGAAGTAGCAAAACTTGGTGTTGGTAGATTCACACCTTGGGCACTTTAGAGCTACCTCAGGCTGAGGTATCTTGGCCAACCGAGCTCGATCAGCCATCGAACCAGGTCTGATTGAGCCAGCGGTGCCACTACCACCAACATGAGTTGGTGGAGGAAGAGGTGGAAGCTGGGGGCTTTCATTGCTTGCTCCAGGCTGTTGACTTGGTTGCTGCTGCAAGATTGAAAAATTCAGGGGTTGCTAATATTATTAAAGGGAAAGAAATTAAATCTAGTATATTCAATAAAAGATCACAAAGGAATATGAACAATTTTCTTTTTGATATGGTTCTTTTTTCTTTTGGGATGGGAGTGGGGAGTTTTCAAGAAGCTATGTGGATGGAAATTGAAGAAAACATTACCTGCTGCCAGTTGGGAGGATCTAAATAGAATGGAACTGAAGAGAACACCATGGTTTTGATCTTCTTCTTCTTTTTCTTTTATAAAGGTTGATGGGTATTTAGGAAGGAAAATAAGGTAGAGAATCACACTAACAGAGTACCAGAGCAAAGAAAGGAAAAGCAAAGAGAATTAAAGGGAAGGTTTGAAGGAAAGATAGTTGAGGCTTTTCCTTAATTATTTTTTTTCCAGCTTTATTCTCTCGTTCCCGTCCTTTTTTGCTTTTCTTTTTTATGATTTTAGGGTTCGAGCTAGTGGAAAAAGTTTCTTCGACTGTAAGCTTTCTTTAAATTTGTGATGCTGTGGACTGGCTTTGTGATTGTAGTGCTCAAAAAGAGGGCTGTGACTCATGCATGGAATAGGGAGAGGGAAAGCTGAGCATAACAAAGCAGATTATCAGTGTCTGTCCATTGTGGTGGGATCAGTGCCCCACCACGTAATTAAATTTCTAATTCTGTAGCTGCACATTTACTATGATCATGCCTGGTGCGTTGGCCCAAGTGATGAAATTAAACTACTATATATTAGCGCATTATTAATGTTCTTATCATCAGCTAATTAATTTTAAGATAAGTGATTCTCAATGTTGCTCTCGCAATCTTAATTGTTCATAAAACTAAGCCTAGAATATTACTATGTTAATTACTTTGTGGTTTTTTTTTCTAATTGTTTGAGGCTTTGAGCTTCAGCTTTAATTAACAAAAGTGTGTGTATATATATATATATATCAGTGTATTGCTTAAACATGAAGCACTGGTCTTGTGTTCTCTAGGGCTCATTTCTTGATCATCAGCAATGGCACATGGATCGTCGGTCGAGATATATAGGCATATTAACGCTTGCTTTTCCCATGTTGAGAAACGATCGACAATATACAAAGCAAATAGTAATTATTAGTCTAATTTGGACAACTTGTACTGACAGTATCAGATTCCTTAATCAAGAAGACAAACATGCATGCTGATCATAGTCTTTACTCTGAACGTATCCTAAGTGGACATGACTACTACAATAGAATTCGATGTTGCAGATAAAATTAAAATATAATAAATTAGCAAATTTGTAATTGTTGATTTATGAACAATCAAAATTTTATTTTTTAATTTATATTCATTGCTGATCGACTACTCATTATTGATCTATTAGCAATGAAAATGAAAAATTCGATGCTGAGTTTTGTGACTAGCAACGGATCACATCTATTGCTGATATTATAGTTTTTTTTTAAATAAAATAAAAAATTAAATGAATAATCCATTGACTATTCTCATATCTTGAAAGACAAGATCTTTTGAAATTGACTGATACCCTTGCACTCAAATAAGGGATTGATTCAGATTCTATATATAGAGGCAGATATTTAACATGCAAAATATTTCAATATGCTTTCCATTACATCTTTCAGTCTGAAATGAATTATACAGTACTTTGACTAGCTAGCACTATCCAGGTATCCAAACAAAGATTGTGAGGGAAGGCAGTGATGTACTAAATTATACATGAAAGAAAGCCTAACAGATTCACTACATGTAATACAGAAATGTGTAAGAAGTTGCTGGGAAGAAGAAAAACTATCTACCCGCTGTCACGGGAACGGAATCGAGGCCATCCTTCTTCATCCATGCTATAGAACGAGTTTTCTTGACATGATCCGCAAAGAGACGATCGATGCTTGTCATCAAGAAAAGCCAGTGATCAGTTAAACTAGTATTCAAATGCCCTTTTGATCTGCCATTGATGTAAGATCCTTATGATTCCATCCATGAATATGTCAAAAGTGTGGCTTTTATATATAGTGAGGAGACGAGACGGGTGTTGCCTTTGCGTAGACTGATTGTTTGCGCCATTAGTGTGGCGTTTGGGCAAGTGAGGCGAAGTTTTTAGGGTTTTCTTTCTGATCCATGTGAAAGAGGAAATTACCTTGAGAAGTAAAGCCTGCAAAGAAAGGAATTCGAAAGTTTTTGGATTCTGAAATTTTTGGAGAAGCGGGAAGAGAATAGAGAGAAGGAGATAAAATTTATAATTTTGGAAGAAGCGGGAAGAGAGGGAAAAAAAGAGAGAAGGGGGCTTTATGAGAAAAGGAATTATTCACTGCTTGGTCAAGATATAATTGCAAGTGAGAAAATCTAAGCAAAAGATAATAAAGTTTAAAATTCAGTCTAGTTTAGTTTGATTTATGAATTTTAAGAGAATCAATACACATAGTTTGTAACTTTTGATGCATTTATGAGTTTTTTTTTTTTTAAAAAAAAAACTGAAATAGAAAGGGGAAAAATGAAGGATTTAATTGTTATTATTTATTTATTTTTTCTTAAGAAAGCATATGGTTGGCATAGCTTTTCAAAAAAAAAAAATGTGTTTTAGGGGCTGGTTGGTATTCTAATATATATTTCTTTTTAAAATATTTTTTCGTTTAAAATATATTAAAATAATTTTTTTTATTTTTTATTTTTTATATTAACACATCTTAATATAAATCATATTTTGGAACCTCACTTTAACAATTTAAGTTTTTAAGTTGAATTGGTTATTTGACATGGTATCAAAACTTTGATATGACCAAGTGGTTACGAGTTCAAATCTCATTATCCTTATTTATTTAATAAAAATTAAATACAAGGTAGTATGAACTTGTGCAAGTTTCAAACCCAAAGATATTTCACTTAAGAGAGTATATTAGAAAATAAAATAAATTATATTTTAAAATCTCACCTAATAAGATAATTATTTGACACCGTGAAAGAAATAGGGTTATTTAGGTTACCTAATGTACACAAACTTTAAGGTTGTGTCAAGAGCACTTCTTTTGTTTTTTTTTAATATTTTCCTTTTTAATAAATGAATTTTTATTTTTTATTTACATGTTGTTATATTTACACATGGTTATAGAAGCCATCAAAAATTAATGTGCGTTTTAGGTAGATCAAATTGTTATATTTGAGTTTTTTTTTCATTATAATATTTAAAATTGTATATTTATTTATTTATTATAGATTTATGTTAGATTTTGAAACATCCTAGATTAGATATGATTACATAAAAAATTTTAAAAATAAATTTGATGGAGGTGGAAGCAAGTAGAGCAACAATAACACAAAAAACAAGAAAATTTTAATACACAAAAAGAATTGTAAATATAAACCCTAAATTAATAATTTTATTATTTAAAAATTAAGTATTTATTGGCTGTCTCATCAAGAGGTTTATAGCGCCTCTAAATAGTACTAGAAAACTTACATCTACCAGTAAACAATCTAAAATTTGAAAACATTAAGGAAATTAAAACAGAATATGAAATAAAAATAATAAATCCAAAAAATATAGGAAAATAATAAAATTAACCCAAACAACAACTTCTAGGTCTAATCCCAGAAGACCCAACAGTCCAATAAACAACACAATACTTCCCATAGAAAAACTATTTGTCGAATCACTTTAAAATATTTAAGTCCAATCTAATAGTTGAATATTTTATTATCATTGTTTTAAGTTACTAACATAGACCAGCAAGACCATATCTTTTCTTAGATCGAGACCTATTCCACTAATTCATAAGTATCTATTATATCACCTACATAATTTATCTGGGTCAAATTTATATTTAACTGTGTCAGATTCTCATTCAAATACTAAAAACTTTCCGTTTCTACAAGCCTAACTACATCAAAATTACATATTCATTTATAAATGATGAACATTATCATAGCTAAAAAAAATCTAGGTTAATGATCTTATTTTTAAAATCCTTAAAGATAGTCACATTTTAAAAGATATTAGGCAAGGTGGTAATATCGAGTCATTTCATTGTTTAAAGATGCAATTTCATGTGTTGACCAACTCTATAAAGAAGCCTAATTAATGAGGTCAAGAAGAGAGGCTGAGCGACAACAATTATTCTTTACGTATCTTTCTCTACTAAGATTATTTAACAATTGTGAGCAAGCATTTGATTTAATTTTAAATTTAATTTTTTTAACACTTTATTTGTATGAAGTCTTATGTGTGTTATTACACTGTTAACCACGCATACTCTATATATTTAAACTAAATTAAATTACGAAGTCTTAATTAGTAGCATGTTCTTAATGTTAAAACTGCATTTCAAAGAGACACCCTTAAACAAAAGCTAGCGAGAATATAAGGTGGTGTTAGGGCATGACTTCTCTCCCTGCCAGGATTCCTTTTCCCCACCAGAAGACATCGCCCTATCACAAATCCTTTCCTCATCAAAAACCCTCACCCAACCATATATATATATATAAACCTTCTCCTCAATAAGCCACCAACCATCCTGAACCCTCTGTACTTACCTTTTATTTTGAGAACTTTCCACCATGGTATTCGCATAATTTTTGGGGAGCTTGGTCAGGTTTCCGATCTCTTCATCTCGTAAAGACTCTCGACGGCGGGACGAAGATTTGGTTTTGTCTGTGTTGTTTGGATTGAATAACCTGCAATGTTTGTATAAAGATATTGGTGATATCTGGATTGGAAAGTATAAGGTCCAAGCGTAATTGGCGAGATTTTTTTGGAAGAAGTAACAATGGTCCTAAAAGGAAATCTTCGGATAAATCAATAGAGTTTAAGAAGAAGGGAGTTTCTTTTCTTCATAGTCAGGTGGATGGAAGGACCTTTTCTGATGTGGTGAAGGCTAATTCGATGAGAAGGGTGGGAATTGAAGCCTGAATAGAAATTGTTTGAAAGGGAGATGACGAAGAAGGTGGCCACTAACAAGAATATAAACCGTAATCATTCAATCCCTCAATTTGAACCTTTAAAGGATAATTAATGCAAGCTGGATGGATAAAAAGTGCTGTGGTCTACGCTTACAATTCTGAACTTATTCCGAGTTTTTTTTTTTATCACATTGTTGAGGGATACAATTTGTGTACCAACGTTAAATTATTGGGTGGTTGCTTGTGACCTTTGACTCTAGAGAAAGCATGTTGGAGGCTATTGGGTGTAGTGGTGATTGGTTTAGTCAATGGTTGGGAAGTATGAGGCCATGGGAACCCGAATTGATTGCCACAGAAAGATTTGTTTGGCTTAGGATTGAAGGCATCCCTCTTCAGATTTGGGGTATTGATTTTTTTCGATCCTTTTGTTTGTCATGAGGGAGATATATTACTATGGATACTGCTACATCATCGGAAGTTTGATGCTGTCAGGGTCCTCATTTCAACTTTACAAAGAAATTATACTATCAGCATTGTTAAAATTGAAGTTCAAGGCAGTGTATTCCATATTATAGTAACTTAAGAAACATGTATAGAGTAACAATAATGTAAGAGTGAAAAAGGGAAAGCTTTCAATCAGTGGTGGACTGGTTCAAATTCTTCCATCTCTTCTTTTCTTCCAATTCTGACGTTGCATGTCCTTCCAAGGATTTTCAGTGTAGCCATGATCCGGTCAATGAATGTTCAGGTCTTGATGATAAATTGTGTTTACTTTCATTATTCAATAACCTCTCTGTTAGAGTATATTAGAGTACATTGCTTTAGATTGTGACACTTGTCACAATCTTAATATAGTGGATAGTTAGTTAATTAGCTCAAGTCTGTTAGTCTGTTACAAACAGATATATAAACACAACTATCTCGTGGTATATGGAATTATGCAAAATAAGAACTATTATCAAGTATTCTCTGTTGCTCCGATCTCTCTGTTTCTTCTTTCTTTCTGCAGAATTATAGATCATGTTAATCAATTGACATAGCTTAACATGGTATCAGAGCTGATTATTGCTCACGCTTGAAATTTCTAGATCCTCTGTTGCTTCCGCA
>Ga0325414_1008368_pt1 | contig 10965 bp, 5 predicted proteins | sample PopdelMetagenome_8_FD_206183 | JGI IMG/M metagenome (GOLD analysis project Ga0325414, IMG submission 206183) | Populus deltoides microbial communities from Bellville, Georgia, United States - Leaf-PdKOR-R3 | ecosystem: Host-associated > Plants > Phyllosphere > Phylloplane/Leaf | place: USA...
TTTACTGCAATTTTCCTTTATTCTCCACTGTTCACGTGAACAGTGGAGGAGGTGCTGTTTGCGAAGCATATTTTTTGTGCTTTTGTTAAACTTGTGGCACAAACACAATTTATGCTTGGTATTGTCAGAATAAAATTATGTTTTTTTGCTTAATTAAATAAGAATATCTGTGTGACTGCAGGTCAAGCTCACCCATAACCACAATACCAAACGACCACTTTGGTTGATCGCAGAGCTCATCTGGCACATTTTTCACTTGTCTTCCTCCCTCTAGATCTATTTTTTCTTGCTAAATTTTATCTGCTTAATAACGCGTGAAGTGTGAATTCTTTGAAATTACATAACCTCCCAAAAAATGCCACCTGATTTGTCAGCTCACATGGCACTAGTTTCTGTGGCTCCACAATTTTACTTGAATTGCTTCAATTTTGTTTTGTTTTATTTTATTTTATATTTTCTCACTACCAAGGGACTCTAGTCTAGTGGGTGACTAACAATGAATCCATGCATATTCATGTATACCCACAAAACATGTTTTCTGTGTTACGCTATGGGATAAGTAAGTTTCTGGCTTGAGATTTCGAAAGTAGAAAAGAAAGGTCATGAGCTATGTTTTAGTTTTTGACTCGATAAGTAGCTTATGCACGGAAGATAACTTTTTTTTAATATAAAAAATATGTTTAGGTTATGAGCAACTATTTGGCAATGGTATCAAATATGATATATCAGTTTAATATTAAAATTTCTTGACGTGTTTTTTTATTTAGCTTGGATTTTAAATAAAATCATATACAAGTTATTCTAATACGACCTAATCAACTAGATAATTTTAAAGACGATCCAAACAAATGGTTAAAATATAATTTAACTTATATAAAATATTCAAGATAACATCTTTTCTTTTAAAACAATTAGACGAAAATATATTAGATCAACTTGAATCATCATGGCTTAACTGGTCAAACAAGTGATCAGAACCATAGACTCCAATAAGTTTAATAACTTTTGTTTTTTGTGAAACTATTTTTTTTTAATTATATGATAAAAAATAGACGCTAGTAAAATCAAGCACTAATCAAATGCTAGAATATTTGTTTAAAATTGTGATAATATTATAAAAAGTAAAACAAAACAAATTATAAAGGTCAATTCCCCATTAACCCAATATTAGAGGATGAAATTGAAAAAAAAATCTAATTTTAAAAAAATTAACTCGGTTTGATTTGTCAAACCCGCGACCCGAGTTATGAACTCCACTAGATTTAATAACTTTGGTTAACTCATCAATCTGCGATATTGATTATGGACTCAACTGAATTTACTAATTTTATGTTTGTTAAAAACTATTTTTTATTTCATAATACGTTAAAAAAATAAACACTTACAAAACCAAAAATTAACCCAATGTTGAGATATTTTGTAATTGCAAGCACTGTTTAATACTAAATAAAGATTCATTATGGTTTTAAAACCAAATTTAAAATAAAATATTAAAAAAAGCCTTAGATTTTGTACATTATGAAAGAATTTTTTTTTAATAATGAATATCATAAAATTATATTATGAATATCATAAAACATAAATTTTATATTAATTGAATATTCATCAATTTTTTAAAAATATTATAATTAAATAATAATTGAGATATAGTGTCGTAGCACATATGCGAGGCCTTGGGATGAAGAAAATAAGCCTCCTTTTAGCTCTCTTTAATGACACATGGGGCCATGTAAGGCACCGTTTGGGAACGCGGCTGCGGTTCCGTTCCCAAAAAATTTGAATTTTTTTTTGTTAAAATTTAATATAGTTTGTACGTTTTGGATCGTTTTGATGTGCTGATGTCAAAAATAATTTTTAAAAAATAAAAAAAATCATTGGCATGCATTTTGGCACGAAAAGTTATTTAAAAAACACCCGCAACTACACTGCCAAACACGCTCTAAGAAGTTTATAAACACTCTAAAACTGACATTGTGTTGTTTTAAAAAATAGCACCTGAAATAAAACTTATTTCACTATTCAACGATTTAATTTTTTATTTTAGTTTTTTTTTCAATTTTTTTAATATTAAATTGTTTTATAAATTGTCTTTTGTATTTTTTTTCCTATTAGATTATATATCAATTTTATAAATTTAATTTTTTTCGATTTCAATTTTCAATATTAAATCAGTTAGAAGTGAAACTTTATTTTTTTATTTGCTTTTTATAATTTACCATGATCTCATGACTTAGATCACAAGTTTAATAGGTTGATTTAGATATCTTTTTATGCCTTTTCTAATTGTTTATTTTTCGATTCTATCCTTTAACTTTGAGTTGTTTGGAAATTAGGTTTTATAATTTTTCTAGATTTGTATTCCATGAGATTATCTCGATATCATAATCTGGGGTGTAAGTTTGGTAGGTTAACCCTGTTTATTTTTTTGTCCTTTTATAATTGAATATTGTTTTAATTGGGCTTTAATTGTTTTTAATTGTTTTCTGTAGGTTTATCCAAATCTCATGATTCGAATCACAGGTTTGACAAGTTGACTTGACTTAACTCAATTTATTTTATTTTTTTTAATTTCACCCTCCAAACACTCAATATTTTCTTATTTATTTTTTTTTTCAATTTCATCCTTCAATATATATTTAATTGTTCGTGAATTGAGATTCATAATTTTTTTTAATTTGTTTTCTATGAAATTATATCAAACTCATGTATTTAGTTTTTTTCTCGATTCCAACATTCAACATCAGATCTGTTGAAAATAAAGCTTCATAAGTTTTTATATTTGTTTTTTTTGAAGTTATCTCAATTTCATGATCCAGGTCACGAGTTTAATAACTTAGCCTGAGTTGACTTGAGTTATCTTTTATCCTTTTTTTAATTGATATTTTCTTTATTACATCCTTCAACATTAAGTTTGTTGGAAACTATGTTTTATAATTTGTTTTTTTAGTTACTTTCTATACGGTTATTTCAATTTCATGATCTTTGTTGCGGGTTTGATAAGTTAACTCAAGTTGCTTTTTTATCCTTTTTTACTTTAATATTTGTTTTCAATTTATCTTTTAACATTAGGTTGATTACGAATTGACCTTCAAATTTTTTTTTTCTTTTTATAAGGCTATTACAGTCTTATAATCTGGGTCGCAAATTTTATACGTTAACCTGGATTGAACTAATATATCACCAACTTAATATTTAAAAATATATAATATTAAATATATTATCATATCAATATTTTGAAAAATATATACATCATATGTTTTAAGGTTAACTAAACAAGTTAGCAGTATTTAGCATAGTTTTCAGACCTGTTCCGGTGGCCGGCATGGTCCAAGGACCGTGTTCCGGGTTTTGACCGGGTCAATTCTTTTTTTTAAAATCAAAACGACATCGTTTTAGTAAAAAAAAATAAACGAGTTGCAACTGGGTTTTTGACCGGGTCTTGCCGAGTCAACCGGGTCACACCAGGTTTTTCCTTCCGTTATTTTTTTTTCAACCCGGTCCGGGCCGGGCCGGGTTCCGGGTCGATCCACCGGGCCGGGCCGGGTTTCAAAACTATGGCATTTAAATATTTCTTCTATATTTAAAAAATAAGTGATTTGACTGACAAGACAAAACAATTATCTAGTTTTATCCTAAACCTAAATTAACATTTTTTTTTCTGGAACAATCAGGGGCGGGCAAGAACCCAAAAGGTGGTGATATAGAATTGAGTTAACTAATATATTATACCGTATTTTACAACAAGTTAATATTATTTTTTTAAAATATAAAAAATATAAAAAATATAGAGAATATTTTAAGCAATTTAAAATTGACGGTCATGCAAGATCCAAGCGCTTTGAGTCTGATAACAATGTCAGACCCATGAGTCTTGGCTCTGGCGGCATGCCAGAACCAAGTTTGAGCAGATGATAATTCAAATGTTACTTGTATGTTTTTTTTTTAAAATTTTTTATAAGAAAAAACATTTGAACTAAACTATTCTTAAAGTATCATAAACATAAATCTAAGTTCTGAAATTATTTATAAACAACAATTCACCACAAAAATCTAATTTAACGTTTTATATCTAAAAATTTAAATCATATCTTCCTATTGAAATAATTCATTTTTTATGTTTATAATTTTTTTATGCCTTTAATATAAATTCTATCTTTTCTATTCTTTTTCTCTTCTTTTTTTTTCTTCTTTTTTTTAACTATATATGTTTTTTAATTCAATGCCTGGTTCTGTCATGACCTAAGTGCCTGGACCTGACAACCATGCCAGACCCAAGCGACTTGGGTATGAGCAGGTGATAATTAAAATGATGAGGCTTATAATTTATTTTTTATTTTATAAGAAAAAATATTTAAATTATTTTTGAAGTATCTTAAATAGAAATTCATGTTCAGAAATTATTTATAAACAACAAATCATCACAAAAATCTAATTTAACGTTTTAAATCTAAAAATTCAAATCATATCTTTCTATTAAAATAATTCATTTTTTATGTTTATAAATTTGTTATTCTTTCAATAGAAATTCTATCTTATCTCTCTATTTTTTTTAACTATATTTTTTATATCTCAATGCGTAGGTCTGGCATGACCTAAGCGTTTGGCCCTAGCAACTATGCCAGATCTAAACGACTTAGGTATGAGTAGGTGATAACTAAAATGTTAAAACTTATATTTTTATTTTATTTTTCATATATAAAAAATTTAAACTATACTTCAAGTATCCTAAATAAAAATCCAAGTTCAGAAATTATTTATAAATAACAAATTATCACAAAAATCTAATTTAACATTTTAGATCTAAAAATTCAAATCATATCTTCCTATTAAAATAATTTATTTTTTATGTTTATGAATTTATTATTCATTCAATAGAAATTCTCTCTTCTTTTTTTAACTATATATTTTTTTTAACTCAATGCCTAGGTCTGGCATGACCCAAGTGCCTAAGCCTGACAACCATGCCAAACTCAAGCGACTTGGGTCTGAGGAAATGATAATTAAAATGTTGAGACTTATATATATATATTTTTATTTTTTTATAAAAAAACATTTAAATTCTCCTTGAAGTATCATAAATAAAAATCCAAGTTTAGAAATTATTTATAAATAACAAATCATCACAAAAATCTAATTTAATGTTTTAGACTTAAAAATTCAAATCATATCTTCCTATTATAATGATTTATTTTTTTATGTTTATAAATTTGTTGTTCCTTCAATAGAAATTTTATCTTCTCTTTTTTTAAAAGATTTTTTATTGTTTTATATTTTTTAATCAAACTCAATGCAAAAAAAAAAAAACATTTATTTAAAGAGTGGTCCTTTGTGCTTTTTCACTGACAAAAACATTAATTTATATTTTTTTTTAACAATACTAGAATATATGTGTTTAGTTTCCTTATAAATATTTTTCATCCACAGTGCACACATAAGTTTTTTTAAACACTTCAAATAAATCATTTAAAACTCAATATTTTTTTCCATTCTTTCATCTTTAAATATAACAAATTTATAAAATAAGTTGCACAAATAAAAAAAAGTTTGTAGTTAAGTTCTACTGTATATGAATGAAAAATCCTGCTTGAATGCGATGGTGTTTGTTTTTGCAGTCCAATCTTGGTTGCTAGACTCAAATATGATTGTCAGACCTAAAACACTTGAACCTGGCGTAGTTGCCAGACCCATAATACTTGTGGAACTGATATTTTTATCAAACCCAAGTCATGATTATAGAAACAAGCCAGATTCAAGACATTAAAGTGACATAGAAAAAGTAATAAATCAAGAGAAAGAAAAACAAAAAACAATATCTGTGCAAAAAATGATAAATTAAAAGTAAAACTATCTCCAATAATGTTTCCAGGTGATGTAGCTTTTATTATAGGTGATTTAGCTTTTATTATAATGGTCAGGAGCTGGTAGAAGCCTCCAAAAATTTGCAATGCTGGGTCGGCGCAGACCTGTGGCTTAGGATAGGGCAACACACCTCCATTTAATTTTGGAATTAAACAGCACAAATCCTAATAATAAGGGCTGAATTGTTAGACCTGCCCATGTCTTGTCCTCTCTTAGTTTTTTCAACAAGATCACCTGAGGGGTTGGCCTAGAACAATTAAGCTTAAATCAAGAAAAACTGCTAGAAATTAAATTTTGGAAGAGAATCAACGAGAAAAAAAAATATTGGGGGAGAAAATGCTTGCATGGCAACTTCCTCTACGTACGTGTTGAGTTGAGCTCCTTAAATGGAAGTATAAACCACAGAATTGGGGGACTGCTGAAGGGTGGAAGCAAGCGATAATTACTTCATTCCCCATAAAATGCCATTTTGAGAAAGACAAGCCTGTCTTGTAGCCATGGTCAAAAGGAATGGCAATATATTAGGGCAGCAAGTAGTCTTGATCGGACATTCACATGCAAGAGGCTAGGCAGCAATAATTTAAACTGCACTAAACAAATCAAGATCCAGATCTGTTGATATCAAGAAATTGTTACAGTACTAGTGCGTGATCATATAGGCAATGATTACAATTTCAAGATCATTTTTAAGACTCAGGTCACTTTTATAATGTTTGCACGAGTGTTTTGGATATGTCTTGTCTCCCTTTTCATCTGGCAATGATTTTATTAAACTTCATCGCTGAAATAAATCGTACACATGGGCAAGGATAAGTGCATTGCTCGCGGTGTCAACACCTGCAAGTAACACTGATAATACTTAACAGTATGGTATTCACTGCTCTATATAGTGTGGCTGTTGGGGGCAACTGCTGCTCTCACATGCACAAGTTGATGAGGCAGCTTGTGGAGGAGAAGGACAAGGCTGAGTTGATGGTCTTAACAGGAATTTACGTGCAATCGCATCTATATTATTAGCCTTCCATTAAACTTTGCATGAGCTGATATAACTCCACAAAATAAAAATTTCAATGAAGTGGCCAAGTTTCCGCAAGGAAGCTTGACCTATTCTCGAGAAGCAGCATCCATGTGATAATAATGTAGCCAGGTGCACTGCTTTTTCTGATTATAATATAGTTATTTTATCGAACAATCTGCAACAACTAATGTATATTTAATCATATGGTCGAAGATAAAATTTTAAGATATGCAGGCTATAGGGCATGCATCTTTGCAATGTGTCTCCTTGCCTCCCCTAGCATTCCCAGCTCCACTCTCTGCCAAAATTGATCCCTATCCATTCAATAGCTACGCGTTTGTTATACCTTATTAGACTCTGAAGTGGCACCAGAAATTAAAAAATAAATTGATTGTCCATTCGGGCCAAGCCCAAACTAATAGAATTTCTATTCGTTCTTGGACATAATTTTGTCCGTTCTTTGACAAGACCAGCCTAACTGGACTGGTCTTCTACTTTCTTCTTCCTTGGACTTTTACCCCTGCAATCAGCCCAAACAAACTAGGATCCCTGCCTCAATCCAACCTCAAAAACATATTTTATCCACCAATAACCGATGTCAGAACATCAAGCTCTCAATCAATCAATGACATATCAACTAGCATTTTATCCACCGCTAACACAGCAAGACAATGCAACCAGTTCTAAACACCAATTTTTCCACCAATCAGTAACTCACCATGAAATACGGATATATTACTTCTCTCTTTTTTATATATTACTTCTACATTTACTGATTTAAGCAGCAAGAGTCTCCTATTCCAATAAAAAAATGTTTTTTTTTTTTTTTTAAAGACAACAAAACACAAAGAAAAAACCCACGACTTCAGATCAAGAAGCAACCAAAAAAAAACCCAATCCAATTATAAAGTTTTCATGACGTGACCGTCTGTAGTAACTTAACAAAATCTATTCATTCCTGTTTCACACCTCAAAATTCTTTTCTATTGTTTACGACTAATTAAGAGACTTTAGACCATTAGAAAGTAACTAACCTCCCAATCATAGGTACTCCAGCTCTTCTAGATCTCTACCAGCTTTCCTACTAGGTGAAAATGCTGAATGATGCTATTCTAGATTTACAATAACAATTTCATACTTTTACACTCCCTCAATAGAAAGCATGTCTCATAGCCCTACTGATCAAAGCACAAAGACAACTCCAACAAAACAACATGCAATTAGAGCTCCTTCATTGTTTTATTCTTAATAAAAAAAAAAGAAAAATCCAAGAGCTACTAAGAGATTTTTTGAACAAATTAGGATCTATTTGTTTCTATGTTTCAAAAACGTTTTTAAAAAAATTTAAAATTTTTTTATTTTTTTATTAACTTCAAATTAACATATTTTTAGTTTCTCCAACTATCATTAATATATTACCGATCCTTCAACTACCAAAAGTTGTAATTGAGCCAATGATTTAACATGAGTGCAGCCATGTTGATATTTGATATATATAATTCTTTGCAACAACAAAATAGAAGAAAAATCAAACCCTTTTTTTTTTATCTCTTAAACCCGGAACTCAACAAGAAGAATTATATATCAGAAATGTGAAAATCTGCTTTCAAAGATAACATTTATCAGGCCCATTCGTGAAGAAATCCAGTATGAACTCGACCATTCCCATCCTAAAATAGTACTTCCCTTTCTTAAATACATCTATTATTTCTTTCTTATATGATAGATTATAAGAAAGAAATAATCTTTCTTATATGAACTCGACCATTCGTAAAGTAATGTTATAATTTCATAAGAAAAAATAGTAAAAATGATAGATTATAAGAAAAATTGTGAACCATCCAATTAGGCAATTAATAATTAATATGATAGTTACGGCAGGTTCCACCAATCTAATAGCTTAAAAGTTTTTTTTTTTTTCTTATGAAAAGTATTATTGAAAAACGATTATAGAAGGAATTCTACAGAAAAATAGTCTTCAGTGAATGATAAAAAGGTACAATGAATAAAATAAAAGAAATTTTAAATCTTAGTAATGATCACCAATTAATTAATACTTGTACAAATACGGGTTTTTTGTACATGGAAGTATCCTTTAAAACGTGGATGCCATGACAAGTTTGATGTACAAAAGAACATCTTTCAAGGACTAACAAGATTAAGAAGGGACATTCTATTTTGAATTAAACATCTGAACATGCGATCTAATTTTGCATCAAAACAATTGATGCAAGCATCAAGAGTCTCAAATCTCCTTTGCACTTCTTGCACATCAACCTTGGCATCATTTTTCCTAATTTGTCCTTGAAGGGAACATAGAGCTATGTCAACACTCTCAACTTCATTGAAAATCTTCTGACTTCTGTCAGAAGCTAGCAACCCTGAAAGCATCAGTTTCGATATAATCGACCATCCACCAGTGTTCGTCTTCATTTCTGGCATAGATAGGAATAGAAGTAGAGATCGGGAGATCGAAATCGTGATAGCCCTCGCTTCTCTTATGACTTCAATCACATATGATAGGTGATTATCTACATCCCTGCCGAGACGGTAGGATCCATTAACATTGATTTCCATTCTTTTCAATATTCTAATGGACTTGGTAATTTCCTTCCTTGTCTTCTTTCTGAAGCTAATGTAAGCGTGAACATTGCTTCCCATGCTTGAATCTCTAGCCCCACGCCTACGTATCACGGACTGCAGCTCCTGGACACGTTCTTTCATTGTCAAGAACAAGTCTCTTACCCTGCTAAGCACGTCTAACAGGGCAACCGAACCCTCAAGTGCCTCTTCCACTTGACTCAAATGCTGATGGTGAAAGGCTTGTTGGGTGAGTGGTGAGTGAATGAGTTCCTGAATGCAATTAAACAACTCTGCTAGCTTAGTCAAACTCATTTGAATAGTGTCAGCTGATAAAGGATTTGTAGATGATTCCCAAGCTCTTAGCTTGGTTAGCTGAGCTTCAATTTTGAGAGAATTTGGATGTGACCTAGAAGGCAAGCTAATGGACCTAACAGGGATAGATTTAATGGGAGACAAGCTAGCCATCCTTACTTGCTATGCAAATGCTGAATATCACTCGGATAGTCACAAATGAATGCCTTGAATGGAGATTATGCCCTACGTACCCTAATATTTATACGAACACAACGATGAGGAATTTGTTTGTTAATTCAATGCCTAAGCAGTAGGCTCATGTGATGGCAATGTGGATGCAAGATTCTTGTAACCATTTTAGCCAGCAACCTACAAACCCTAAATTGTTTCTTAAATCTTGAGGTCTGGAAATGGGCAACAATAACAGATAGGGCTTGGATTTATTATATTATTTGTAATCCCCATGGAAGTTTGTGAGCCATAACGCCTCCCCTAATCATTGATCGTACCTGTAACACTGACAAAAGTTTTCAATTATATCCCTTGCTAGCAGGTCGTGAACATGAAAGGCTGGCAAATTACATGATTATTTGACGAGAAAGATAACGACAAAAAGAGACACAATTCTGCATAAAGAAAGGATCTTTCAGAATCTAAGGTATTGTCATAACCGGCAATGCATGCTTCATAATTTATAAAGAGCTAGGGGGTTCCAATTTCATTATACTATTATATCCATGGGCGCTGAATTCCGTAGTAATGTGTACCATAAGGGATCAAGGTTTGCACCATGTACTGTCAATCATTTTTGGGGGACAAGGAGACAGTATCGTGCTCTATATATGTTTTTTGTTTTTTTTTTTTTTTTTAATTTCTGTTGGCAAATCTTGTAGCACGGATACCCAATTGTGATGTATGGAAGGGGGGGTGTTTGTCATCATTATTGTGATATATTTTTAAATAAAATATTATTTTAAAAATACATTACACTGCAATCTCAAACACAATCAAAATCTTTTCACGAAGAGTGAATGAGGAGGTTTTGTACAGTAAAAGACGAAGGACTGCCACATGAGCATCTCATGCCCTATTTGCACATATCTCTTTGGGACTGTCCATCTGGAATTCATCCCTTTTGGAGCCCATTTAGGATTGAGGTCCAAAATTTATGCCCATGCGATCACTAATCCTAAAACATTGTGTTCGACAGT
>Ga0325414_1008369_pt1 | contig 10964 bp, 5 predicted proteins | sample PopdelMetagenome_8_FD_206183 | JGI IMG/M metagenome (GOLD analysis project Ga0325414, IMG submission 206183) | Populus deltoides microbial communities from Bellville, Georgia, United States - Leaf-PdKOR-R3 | ecosystem: Host-associated > Plants > Phyllosphere > Phylloplane/Leaf | place: USA...
AAATCACGCAGCCGCGCGGTGAGCACAGAGCGAACTATTCTTTCGCCTTTTACTAAAGAATACCGTGTGCACGCCGCAAATAACGGCATACGCCAATTTTTTGAGGGGTTCTCCTCTATAGGAGCAGCCCCACAATTCTAGTTCAAATTATTTAGACAACTGTACTTTTCGAACGAAAAGTCTTTTTCATTTTATGGAGACGGGGTCGATGGCCAACGTCTAAGAAACTAAACGTTCGGGAAGTTGACTTTAGTTATCATATTGGGGTCACCGCAAACCTAACCTCAAAGCCAGGTAACCCTGTGCTGCTTCAAACTCATCTGAAAGTCACCTTCTCTTCTGTTATTTCTTATCATTCCCTAGTGATTTCTTTTTCTCGTGGATTATTAAAAAAATCACCACGTACTTCACCCAGATAATACCTGAAACATCAGATTAATAACCCAAAGAATTCCTGAAAGTTGACTTCTAAATATTATAGCGAGTTGAGTATTCATATCATTTTTTAAAAGACCACTTCTATGACAGTCATAACACAATCTATGTAATGACTTGCTGGCTCTGGTATATCTACATGGTGCATGTCAGATCTTGAGATCATCTAGTTAGAGCTTGTGTGTTGACAGCTGCTTCATTTTCGGCATATTAACAATCTTTTAAGCTTGTGACATGCCCTTAGCTTAGAACATTTCAGATTAGCCCAAAACCCTGCCTTTGAGCTGCAGGAGTCCCAGGAGCAAAATAGATTATAAGTAAGGTGCAAGCAACCAGCTATACCCTCTTGTATCATAAGATAAAAAAACCCATCACAGGTTATGGGAGTTGTGTATCAGAAACCTACCTCTGATCGAGTGGCTCCACCAATGACTTGCAAAATTACGTTGGCTCATTTTGAAATTTCTTGATGATGCATGCCCTAGTTTTGAATCTCTGTTTGAAAGTAGAGAGTCAAACGGGTCAGGGGGTTTTCAGACAAAGAAATAAGGAGAAACAAGACGCATATGATGATCCAAGAATTTGTTGTAAGCTCCTACATGCTCTCCATGCATGCAGGCTGTCAATTGATCCAATCAACTTGCATTTGGCACCAGTCCAGCTCTGCTGGGCTACTTGCATCTAGTCCAAACTTGTTCAATGAACGAACAAGCTGAGCTTGAGCATTCTTTTAGGCTTACTCTGAAGTCTAGTTGAGTATGAGCAACCCACAGCTTTCTTTGTTCACGAACGCAGGGATACTTGGGTGTAAACAAACAGTCAACCCTCCTTAATCCTGGAGCAGTTTACATATAGTACTTTCTTTTTACATACACTCTGATGTACTTTCTTTAACAAGTACGGTACTATTTAAAATTTAGTGTATATATAATTTTTTGTTTTTGTCTCCCATATTTTAAGATTTGGTCCCTTGTTAAGTGAATGATGACAAAAGAGTGCTGCATTCCAAAAGTAAAAAACTGCTTACTTTGGGAATGTGTTCAATTTAGATGTCATCGAGCTTTAAATCAGATTTCAAATCAAGATCAAGTTCAAGTTCAAGTTCATCACAATCAACAAGCCATGCTCAATGAGAATAGGCGTAGTGAGTGGGATTGAACAGAGTGTAGATGGGACAACTCGAAAGTATATTTTTGAAAAGAAAACCAGTATCATCATGAAAGGCAATTCTTGGAGCAAGACATAACAAACATTTTCCATATTCTACACATCCCAAGTGTTTCAAATTCTGTTTCTGTTGGCAAAATAACTGACAAAAAAAATCACTCAAGCTGAGAAGTCAGAACCAATAACTTAATGCGTTAAAGATGATGATGACCTTTAAAATTAGCTATCAAAGCATAGATTTATGCATAAATTTGAACAGATCTCATCTCATCCTTGATCAAATGTCTCAAACTTCCATCTATCCCCCAATTGGAAAGACCCTCTTTTTTTGAGATAAAAGATGCTGATAAATCTGGAGATGGGAGATATTTAGGCGATAAAGTTTAATCACAGAGACTAAGACAACCATCCTTGCTGCTGACATGAATTGTGGGTATAGAAATACGTACAGGGATAAAGAAACATGAAAGTATATATTAACATAATGAACAGCAGCATTTACACAAATTCCTCCAGGAACTGAATTGCCTTTGCATTGCATCTCTAAAATTAAACAAGAAAAGAGAGGAACACATGACATCCCAATCTGTACAAGAGGTATAAAAACAATACGAGTTTGGAAAAGTAAAACCCTATCATGTGTGAGAGAGAGGGCAATGTACCTGGAGAATCTAATAATTTCTCCCAGGAAAGAGAATAGACATGAAACAGCTAGTAGGAAAAAGCATAACATGGAAAAGATTTGTCGGTATCTTACAGGGAACTCCTTCCTTCGTGATATCGGTCATCGTACATGTCGAAGACGTATATTATTTTTATCGTGAATTTGTCCATTTACAAGCACCTGAAGATGAGAAAGAACTTCATGAATCTCAGCAGAAATCAGAATTGAACACCGCTAATTATTCAAGAACAAAGCCAGATTAAATTTGGAAGACAGACAAGGTGATTAAATTGTGCCTTCCAACTAAAAACAACACGAGTTTCAAAGGTGACCCCCCTTAAAGACATGTCGTCACAAATGAACTACATGTCGGTGAAGGATGGAAATAAAATGGAAGTGGTTTATAAAAATAAAAGTAAAACCCTATTCCTCTTCGGCTCTTCCTCTCCCGGGCCGGGTCTAGATAGAGTTGCCATTGATGAGCTTTCCTAATTCTCTCTATCTGACTTGTCATCAATCATAGTAGCAAGCTCCATCGTCAATCGAATAATCTACTCTACTGGTATCTCATCATCATCATCATATTATTATTATTATTATTATTTTGCTTTTCTTTTTGCTCTGGGTTGATAAGGAATCTATCTTAGTCAAACATCATTAATCCTCATTTCTCATCTGTGTTTGGCTCCTGATAACGTAAGAAAACGAAAAGAAAAGGAAATATAAAATCGGTGCTTGTTATCCAGAAAAATAGAATTTCATGTTCAATTAAAAAAATAAAATGGAAAACATCCAAAAGACATTCTCCAACATTGTCCTTTGTAAAAACAGCTCATTCCTTGGATGTTTTCCGTTTTGAAAATACGCGTTTCCATCAAAGCTACGTAACTTAGGTTATTTGTTTTACAAAATTGCCTTGTGGCCGAACTATTGCTATAGTGGGGATGGTGTTGGTTTTGGTTTGCAACAACCGTCTGTAGCATTGATAGAGGAGGAGGAAACCCAAAAACTGACGTGGGTTTGAGCTTGAGCTTGTAAGATGGGTTTTTTCTTTTGGTAGTTTTGTCAAAGATGAGATGGGATTTATGCTATCTATGCTGAACTGCGGTAAAAGGTCGGTGATCTTGAACCAATGCACACCAAGTGCTTGAAGTTTTGTCTCTTTGAGGTCCCCCAGTTCCAGCACTTTCTTTGTTACTTACGGATGGGAGTCCAGACCCTATTGTTTTTCAGCTCTAGTACTAGTTATAGCTCAACTAGACACTTATTTGTGATTAGTCCTAGCATGTCTTGCTCCTTATTCACCGATCATTACAATAGAGCTTGTGAAAATGAGACATAAAGTCCATTTGTCTTCTAGCTTGGTCAAAATCATTTAAGTAAATGACTGACAAATTGGATATCGACATAGAGAAATTAGAGAATCACGGAGTCAGTTATATTAGGAACCGATGGTATAAGAGAACTGGATGCCTCATTTGAATTTAAAACTTCAATCTAGTGTTTTGGGATTTTTGAGAGCAAAAATAACTTAAATGCATTTTCGTAGAAAGCAGTTTTTATTTCTAGACAAATGAACACATTTTCTTCTTTTTCATTATTTTCCACAGGAAGTAAAAACGTGGAGATGGAGGAGAGAATTGAAACGAGAAAATGAAAAATGTTCCTTTTAACTAAACAGGGCCTAAATTTTTTGGACACTTTTTTTTCATAGTATTTGATTGAATTGTTCTAATAGAAATTCGTATTGTCTTTCAGATAATCCAGGGAAAGTGACATTGGAATGAACTGCTTATCACGCTTGTCTTCATATACCGCTTCTATATTTGGAAGAACAAGCCATTTCATTGCAACAACTGCTACCAATTCACACCAATCTTGGATTCCCTTTTGGAGAAGGAGCTGTGTACATCCTGGTCTCCATTTAGAATTTCTCTCCACCAGATTTCGCGTCCAGTGCTACTCGTCTCGAAAACCAAGTTTAAAAGCTTCGGTTAAGAAAAAGAAGGATCCTCAGCCAGCAACAGTTATGGACCATGAGAATGATGCTTTCTTTGTTGTGCGGAAAGGAGATGTTGTTGGTGTTTATAAGAATTTTGCTGATTGTCAGGCTCAAGTTGGATCTTCGGTAATTAATCTCCTCAATTGTCACCCTATGCTTTACTTTTTCACATTTGCTTTTTTATTTATTTTTTTATTTATCAAGTGGTGTAACTGTAATGCTCTCATATTATAAGTTCTATTTCATTTCACATGCTTGTATATGTTAATTTCCATTTTGAGATGTGTCAGAGGAGTTGCCAATGTTGTTTTCTTTTCTTCCTTCCTTTTTTTTATATGGAGGTTAAAACATCACTTCTCATTAAATTTGCAACATCTGAAAGTTTATGTTAGGGTGTTGAATGACCTGGGCCTGCCAGTTCACTTTTAGTCCTGCCACGATTTAAATTATCTGTTTCAAATTTCTGCCACGCATATGAGGTATTTCTGCCACGTATATGAGGTATTTCTGCCTTGTTCTCTATTCATCAATCTCTCAGAAATATCCATCATCCTGGTTTGGAATACAACTCCTCACATCATCTTATATTTACTATTTTTTTCCAGGTACTCATTTCTTAATGAGTGGCATATAGAGAATCATGATACTTATGGCTGAAAAGTGACACTTTAAAAAACTTGCATTGTTTTTCAGGAGGCTTTGACGCCTCATCTCATGCCATTTACTCCTCATTTGACATCCATGTTAAAGGAATTGTAATATAGCAATCTTGTTCATATAGTTATTTCTGTCAACCATCTATGGGCTCTCCTTCTTCTTATTTACTTCTCTTCCTGGATTTATGTTTAATAGTAACTTTAGAAATAGATGCTGATGCAGTTAATAAACAATATAGATGTTATCTTGGAAGAGGAACTAAGGATATTTGGCCCTTTTTCTGTTGCTAGATATGCGACCCTCCTGTCAGTGTCTACAAAGGGTACTCGCTATCCAAGGACTCTGAGGCCTATCTTGTTTCCCATGGGCTTCAGAATGCATTATATACTGTCAGAGCTGCAGATCTGAAAGAGGACCTTTTTGGTGTGCTCATGCCCTGCCCTTTCCAGGTGAGTTGACCTCAATCATCACCTCATATGTACAATTGAAATTGAAGTAACTTTACTTATTAATTACTTAAAAAGATTAAAGACAGAAAAAATAACAGCATATATTCTATCTCCTAAGTAAATTAAAGATATACAATAGAACATGGTGTATCTTTAAAGATAGCAAAAAATAATAATGATAATAATAAAAACCATTGTAGAAAAGAATAGCTCTATTAAAAGATATATGCACGTGGTTCATGAATCTTTATTGCCAATAGGAAACAAAACTATCATAAATATTCAAAGAAACCTGAGCATATCTTAAATGCACTACAAAGACTAACTATAATTGCAACTCATAAGGTTGGTATCAAAATTATTGCACTAAGGATGCGTATCACAATATCAGATTTTAGAACCCAATTCTTCTATTATGCTAATAGGATTCACATCTTCCATGTGGTTATATCATTACATAGGGAAACCATTATGAGCACTCTCTTGGTATCAGTTCCATTTAAACATTTGACTTTAGTTGCAAGATAGCAGCATCCTATTCAGAATAGAAACGCATTCTGCTTTAAATTGCAGTTTCGTTATAGACCTTTAGAACTACAGTTTCTCGGCACACTTCTCCTTGCACATTTTCAGGAAGGAAGCAGATTTTGTTGTTTAATCTTAGCTTATAATCTTTATAAATAGTTTGAAGAAGTTGTTAGCTTTGAGAATCTCTGTGAATCTTTGGCACGATGGTAATAATGTTTTTATATCTCCAACCTATAACATGCTTTGACCTTATAAACTGAGCAACATCTAAATTTCAATGTACAAGTCACTCTGTTCAAATTGATGAACAGTTTGTTGCAGAAATTTAAAAAGATATGATGTAGTTATCAGGGTGCTACGCATGGCCAAAGCATATTTACGATGATCAAATTAGGTCCTTGTGGAAAAATCTAATAATGTCATTTTTATAGGCACATGTCAGAAAGCATTTCATATTTTCATCAAAGCTGTGGTGCTCGAAGAAGTTAAGAGAATTTTTCCCGTACAATTCAAATTTCAACTAAAAATACTTTTTCGCAGCAACCTGCTTCTTCCGATGCTGGAACATGCAAAAATGATACAAAAAAGAGATCACGGGAAGTCCTGGGACCAGAAATCACAGTAAGTTTGATGCCTGCTAGTCTACTTGGTTGGAGGGTGTGTCTTTGTTTATCTTTGTTTATGAGATTCCCCTGCTTGTTAGAGGCCCTTTTTTTTTTAATAAAGGAATATCCATTGTTTACAGGACACAGCTGGATCAACATCTATGATGAGTAAGCATGCCAATTTGGATAATCAAGCTGAGTGTCAAGCACAGAATTCCAATAGTGTACGTGGATGTAAAATTATGGATGCAACATTGTGTATGTGTTCTTTGGCCAGATTGTTTTCCATAATCTGATAGTAGAAGATCATGTTCATTGGTTACTTGTAATTATGTCTTCCCAGGATAAGCTAGTAAATGCTTCAAAATATTTGTTTTTATGAATTCATCGAACAAAGAAAACCCTGATCTTTTACTCACAGAGATCCTGTCTTCTTGAGTTTGATGGTGCTTCAAAAGGAAATCCTGGACAAGCCGGGGCAGGAGCTGTCCTACGAACTGATGATGGAAGCTTGGTATGCATTTTGAGTTTATGTCACCATGAATTATCTTTAGCGGTATTTATGTCTTTCTAAACCTTCAATTTGTGTAGATCTGCAGATTACGGGAAGGACTGGGCATAGCAACCAATAATATGGCTGAATATCGAGCCATCTTATTGGGAATGAAGTATGCTCTTCAAAAAGGTTATACAAAAATTCAAGTAAAAGGCGACTCCAAGCTTGTCTGTATGCAGGTTGGTTTGCTGTTGATTACCTGTTTACTATTAATGCCCCTCATCTGGCTTGCCTGTTAGCATGCCATTTCTGTATCAAAATAAGTTTATTAATTTGATTTTCCATCTGATTATTTGCTTTCACTTTTCACTTGTTTCCTGATATGGCTCGTATTTATCAGTTAAAAGTGCTTTTTTGTGGCAATTCTGGGGCCAATTTGTCTGCTGCTTCACCAAAGTCAACACCAGTTTTAGGAGTTGGATTTGGTGATTACATACTGATTGAAAAAACAAAAGAAAAGGCATGAGCATCAGAGGCTGAACACTATTGAACTATCCCAGATGTTTATATTTTTTCTGTCACCGCAACCTTTTTTCTTCCCAACTTTGAATATGTAGGGTGGGGACAAACTTTTCTCTGTTGTGTAGAGTTACAAATGAACTGAGATGTTCATAAGCAACTTGGGCTTAACTGTAGATTATTCTTGAACACATGAACCGAAATTATTAGACTCGTTCAATAAATAAGAAGACCAGAGTATCCTCAAGAGTGGATATGTTGGTGACGCGATAGAAGAAGAGTTCTTTTTAAGATATTTGTAATTTTATTAATTCTTGATGATTGGTGGTTCTTTATGCTCATGATGAGCTTGTTCTTTTGCAATATCCACCATGATATTACTGTTTTGATTATGTTGCTGAGCCACATGCTTTTCAAGCATGCTGTTTTGATTATTTTGATGAGCCATAAACTTATCATTGTTTTCATCTGAACTCTAAGGTTATACAGCCCACTTTCGAGATTTTGCACACTCTCTTCCAATTTGCTGTCCCTCTATGGCCATTTTTTACATTTTTATTCTTTTTTTTTAACACCTCTCTGCCACTGTGGTTTTTCTTTACACTTTTGCTCAGAACAAACTTTGAGTCTCCTCTTGTATTTTGTTCTTTTGGATTCAGGAAACACCCTTTTTGGAGTCTAGGTATTTCCATTCCCTCTTCCATCTCCTTCTTCAATTTCTAGCCTTGTCCTACATGAATTGGCAGCAATCTTGATAACAAAACTGAAATAAAATCTCTACTGCGATGCTATTGTTGTTTGTCTGTTAGAATCCTCTGCCACTTTTGTTTAAAGCTCCATTATTTTGTTTATAAATCTTGCAATCCTTTCTAGATGCTTTTTTATTTTTTGGAATTATGTAACATCATTTTTAATGACAATGCTGATTTGTTATTAAATGAGAAAAGCTTGAGGTCAACTAGAGTTGTGCTAATGTGACTTGAGAGCATGAGCTGAATGGTAGCATGAGCGTGGTGTAATTGTTAATGTGCTAAGCTTAGGAGGCTAAGCTTGACTGAGGTTTGATGCTGTGTTTTCAATCAAACCAAGCTCTAATTTTTTAAAGCTTGTTTTGGCTTGGCTTAGCTTGACTTTGCTCATTCATAGCCGTAGGCGGTGGTTTCTTTAAATTAAAAACAAAACAGGCTAATCATTTCTGTTCTTTTGCTTTCATGTCTTAAGTTTTGGTTCTTGTATGTTAGTGGTCGTATATATGTTTTATTCTACCTCAGTTTGAAATTGAGAGTTTCACTTGAATCAGATCAACCCAAACTCAATTTTCAAAGCTTATTTTGGTTTGGCTTAGCTCGACTTGGCTCATTTATAGCCTTGAATGGTGGTTTCTTTAAATTTTAAAAAACAGGCTAAGCGTTTCTGTTCTTTTGCTTTCACATCCTAAGTTTTGGTTCTTATATGTTAGTGGTCATATATACGTCTCATTCTACCTCAGTTTGACATTGAGAATTTTACTTGGTGCAGATTCAGGGTTCATGGAAGGCGAAACATGTGAACATCACCAACTTGTGCACAGAAGCTAAAAAGCTGAAGAATAGTTTTCTTTCTTTTCACATCAGTCATGTTCTACGGGTTAGTGCAGTTCATTATGCCTGTTGTTCTGCGGCTGATATTAGTATTTTGTGGGTCATGTAGTGTGTTTTTCAAATGCTGTCTCACATTCTATTATCATGTCTATCTAGAAGGACGTATGCTATGCCATGCTGGCTCCTTCAGAATGAATAACAGGCCTTTTGGATCCCAGATTCTCATTTATAGTGCTGCTTTAAGCAGGGATTTATAATCATTCAAGATGGTCATATTTCCAGTTGTCTGTGCAATAGTGCCCTCATATACTGTGAATAACTGCTCCATTTTGAAAAATATATTATAATTGGTGTTATAATGTGTATTTATATGGTCCCTTTGTTGAAATTATTTTCCATCACCCACTTTCGGAAGGAGTTCTTAAACACTTGTAGACTTATACTGGAAGGGACGGGCAGTGTTCTCCAGAGATCATGCCAAATTTTTTGAACTGTGATGCTTTTATGCCTAAAGCTGAAGACTCCTCTCAACCCTGGAAAACTAGATGAAGGCACAATCATGTTTGCTCACCTAGAATTAGTGTGCTAGTTGTTCAGGCTACTAGTGTTGCAAATGACATTGCACTGCTTCGTGGTGTGCCTTGGCTAGGAATGCAATTTGGTATAGTGCCACTGAGATCCAAACAAGTTGATTTTCTTTTGTTTGTTTTATCTGCATGTAAGGGTGGTATCTGTTTTAAGATATCTTGTTTGTTTTAGCAAACAAGTTGTTTGGTTTACAACTTGGTTGGATAGATTGACCAGAAATCAATAATTTTAGAGCACCTGATCAAACATCTTAACCCAACCAAGAATTGAGGTTTTAAGATTTTCAGTATTTCCTTGCTTCTGCTTAAAGGCCTGAATTTGAAAAACAAAATGAGCCACTGCTGTGAATTTGGTAGTAATGAAACCATGCTCTACAAGTTATAAGTAAGCCACCATAGATCAATGTGTAAAATTTTGCTGCTGATGCTTCTTTAGCCTTGTTGGTTAATTTGCTGACCTTGCTCATCTACACGTTTCATAGGAATTTAATTCTGAGGCTGATGCTCAAGCAAACCTGGCCGTCCATCTAGCTGGTAAGATTTCATGTTTCCTTCCGTATAGCCTAGGCCTAGCAACAATATGGTTTAGTTAATTAGTTTGTTAAATTAACAGGCTCTCTTTCTGTTGCAGATGGTGAAGTTCAAGAGGAGTTTGAGTAGTATCCGTCTAATGACGGTAGCCTACTACATACATGTCATTTTAAATAGACATCAAGTACAGTAAATTCTTGTTTATCCATTGTTCTTCAGGCTAAAAGATTTCTTTGGAAGTCTTGGTTGGAAGAGCGAAGCACGACTCCCAGTTGCAAGGATTGGAGTTCATTGCCAAAGTTTTTTTTGTGCAAAACAGCTCACATTTGTTTTGGATGGTACAATTCTCCATGGACCACATGATCATATGACTTTTTATGGGAGAGTTTAACTTCCGAACATTTTGCATGGATAGTAGTGATTAGAGAAAATCTCGAAGTGTTTGTCGAACCTTTTACATAGATACATGTTCAGGCGTTACGTGCAGTCCACAGTTTGTTCGTCAAGTCTCGCAGTCGACATTTTCCTATTTGTTATCATCATGGATTGCAGTGATCGGAAATACAAGCTATATTTTGTTTAAGAACATGTTACCGGAGCTTAAATAATTACAAGTTTGTCATCAACTACACGAGTTGAGTGTTTTTTAATACTGATAATGCCCTCGAAGTTGCTTTCTTTTAAAAACCAACATACAGTATGTGGATGATCTCTCTAAGATCTAATGCACTGTTTTTTTTTTTT
>Ga0325414_1008373_pt1 | contig 10961 bp, 4 predicted proteins | sample PopdelMetagenome_8_FD_206183 | JGI IMG/M metagenome (GOLD analysis project Ga0325414, IMG submission 206183) | Populus deltoides microbial communities from Bellville, Georgia, United States - Leaf-PdKOR-R3 | ecosystem: Host-associated > Plants > Phyllosphere > Phylloplane/Leaf | place: USA...
TCTACTCACAAACGCAATATGGACATCACTGGAAGGGAATCGTGGTAAAAGTTCACTTTGGCCTCTAGAGTTTTCATTTTTTCAATCTGGAGCCTAGAGTTTTACGATTTTATGAATTTACTGTCATTATGTTTCAATCCTTAATATAAGATATTAGAAAGAATGTCGTAGAGAAACGAAGAGGAGATAGAGAGAATTTGCTCGACCACATTTTGACCATAAAAAAGATCAATATCGATGTTAATAAGTTCATCTTTGACATGAAAGTTCAATGATAGTAGTTTTTTCCATTAACCATGCCAGATAAAGTCCCTAAAAGGTTTTAGAATTGAATTTTGATTTTTGATTTTTAGGGTGAATTGTGAACGATAATTTAAGTTTCAAGTATTGTTTTAAAGATATTTACTAGTCAAAATAGGCTGAAAAAAAAGCTTAGAGGGTTAAAAAATTAAGACTTGTTTTTTTGGTCACTAGAAGAGATAGTTAGAAAATTATTTTAATAAACTACACATCATTTACTGTAATTTTTTTTTTTAGTTTAACATGAGTATCCGGGCCAGCTTGCGCGTATCTTGACTAATCTCACGGGCCCTGAAGTTAACGACCATGTAAACCTCCAGTGGCCATTATATGAGCAACCACAGGGTTCGAACCTGAGATCACAGAGGAAGAAACCTCTTGGTCTCAAGTTTTTATTACTGGATCACCACCTAGATGGTTACTGTAATTTTAATATCGAGTAGATAATGCATAGTCCACTCATTATAACAAAAAAAAGGTGTTAGGTACGTGGGCTTGATTCAAGTCCAAATATGCCTACGGCTTATTTAGAAGCTCAATGTGCTAGCTTAGTTTCCTAGGCTTATAGAACTTTTTTAGTTTTAAATAAATTATGTTTTATATTAATGATTACCATACTATTTATAATCCAATTATGATATATTTTGTATTTAAATAAGATTAGAGCTTTTATTATTATATTTGTAATGAATGTTTTAATAATTATATATAGGCTTACTATGATATATATATATATATAAAACAAATGTGCATTATATGCTAGCCCAAAGGTCTTTAATCACTCATGGCTTATTTGTTTTGATGATATCAAAAATTAATAAATTTAATATACTTGTCCAAGTATTTTATGTTGTAGAAATTTTTACACATCATAAAGTAAAAAGATAAAATATGTGGGGTTTTCATTATAATCATTTTCACTACACATTCTTTCACAAATCACAACGAATTGGAATAGTCAATTTTTAAAAAAAATTAATTTGATCCTTAAACTTTTTTTTTTCATAATTGAGCCTTTTTTAGCTTAAATTTATACCCGAATGCATGTTTTATTGAGAAAAAGGGTTGGATTAAAAATCAGAGGATTAAAGTGAGGGGGGTAACATAGGTGGTGGCTATGAATTTCATACAAGAAGTTTAATATAGTCCCTCATTTTTTTGGCATATAAGTGATTGGTCCCTTTACTTTTAAGAAATTCAATTTTGGTACCAAAGTTCATTTCACTTATTTTTCATTTCTTTTTTGTTAGAGGAAAAAAAGAAGCTCGTCAGATTCTAGCTTAAAGAGAGAAAGTCACCATTTATACCTATTTTGACCACCAAAATAGTTGAAATTGGTGTCAATGAGTTATATTCGATGAGGGGAGTCTTATAGAGGATGTTTTAAGCATCTATTTTACCTAAAAACATATCTACATTGAGGAAGAGAAAATTTATTTGGTTTGGTTTGGTTTTGTGATTTGAGTTGTTTTTTTTTTTTTTTGCTTTAACAGATTACTAAATTTGTTTCTACATGTCATTGGACTTATTTTCAAGTGTTTTCAGCTTTAAATTGGTTGGGAAATATATTTGGTAAGTTAAATATCCATAACCCTCATTTTTCAGCCACCACAGTAATGGATGAAATCTGGGCTGAGAGATGACGTTGATGGGTGATGCGTTGTCTTCATATTTTAAATAAAAGAAATAAAAAGGGGTGATGTGCCCTTATAAATGAGAAAAAAATATAGGACCACGTGTGCAGGCCTCGGCTGAAAGGCCCACATGCCTGGGTTATTCCTTTCAGAGGCCCAGTGCATTAGGCCATAGGCCAACATTGATGGGCTTTTTTGGCCCTTTTTTTAAATACATAAAAAAATTTAACCCGATTAGTGTCATAACATGGATAACAAGTTTGACAAGTTAAGCTATAACATTTAGTCAATTATTTTTTTTTAATGCACTTTTAATACCTCAAATTATTATTTTTAAAATGCAATTTCATTCTTTATTAGTGATTATCTATTTTTTTTAATTAACTTAAAAATTAAAAAAAAATGATGTTTTATCCTTTGTTATCAATGATTTGCTTTTGCCATCACATGTCTGTCATGTATTTGTTTTCTTTCTAAAAAATATATCATTAGAAAATATCATATTTGCTTTATTATTATGTAAATCTATTAAATAAAAGATATCTTTGAAATCAAAAATTTAATGAATTCAATGACAGTACATAACTTGCTTTAAAAGTTTGGTTGGTGACCTCAAGTTCTCTTGGGTTTTTACAAAAAAGAAAATTGAGCTTTTTTTTTTTATCAATTTTATCCTTCAATGTTGAACTAATTTGAGATCAGGTTTCAATTTTTTTATTTCAAGATTATCCTCGTAACTTTCATATGTTAACTCGGAATAACCTCAATTGATCCAATGTTTCTCAATGTTAGATAAAAATATCATCTAATATATAACTATTTTTAAATTTATGAATAAAATATTTTTATTTCTTTTAAAGACATGTTACCAATACCTATATTTTTCTTTTCATTTGGTCTTTTTTTTTGTAGCGCGAGACAATGGGCTGGCCTAGATGTCATTTTGGTCTTAATGAGTTTCATTTCATAAGGGTATGTTTTTTGTTCTTCTCCTTGCCAGAGGAAGTAGATCTACCCACGTGAATCATTTTGGCTTTGGATATATTTCAGTTGGTTGAGACGCTTTTTGGGTTTTTGGTGGACATAGACAGATTTATGAAAGTGTTTACAATGTGTTATATGTATTTTGGGTCAAGAATGATTTTTAAATTGAAAAAAATTGATTCCTTGATTTTCCTACAAACTATCAAAAGTAGGTGATGTGTTGTCTTTTTTAAATGGCCTGTCCCTTTAAGAAATAAAAAAAAATGGGCCATATGCACTAGTTGAGCTGTTTTTGTATGCCAATGTCCAGGAGGTTGGGCTCCCTTTTTTTTTTCTTTTTCCTATTTTATATTTGGTTTAAGAAAACTGATAAAACAAATAATTGAACCTAATTGAATCCATTATCCGGTAGCAATTTAAGGGGTTAATTCGTGGCATCCAGGGTATTATTTATTTTTTTAAATGCTTTTTTTCCCTTAATTAAAAAAAAATACAAGTTCACCCTTTGTTATTGATGATTTTTTTTTTATTTAACTCGAACCTAAAAGAATGCAATTTCATATTTTGTTGTCAATTATTTACCTATGTTATCTTTGACCCATGTGTCTATCATGATTTTTTTTATTCTTAAACAAATATATTGTTTCACACAAAAAAAAATCATGCGCTTTATTGTCGTGTGATTAAATGAAAAATAATCTTTAGGATAAAAAATTTATTGAATCTAGTAATGTGTATAACTTTCACTGTGAGTTTGCTTGGTTGACTCAAGTTCACTCTTTTTTTTTATAATCAGATGTTTTTTTTACCGATTTTATCATTCAAAATTGAATTAATTCAAGATTGAGCTTTTTAATTTTTTTTCTCAAGATTATTCTCGTGAGTTTCACAGGTTTACCCAAGTTAACCAAAGTGGATCAAATATTTTTTCATCTCAATATTAGATCATAATATCATTTAATTCATGGTTAAAATCAAGAATTTTTTGAAGACACATTATCAATGCCTGATATCTTTTTTTTTTTTTTGCTCGAAAGAAACTCTAAGATGACATGCAACGTAGCTCATGATATTACACTGGTTTGGATGCCATATGGGCTCCTTGAATGTTATATTGACTTGAAGATGCCTAAGCTCAATATGTGTAATCAAGTCTTTATGAGAATTAATTTGGCATCACAAAAATGATTTTCATCATAAAATATTTTATTGCTGAATTTCCATCCAAATATATTTGAAGTGCATAAAAAATTAAATAGTGAAAAATACTTCATGAAAAATTATTTCAACCTATATTTTGATACTTTCAATTAAATGAAAAGCATAATCTTTAGTATGTGCCCTTGTCCTCTAAAATATTTTTAAGGTCCACTTGTTGATAAAAGATTCTATCACATGGATTTTTACACCTAACTATCTATTTTTAGTTAAGTGGAAATGTTGTAATTTAAAAACAAAAGGGGACTAAACACTCAATAATTAATTTTTCCTAAGATTTTAACTCACATTTTTAGCATGCTTTTTCAAAAACTCATTTTCTTTTAAAAAACAAGTCTTAGCAGTTTCTCTCTAATGAGAGAACATACAAAGTAAAACAAACTTTTTATCTCATTTTTCTTTGTGTGTGTAACGATTATAATAGGTTTTTCACTATAAATACCCAATTGATTTCATGTAAGAACTCTCTCATACTCCTAATCTTTTACAATCTTATATACATGATGCTTTGAATTTCTTTTATTCTAAAAAATTTTAATTCATCTTTGTATTCTCTTATAAAACTTTGAATCCTACATTGCATCAAATCTATCTTTCACATTTGTGAGTTAGATTAGATTCCTATAAAGACTTGAACTAAATCTTTGTAATCTTCTCTTGAGTAAGGTGTGATTATTCTCTTATGAGAGATAAACCATTTGTGAAAGTATAAGTATCACTTGAAACCACTTAGGTAGTTATTTGGTTGTGAGCCAAAAAGTTGTTCTAATCTTTTCCTTGAAAAAGATTGTTAAGTTAGGTTTGATCCTTATCCCGCAAATGGATTGGGTTTAAATCTTGAATTAGTAAAAAGATTATTGTGAAAGATTTGATTCTAAACTCGTAATAGAATTGGGTTTAAATTTTGAATCTATAAAAAGATTGTGTAATAAAAAAGATTTGATTCTCTTGTGCTTTGATTAATTGTTCTTGTTGTTGTTGTTGCTTAATTTGTGAAAAACTTAAAATAAAAGGCCTAAGAAAGGGTGAGTTATGGCATTATTCAAAATTATATCACTTTAAAGATCAATCTTTAATTACTTCAAGAATGTTTAAATAGACAAAAAACATTTAGGAACAATTTTGTCTCTTCAAATTTAGCAACAATAATACACAATCAATCAATGCACAAGTAAATTAAGATCTATTCCAATATTTTTTTCAGGCTCAACATTAAACCCAATTTCTTTACAAGTTAAGGATCAAACCTATCACTTAATCTTTTTACTAGCTCAAGACTAGAAAATCTTACACATAATCTTTTTCAAGACTCAAGATTGTAAATCTCTTTTTGATTCACAACCAAATGATATACTAAAATAGTTCAAGTGTCACTTACACTTTCACAACTTGATATAGAAATGTAATCTACCTCAAGGATGTGAAAACTAGAATTGATGCACTCATATTTTTTTTTTTATAATAGGTCAGGTGCACTAGCCTACCCAGGCCTAGATGTTGGGCTTCTTTTCGGCCTTTGTACTTTTTCTTTCAATTTTAATTATGATTTATTAAAACAAATTAATTAAAATTTTAGTTTCATTTTTTATAAGATGGTAGCATTTGTTTTATAACACTAGCAAGCATACTTTTTCATGATGCCTTCATAATGCTTTTTTCTTTGAAAGAGTTATTCAATAGATTTATATATATATATATATATATATATATATATATATATATATATATTATTAAATAAAAAAAACCAAGATGTCATGTAGATAAAATATGATCGTTGGATTATGATGATACATGGATAAGATATTCCAAAGGCTCTATTTCCAAGGAGATATCTAGTAGACTAAGTCTAAAATTAATTATGATGCATGGAAAACTTTACATTATAACATAAATAATATTTTGAACATTAATAGATTGTTTAAACTTTTCATACATCAACCCAATATGCATCAATGCATGCCTTTTAAAATTAAATGCCATGCCTTGATTATAGAGTTAATCCCTCTATAAGAATAACATCAACATAGAAATTTGAACACTAACCAACCCTTGTTTTTTTAATTAATTACTTGTATTAATGCAAAAACGTGTTCATAATTTTGCAAGAAGACCAAATTAATTAGTCATACATCGCGACCAACATGAGGTTGTTGTTGATCAAATTATTGCTTGTCTGAGTGCTGACATGGACTATGACCACCCTTATCTTTTTTCTTCTTTTTTTTGTACATGATCAACCTAGTGTCGATATCACTGAAGAAAAAGAAATTCTAACACTGTATAAATATATTTAGAAAAAAAATCTAATCTTATTAACTTTATTGTATTAACGATATCATAAATTTAGTGGCAGTAAATATATAAAATTCTTGATCAAATGTCTTTATTTTATTTTTTTTGTATTTAAGAGTAATAGATAGGTGTCCCGCACTACGGTACAAGCCGTGCCAAATTTTTTCCATCATAAAAAAAGGATGCTAAGGAAAAGCAAGAGTTCTTAAAAAAGTAAAAAAACCGAGACTTGGATTATTAATTTGACTAGGTTTAATAAACTAGCAGAATTTTAGTAAAATGAATAAAAAATGCAACAAAAAAAATGTAACTAAAAAAAGGTAAAAAAAATAATATGAGCCCATCAGGGTTAGCATGTTGAATCCGCGATATGGTTGTGAATTGTGATGTCAGGGTAATCTCGTCGAAAGAAAATTGAATAAACCAATGAAACTCAATTATTAAATAACCTAATGTTGAAGGGAAAAACCAAAACAAAAATCAATTTAAGAAAAAACTAAAAAATAATCTATTTCAACCTAGGTAAAGACATTGACCTCGCAACGTAGCCATAGGACTAAGATAATCCCATTAAGAGGAAAGTGAAAAACAAAAAACTTGAAGATCAATTCCCAATAAATCAAATGTTGAAGGATGAGATTGAACTTTTTTTTTAATAAAGAACATAAAAAAGATCAAACTCAACCCATGTTAATATTATAAACATGCAACCTAATCCTAAGCCCAGAACTACTCCATAGAAGGCTAACCTGAAAAAATAATGAAACAAAATTATCAATCAGAAGATAATGAGGAATTAAATGGGAAAAAATAATAAGAAAAGGATAAAAAATAGAAATAAAAAAGGGGATCAAAATTAATATAAAAATAAATCAAAATCAAATGTTAAGGGATAAAATTAAAAACAAAATCCAATTAAGAAAAGGATAAAAACGAAATAAATAGAAATTAAAAGAATAAAGATTAAATATGATATAAGAATCAAATGAAATCAAATGACGAGGGACATAATTGAAGAGAAAAACTAATCTATAAAAGACAAAAAAATAACAACCAAAAGAATGAGGATCAAATTGTATATAAAAAACAAATGAAAGGAATATTTTCTATTTTACCAAGAAGAAGAAATAGAAAAGGGGGAGGATAAAAAAATTCGATCGGAGCCACACCGTCGGTCCTCCGTCGAAACACACCCTACCACCGGTAAGATCTCGGTGCGCCGCTCCTAACACCATCATGAAAAGCGATGTTTGACCGATGGATGAGTCCACATGCGCAACTTAAAAGGCGTGGGCTCCTCCCACTCGTTGGCGCGTGGCTTTTTCCTTTAAAATATATTGTATATATGTTAACATACTCAATTTTCCTTGAGTCTATTTGGTAATTATAAAAAAAAATCATTATGAAATGACTAAAATATCCCAGGATGCAAGTTTATGAAAATAAAATCTCAAAGGTAGTTAAGTAATTATAATGTGAAAAAAAGAGAAAAAGTCAAAAAATCCCTATGGCACCTAGTTATTTTTTTTTTATACTTATTTTAAGGGTAAATAGTAATTTCAATAGGCAAAAAAAATGTGAAGAGACAAAAACATCATGGAGGGCAAAAACATCGTTACATTGTAGCAATGCACCGTGCAATGAGTCTTGCTTTACAATGTTTTACTAATGATCCTTAGTTTTTTTATAATAAAAAAATAAAATAAGGATCCAAAACAAAATATATAACATTTAAAAGATTAAGGATCAAATTTGATATAATCAATAAATATCATAATATTTTTTATTTTTTTACAATTTTTGAAAATATATTCCGTCTAAAATAAAAGGAAAATGCTTTTTTCAAAACCAAATCAAATTTTTCTATGTTTGAAAATTGTTTTTCATTAACCAATATTTATAATGGTAAACAACCATGAAAAATTTTCAAAAATAATTTTCAATAAACTATTTTTCATGAAACAAATGGGCCTTAAGCACATAAAAAAAGAACCATCAAAACATAACTTGAAATGATAGAATTAAAAAGAAATAAAGTCAAGTGATCTAATGAGAAACCTTGTAATATACAAGGACAAAAAAATTAGATAAAAATGCACAGTGAATGAACAATTTTTTATGAGAGGGGTGAATAGTGCTTTTTTGAATAGTAAAAAAGATGTTATTTTAGTTTTGTTTATTAATTTGTAATTATAATATCATAATCATGATATTTAGAGTCAAATTACATTGTATCATGTATGTTTATGTGTATTCTTGTTTAAATAAAAAACAAAATTTCAAATTTAGATATTGAGAGTTTTAAAGTTGAATGGTAAATTTGTTCATAAAGTTTTTAATTTTTTTTTATTTTGAATCAAATACAAATATTAATTTTCAACAATCACATTCCAAGAAAATATATAAGAATGGTTTATATTAAATGCTACCTAAATTTTTTGAAAAGGAATTTTTTTTATTAGATAAATAAACACTTTAATTGAGAAAGATAACTCATTTGTATGGGGCATAGTTGAGAATTGGTGCATAGAATGTTGACCTAATTAATAAAAAACAAAAACTTGAATACTTAAATTTTAGATAAAATTAGATAAATAAACACTTCAATATGGATCAAACAGAAAGAACACAACCAAATTTGTGCTTTCAAGCCTTTAGTATTTTCATTTTGTTTTGCTAAATAATATTAATCAATTCAGCCATTTTTTTTAAAAGTAGAACTGCTCTAACTCTTATTCAAATAAAGACTTGCATTATGTACCAAATATAGCTAGAGGGATTCGTTTCAAACTCTAGAGATTGATTGACATCAAGGTTAAAAAGAAAGAACTAATTTATAGTCAACATTTGTTGTTTTAAATTTAAGTTAAAATAGTTGGTAAGGCTTTTTAATTGGTACACAAGTATAGCAATGAGGGTCATAAGCTTTAAATAGTAGTGTTAATAATAATATAAAAAAACTCAAACTAGTAAGTTTATAATAAAATGGAAATTAATGCAACATGGATTATCAGTATTTTTAAAAAAATAATTTCGGTTGGTCAAAGCTTATTTTAATAATGGTCTTAGTCCTGGAAGGTTCTGCAAATAGGTTTGGTCTCAAGCCATATACGTATACACCAACCTATTGCCCTGCATGCCAAGCATCGGGCTTGGATCCTCTTTGGCCTATACTGCGCACCTAGGCCTAGGCATCGAACGCGTAGCCTAATGCCCTGAGTGCAAGGCCTAGCGCCCATTAGACCCATGTGTTGCGCTTTGGGTGCATTCTCGCCATTGTTTGGGCCTAGTCTTGTGGCCAAGGTTGAACACCTGACCCTTTGAGATTTTTTTACTTAACACATGCTTTTTAGCCTGGATCCAAAATGTCAAGGGACTTACTCGACAAGTTTATACTTGGTTATACTTCTAAATGTATAAAAGTCTCTTATGGTCTACCACATTTATCCCTCATTAATGCATGTATAAAAGATATTTATCATTCACAAATGCAAATATAAGAGATATTTATCTCTTATTAATATTATTAGGATGAAATAGTTTTTCAACCTCTTTATTTAAGAAAAATGACAAGATTTAAGAGGTATAAGTATTGCTTAAACCACTCATATAAAGGGAACGTTTGGGAACGCGGCTGCGGCTGCGTTCCCAAAAAATTAAAAAAAATTTTTTTACTAAAATTTAATATGATTTGTATGTTTTGGATCGTTTTGATGTGCTGATGTCAAAAATAATTTTTAAAAAATAAAAAAAAATTATTGACATGCATTTTGGCACGAAAAATTATTTGAAAAGCACCCGCAACTACATTGCCAAACATGCTCAAAGAGTTCATAATTTTTTCATTTTTAATATATATAATTAACATCATTTTCTCTTACATAGAATTTCTTATATACCAAAACAAGAACAAACAACCTTGTTTTCAATATTTAATGATTTTTTTTGCATATTTATTACACAATTTTTCTATAAAGATACTGATTTAAGTATTTGAAAGTCTTTAAATCCAAAAAAAAAATGATTGTGTTGCATATAATAGGCTTCCTAAATCAAGTCACCACCTCTCTTAGCATAGAGAATGGATCATAAAGCAAAAACACTTACCAGTTACCATAGGTACGCCCTGTCCCTAGATTACAATCAGATAATAAATAACTTGAGCAACATTCTTATCCATGTAATTTTTGGTTCAATCCATTTTTAGTGGCGTTGGAATTCATCACGATAAAAGAAAAAGAAGAAGAAGATGGTGTTATTATTATTTTTTATTCTCAGACCAATATAACATTAAGTGGCATGTTTCCTAATTTTAATTAAATCTCCAAATTAATATTAATATTTAAAATAACACTTTGTTTATGTTTTTTTTTACAAAGACTACAAAAGAAAACAAAAGACTATCTAAATGTCTATGAATTTCTTTTCTAAAATTACAAATTAAATAAAAGGATTTTTATCCTCTTGGAAGTTAGAATTACATTATAAATTTTCTAAATAAGCCACTCAATAATTCATGACACTAGAGAGGGG
>Ga0325414_1008375_pt1 | contig 10961 bp, 4 predicted proteins | sample PopdelMetagenome_8_FD_206183 | JGI IMG/M metagenome (GOLD analysis project Ga0325414, IMG submission 206183) | Populus deltoides microbial communities from Bellville, Georgia, United States - Leaf-PdKOR-R3 | ecosystem: Host-associated > Plants > Phyllosphere > Phylloplane/Leaf | place: USA...
AACAGAAAAATCATCCATAAAAATTTCAAGAAAACGTTCAACCATATCACTAAATATACTGAGCATGCATCTTTGAAACGTGGCTGGTGCATTACATAATCCAAAAGGCATCCTTCGATATGCAAAAAAGGAAAAGAGAGAGTTATCACCTAGTATTATAGTTACTAGAAAACCCTAACTAGTCTATAGAGTTCTAAGGTAAGGAATTGATTATACTAAATGAAAGATATCATCACCCTAAAACATCTTACCTAAGATAAGCTGCATTGTAAAATTTTTATATATTCCAATTAGTTTATTATGCTTAATCTACTGGTGGTGTATCTATAAGGTGATTATGAGTTTACTGTTGTGAGTAAAACTCTTGTTTAAAGGTTTAAGCTTAGCCATTCTATGTTTTGGTTCATTTTTACCATTCTTAATTATTATCTTTTGATAATACTTGGTGAATTAACAAGTGTAAAGTTTTTTTACTTCAGATCCTAACCTATGACTAATTGTTTATCAAGTCATGTCATTGAATGACCAAAGAGATTATGTTGGGCTCATTGAACCCAACCCAAATCCTAGAAAGGGTTTATGGATAATATCTTCATAAGGTTCATCTATCATATAACACCAAAGTTTCACTCACATTGTTTGAATGAAGGCTATATGTCTGTGTCTTATCCAAGTAGTGGCCATTAGAGGTTTGTCTACTCGGAGTATGATCTAATGACATGATATACCTTTTGGACTTTGATTTTGATAATAACCTCTTTTGGAAGTTCATTTGCCATTTAGGTGTGCTAGTTTAACATTCACATTTTAATTTAACTTTTATTTTTGTGGCCCCTCGTTCACATAAGTAGATCTTTTTATTCTATTGATTGAATCTTGTTTTTAAAAGATCGATACTCTTCTTTTGGTGAATATTGAATTTAGATGTTCTTTTCTTTAAAAATGAAAGGAAGGGTGTAACCTTTTTTTTTTTTCAGGTTTAAGGACATGGCCCATAAAGAGTTTATGCCTTAAACTCTAAAACTGAATAACAAGATCTTTTTTTATTATTATTTTGGGCTTTGACCCCTCTTTTTAAAACTAAGAAATGTTACTCTTTTATGATGTCCAAGGCAATGACCTATAGAAAGTCCATTTTCTATATACACTTGAAGCGAATTACCAAATCATTTTGTGTATAAAAGTTTTGAAAAAAAAATGGACTTGTTATTTTTTGAAATATATGATGTTGGCCTAATATGCCTTTTAATATGTGATTAGTACTTAAAAGTGCATTCTCATTAAGGCTTTATATCATCATATTGCACTAAAGTATCATTAAATTCCCTAACTAAAGCATGTTTTATAATAACAAGTCTGATAATGTAAGATATCTTCAATTTATGGTAAATGTTTATTTTTAATGCAGGTATATCTCACAATTCAAAGGATTGATTGATATGATTAACTATTGAAAGTAAAGAGATAAAAAGAGGACTAAGCTTAGAGAAGAGATGCTGGTTCAATTCAAACTGGAACACTATTCGGTTATTGAATCATAACTAGAGCTATAGACCTTGGATTTAGGTTTGCTTTATATGTATGGAAAGCTAAGACATAGAACTAAAACTTTCATGGGAGTCCAAGACTCAATTCTGCCATTTTCAAGTTCAACTCTTAGCAACAACGGAGAAGTCAGAATCTATCCTGCAGCTCAGGCACTATTCGGTTTTCAGCTCATATCTTGAGTTCTAGAAGTCCAAATGAGCTCTGGTTTTTTTGGTTGGAAAGCTGAGACAATTGTCCACAATTGTCCACTTTCATTAGTACAATGGGCTCTAATTCTAATGTTAACAATGATGTTTTGGCCAGCCAACAATATCAATAACTAGGAGCCAACATAGTCTTCGGCCGACATCATTATTATGATAGGAACTTGATTTGTTGTTAACATAAGCTAGCAACATGAATGCCTGATGATATTTATAAGTATGGTGTTACTTAGATAAGATGATTAATATGATCATGTTAATAATTTATAATGAGCTAATAACGATAAATCATCTGATTGGAACCTCCTTTGTGTGTGGTTTCCAGTTGAGTAATAAAAAGAGTTTATATAATATTTATTTGAAATATCATTAGTGAATCCTCTAACCTTGACATCTGTTTTATCATTGTTTAATCCTGACACCAATATCACATCCCAAAACTCTCTTTAACTCCTTTTCTGTTATTATTCTCTTCAAATCTTTTCATTTATTTGTAATTTATATAGTTGACCTCCCTGTGGTTCGACCCCGGTCTTGCCTGGTTATTTATTACGTTGACACTCCTGCACTTGGGATATGACATCAACTATTTGATCGTGTCAATATGAGCTAAACCAAAGCCTAATTTGACATAGGAGTGTACTATAATGGTTCTTTTGATGTTGGGCTACTTAAGTTTGGGTTGGTAATGCAAATGAGTGAGGTTCTTGTTGTTTTTATGGTCAAACCATGAGCTAACTTTGAGCTTGAATTTTTATCTTCTTATTGCATGGAAAAATAATCTTATCCTATATGGCTTTCAAGTTTAGATTATGATTTTTTAATATTGTCCAATCATGCATGCTTTGGAGTTTTCTATAGAATGTTATTTTTTTTTTAATTTTTAAGCTTTTTAAGTGTCTATTTATATTTCTAATGAGTAAAAAACATAAAATAATAATAATTTGTCTAGTTTTCTATCAAAGTGATTTATTTGGGTTTTAATTATGCCATCTTTGGTGTTTCCCTAGACTTTGAGGGTTGTTCCAAGTATATAATGTAAAATTAGATCATGTATTGAAATCTTTTAGCAAAATCTGAATTGAGAGTATTTTGGCATGGCCTTTCGGCATAATATCAAGTTCTGTATCTTTTTTATAAGTGGTGGACTTATTCCTTAATTATGTATCTCTAAAGTGGTTATTTTATTTGTATATTGAAGGTGATGAGTTTATTATCCATTTTTGTATCTTTTTGGTTTTATACCTTAGAGTGGCTAGCGAGAATTATTATTTGTGTGAGTGAACTATAACTTTGTAATTTCCATACCTTCACGATATCAAGTTGGTATTAAAGTTTTAGATTTATGACCATGTCTGTTTGTGGGTGTTGTGTGCAAGAACTCGAGAGGGATGAAATGAGAAGGCAAATCCAATAACTCCATGAGTGTATTGAATAATATGCGAATTGAGATGATGACAATGATGATGAGAATAACATTGAAATTGGCTCCACTAGCAATAATAAAGAGGATGTTAATCCTTTCCATCGTAGACCACACCATGATGCTAGTGACAGTTCTTCTTCTCAACATCAAAGGAAAAGGAACATATGACCTTATCAAGATTTTGACATGAGAGTTGGTACTCTTGAATTCGAGGGGAAAATACAACTTGATGATTTCATTGATTGGCTTTAAACTGTTAAGAAGATTTTTTTTTTTTTCAAAGAGTATCCTAATGATAGAAAAGTGAAGTTAGTGCCTCTTAAACTCAAAAAATATGCTTTCTTATGGTGTGAGAATCTTAAAAAGCAAAGGGCTCATGAGAGCATAAACAAGATCAAGTCTTGTGATAAGATAAAAAGGGAGCTTGAGAGAAGATTCTTGTTTGAACATTATCAGTAAGAGACTTTTTTCAAGTTTCATAATTTGAGGCAATCTAGAATAACTGTAGAAGAGCATATGATGGAATTTGAATTGCTCATGCTTAAATGTGATATTGTTAAGCCTGTAAAGTAAACAATAGCTTGATATTTGGGTGGGTTAAGAGAAGAAATTCTTAATGTGGTTTGGTTGCAACTGTAAAACCCAACAAAAAATTAGGTAAAAAATCGGCCTATGCTATGCAAGAATTCAGGAGAACAAATCGGCCTACTCTATGACGGATTTGAGAAAGGGGAAACTAGTTCTAGATTAACCAAAAGAGGAATAAGAACAAGGTAAACCACCCCCCCAAACACCCCATTATATTTATAAGTGATATAAATGTAAGGGGGAGAAAAACAGATGATTATTCCTCTCCTCTAGAAACGGCAGCAGTCATTGCTACAACACACACTCCTTCCCAAGAAGTAAAATGAACCTAACCAGCTTGCATGTCAACTTCCTTGAGTGTTGAGTGAGAGGTGAATTAGCACAAGAAGAGAAAACTAAAAACATTGAAGAATAAGGAGCCTAAAAGGTTGGCTGGAACAAACAGAAAGTAAAGAGGAAGAAGAAACTACTAAAACCTTTCCTAAAACTACTTAAAATCATAAGGTAAGAAAAACATCACCTTCTTATTTGTTTCCTTGAGTCTTTGGGACAAAAGAGAGAAGGAAACCTCAAGGGAATGGCTTAGGGTTCATGCACCAATAACTAAAGAGGACTAGATAGAAAGATTAATGAGTATGGGGCTGAATGGGGGACATAAATCCAAAACCTTTAACAAAAGAAATAAATGATTTTGAATAAACAAACCTAGAGGGAGGGTCGGCTAGATTGGGAGGGGGTTGGATAAATTGCAAATTGATGTGATGAAATGCTTGAATTGTGATCTTGTTAGAGTCTTAGCACATGCTTGAGCCAAAACAGAATTCATGTGTATGTTAATGTCTTGATTTTTACATATATGATTGAAGAAACTATGTGAAAATGAGATGAAATGATTGTATATGCAGAATTGTTATGTTGTTAGGCCCTTAGAAGCATGCTAGAGCTGAAATGGAAATCATAGCATGTTAATGCCCTAATTTTTGTTCAAGTGATGGATGAACTTATATAATTATGAATCAAGTGATTGAATGTATGAGTATGACTTCTTGTTGGGAACATAATTGTGTGATAAATGATAAAATACATGTGAAAACTTGAAAGGAATGGGCTCCCATGTTTGGCAAAAAGGTGAAACATGGAGGGAGCCTTGTATGATGAGCACCATTAGAGAAACAAGACATAGGTTTGAAATGGAACACTTGTATGATGTGGATTGAATATTAAATTGTGTTAATGATTTGGCATGACGAAATTAAAAACATAGAATGCAAGATTATGGCAACATTAGGTTTCGACCTTGAAATGATGGTATTGTTTTATAGCCTTGTGATACATTTGAATGTGGTTGGTTTCGGTTTGTGTTCAAATTTGTTTGGGGTGTGTTATAAAGGAGGAAAGCCTAGTGTAAACCTTACGCTTAGCTGAGGAAAAGAGTTAAACCAGAAATGACTCAATTGTCGTTATCCATTTTTGAATCGACAACAATATAGATTCGTTGATGAATTATGGGTCAGCAGCAACTCAGTTCTCGTTGATAATTTCAGAGTCAACGGTAGATTGTATTCCATGATGATTTCATGCGTTAACTGTGGAATTTGGTTGCGTTGATAAATTCTAGGTCGACAACGACTCAGTTCTCGTTAATGATTTCTGAATCAACAATAGATTGTATTTGTTGACAATTACATGCATCAACTATAGAATTTGGTTGCGTTGATGAATTCTAGATTGACAACGACTCAGTTTTCTTTGGCAATTTCTAAGTCATCAGTAGATTGTATTCGCTGATGATTCTATATGTCATCTGTGGAATTTGGTTACGTTGATGAATTCTAGGTCGGCAGTGACTCAATTTTCATTGACAATTTCTGAGTCAACAGTAGATTACAGCTTCGCTAACGATTCTGTGTTACCAGCGACCCAGTTATCGCTGATGAATTCTGAGTTCCATGTGTCAGTCGTGAACCAATTTCACTGATGATTCTGTGTTACTAGTGACCCAGTTGTCACTGATGAATTATGAGTTCTATGCGTCAGCCATAAACTAGTTTCACTAATGATTCTATGTTACCAGTGACTCAATTATCACTGATGAATTTTGAGTTCCTTATGTCAGCCGTAAACCAGTTTCGTTGATTCTATGTCACTAGCGACCCAATTATCGCTGACGAATTCTAAGTTCCATGTGTCAGCCGTAAACCAGTTGTCACTGATGATTCTGTGTTACCAACGACCAAGCTTTCGCTGATGATTTTTATGTCACTAGTGACCCAGTTTTCATAGATGATTTATGTGTCACCAGCGACCCAGTTTTTGCTGATGACTTTCTATGATAGCAGCGACCTAGTTTTGTTGACAAACTCCATCTCATAAATGTTTTAATTATTATGACGATTTCATGATCAATCTAATCTAATTCACTACAAGACTTAGGAATTAAACACTAGGACATCCGTGAGTGACCCACGTTTAAAATAAAGAGAAATGTCTTGATATAATGATTTTTATTGTACGATTTTATGATATGTAGAACACTTGAATGCGAACGTGTTTTCTTAGGATATGTATGGTAATGGTTTATGTGATTGCTAGATGCGAATATGCGAATTATGATCATTTGATATGTCAAATGGTATGATCAGGATTCAACCTTTGATTGGACGACGACATCCTACGAGAGGAACATGTAGGTGATTTCCACCCTTTTCTAGCATAATGTTAATTCTTTGAAGTGAATTCATTATGAAAGATCTATTATTGTGTTGTAATGAATACTAAACTATTCATTGAATATTTAAATGAGTATTATGATTAGCTTCGGTTAATGGCATCCTAGAAGGATAGCCAAACTGTGTTTGATTATTAGCTTTGACTAATGGCGTCCTAAAAGGATGGTTAGGATGAGCATTATGATTAGATTCGGCTAATGGCATCCTAGAAGGATGGTTGGGATGAGCATTATGATTAGCTTTGGCTAATGGCATCCTAGAAGGATGGTCAGGTTGTTTTTGATAATTAGCTTCGGCTAATAGCGTCCTAGAAGAATGGTCAGGATGAGCATTATGATTAGCTTTGGCTAATGGCATCCTAAAATGATGACTAGGATGAGCATTATAATTAGCTTCGGCTAATGACGTCCTAGAAGGATGGTCGGGCTGTGTTTGATGATTAGTTTCGGCTAATGGTGTCTTAGAAGGATGACCAGGATGAGCATTATGATTAGCTTCGGTTAACGACATCCTAAAGTGATGGAATCCAAGATGGATGACCAGGTTCAAATATTATAATTAGTTTTGGTAGTTGATGAAATAATAAGGGATATATTATATATGGAAGAAGTAATGAAAGGATCATATACATTTAGGTTATAAACGGAAAGTAATGATAATGTTATTTTAATTATCTTTTTTCATGTTTCTAATTGGTTATAATTCTTGTATTTATTTTGTATTGTTGCAGGGACGTCACACAACAAGGTGTATAGGAAATCTTATTCCTCGAGTCCATATATTTTGAAAAGAACTATGTATTTTCATGTTTAAGTTATTATGTATTTTGTATGAACGAATGTATTAAGTGTGTAATTACCGTCGACACTTTTTGTATAAACTCGTAATGGTAGCAATATGTAACTATGATATAATGCAAACTTATGAGATATAATGCAAACTTATGAATATGTAAATACAATATAATGTAAACTTATGAATATGTAAATATGATGTTGTGGGTATGTGTATTGAGCACTTTCAAGGAGATGTTGATTTACACAATCATATAGGTATTGTACAATACTAATGAATGGAGCCTGTCTACTAATTTCCAGAATACTATTATGAGGAGCATTGAGAACGTAATGGCTTATAAAAAAAATTGTCATCAATTTTGGCTTTGAAAAATTAGGATATTACAGCAACCTTGTTGGACATTCAATAATGTTAGAAAACTTGTTTTGAATATGGAGAAGCAGTAGAAAAAGATTAAAAAGACTAGTTGGAAATCAACATTTAAGGAGAGCTCTTTCAATTAGGGGAGTAATTCATTCTCAAAGAGTACTACAACATCAAAGTTTTCTATTTTTAAGGCTCTAGAGAAGAAAAGAGTTAGGGTTAGTCCTAAAGCATATGGTTCCTCAAGTCTAATTCAAAGAAGTGTTCTAAGTGTCAAAATTATGGACATATTGCTTTTGATTGTCTAAATCACAAAATTGTTGTTATTATAGAGAAAGAGATAGCCAACGAAGATGACTTGCTGAATGAATCAGATCAAGAAGATGAATTGACTTATGTTGATTAAGGTGGGTTTCTTATAATTCAAAGAAGCTTGGATGTTGTTCATGACAAGAGTGAAGATTAGGTTCTTTGCAGTATTTTTTACACCCATTACAATGCAAATAGAAAAGTTTATGATGTGATCATTGATAGTGGTGCTTACACTAATATTGTATCTACTGATATGGTGAACAAGTTGCAACTCAAGATGGAATCACACCCTTAACCTTATAAAATGAGATGGATGGAAAATAAGCATGAATGAAAGGTAACAAATATGTGTCTTCTATCATTTTCCATTGGAAAAAAAGTTTTATTAAGTTTGGTGTGATATAATACCTATGAATACATGTCATTTGTCATTTGGTCATCTATAGAAATATACTAGGAAAGTTCAACATGATAGCTTTAAAAATACTTATTCTTTTATAAAAAATTGGTTTGGAGATTATATTAGGTCCTTCTGAACCAGGTCCAAACCTTTTAAAGGGGCGAAAACACTTCTAGTTACTTGTTTTGAAATGGAAAAACTCATTGATGATGTTGATTTGGCCTTTTCTCCTATTGTTTTTTAGGAGAATGTTGAAATAAATTATTTTCCCCTTGAAGTATAACCTTTGCTTGATAAGTTCTTTGATGTGATTAATAAACATATACCATATGAACTTCCTCTAATGAGAGATATTTAGTATTGCATTAATTTCATTCTGAGTGTTATACTTCTAATCAAGGCATCCTATAGAATGAGTTCTACCGAACATGTAGAGTTGCAAATGCTAGTTGATGAGTTGATTTCAAAATAATTGGTAAGGGAAAGTAAGAGTCTATGTGTTGTGCTCGCTCTTCTTGTTCCAAAGAATGATGATTTGTGGAAAATGTGTATTGATAGCCCTTAATTGAATTAATTATACTTTTTAAAATTATGCCTAGTTGATAATTTTGGTCCTAGAATTTTTAATTTCTTCAATTGCAATTGATTTCAATGCAATTACACCTTCATAAAGTTCATTTTGTCTAATTAACACTTAAAAAGTCTTTGTCTAGTTAACCTTAAAAAATACTTTTAGATTTTTCTCATTTCTAATTTCTTTAAAGGTTTTTTTTTTTGGAATTTTGAAACATAAATGGGTTGAAAATAGAGTATGACAATCTATATTGTCTATGTTACATTATGGAGCCCTTCCAAGTAATTTACTATATTATCCTTGTGCAATATAACACTATGGTCATAAATTAGAATAAATGGTGAAGTTTTTAAAGCTTTTTTAATATATACAGTTTGGAATGCCCTTAGTACTTCTGACAATGAATCTTGTCAAGTTTTAAAATTGTTTCGTACTAATTTTTTTAATGTAAGGATTAATGTTTTATTTGTTATTTCCATTTGTTCATTGATCTAGGCATATTAAGTATAATGAGTTATTTTAAATTCTTTCTCATGTGCAAATTTTTTCACATCCTCTCTAGTGAATATTATCCCTTGGTTAGTCATGAATGTTTATGAGAATCTAAACCTTTACATGATCTATTTTTTAATGAATTTAATCATAGTTTCATAATTAATCAATTGATAAGAAATAGTTTCAACCCATTTTACAAAGTAATAAATAACAACCAAAATGAAGTTATGTTTCCTTATAAATGGCAGATGTATTTTGCCAATAATGCTCATTACCTAGCCTTTGAAGGGTCGTGGTTTGACTAGTGCATTAAATTTGAAAAATGACACCTTTTTAATTGAGAGAAACTATTTGCATGTTTAACATCTTTTTGCATAAATAATTTAATCCTTGGTTATACTTGGCCAATAAAATTCATGGTTCATGATCAACCATCTTATCGTAATTCTAAATTAATAAGATCTGTAAAGTCCTTTAAAAACCTCAGTCATGACCAATAATGCTTGCTTCGGCCCTATATATATTAGCAAAACTCTAGTTTTATCTCTACTATTTAATACATCTTTTAGGAGGATATAATTGGTTGTTTTCATTATAAAATATCTTAAAACTTTCTATGAAGGGTATTGGAAATAGACTTTGATTTCTTGTCTCCAATCATTTTATAGTTCTAGAATAGTTGATTTATTAAGACCCACTACATGTACTTGATAGAAATTTCCAGCAATAATTTTATCTTTATTGTTTTATGTTTTTTTTTTTTTACTATAAAGTCTATTTCTTTGCTCATCATTGCATCCCTAGTGTATACCATATATGGTTGACAATAACCTATATAAGGATAATGTCACAATGATAAATAATCATTTTATATCTTGATCCATGTTCAGCCAAGTTATTAGCTTTTGTATATTTTTTCCACTAAAAAAATAGAAAATCTATCGATAAGGTTTTTGACCATCTCATGGTATGGAGTTAGAGTATGATATTCACATTTATATTCATTAGTAATCAGGTTTATAACAGGTAATTAATCTCCTATAAATTTAGTTGACTACGATCCTAACTCTAGAAGTATTTCTAGACTTGTTGTGAAGGCCTCATATTCAGCTTAATTATTTGTATAGAGAAAATCAAGTCAAAATTATAAGCTCAATCTATGACATACTGGATAATTTATTATCACCTTTATACCAACTTTATTCATGGTTTTAGATTCACCAAACCATAATTATTATAAAACAAGTTTTGTTATAACAATGTTCATATCTTATCCGAGCTCATGGTTATATCAAAGCAAATATGATCAGCTAAGAAATCAACCAAAACTTATCATTTAACTGCTTTTTATAACATATAATGTAAATCAATTTAGATAAAGATAATATTTATTTGTCAATTTGACCTCTTAAAAAAGATTTGGACAACATATATTTTATGAAATATATGTTATAGATTACATATACATCAACCGGTAGTATGTACCAGCATAACTTTATACAGGAAAAATATAAAGATATATGGA
>Ga0325414_1008376_pt1 | contig 10960 bp, 6 predicted proteins | sample PopdelMetagenome_8_FD_206183 | JGI IMG/M metagenome (GOLD analysis project Ga0325414, IMG submission 206183) | Populus deltoides microbial communities from Bellville, Georgia, United States - Leaf-PdKOR-R3 | ecosystem: Host-associated > Plants > Phyllosphere > Phylloplane/Leaf | place: USA...
GCTACATAACAGTTAGAATTAAATTACCTAAACATTGATCATCAAACCTTTCTTTTCTTCTACAAGCTCTCCAACCTAATGGGGATTGGTTTTATAACCAAAATAAAGGGAAGAATCCATAAAAGTATGTAAAAGTATGTAGTTGTTTGAAATGAATAAATTGTCAAACATTAGGCAACAGTATTTGGGGTGTTCATGTCATTCATAAAAACAACTCACTCATAATGCAATTGGTTGTGACATCGCACGTGTGCAGCATCACGATAATTGTCTTCCCTGATTGAAATCCTTGGGTGTAGGTGAAAAGAACAAAGAATTCTTGTACTTTATCAAGTAAAAAAGGTTTGGAGTCGCCACCTAGTATTTTGATCACTAGAAACCCTTACTGGTTTTCAGAGTTGCCACCTAGTATTTTTCCTATTACAATAAATAATTGTTTTAGATTGCAATTTCTTTCATATTTTTTTTTCTACTTATTTGAAGGTTAGTTGGGTTTCAAGTTATAATAGATTGGTGGCTCGTGCTACACTATGGGCTGGACTAAAATATTTTTTAACATTTCCCATTTTTGTTCAAATCATTCCCTCATTTAGCATATTTTTAAGTTTTAAATTCAGTCACTAAAGCTTCAATCACTTTAAATCAATGAAATTGAATCTTGTTTTACCAAACCAAGCATTAACCAAGTGTTGGATTTTTTCTTGACATCGTGAGAATCTCATGTAAAGCTAGCCGAAGCAAACCATAAGATCCAATCCCAAATAAACTCCATATAAAAATGGATAAAATTAAAAAGAAAAAAAACTTGAGTAACAAAAAAAAACACGGTGGAACATTATTGCAATCCAAAATGTTTTGTATTTAGGATTATAGTGATTTTTGGTATCATAAATTCAATAATTCTTTTAGTTATGTTCTTAATTACAAAAATTAAACATACGATAATATTGATATTATAACAAAAGAACATCATCATTAAGGTGCTTATTTACGTTAATATGAAGAGCTCTCAAGAGTTTATTGGTCGTTAAAAGTGATTTGCGTCACTACTTGAAGGTACTTCCAAGTCAAAGTTGAAAAGGAAAGCTTAGTAAAGTAACAATGTAGAAAAAGAAATTAAGGGAAGGATGGCCTTATATATTTCTTGATGGAAGTAAATTTGGTATGAAAAAAAAAACTCGTCTTTGTCTTTGTCCACATAAAATTTCACATATTAAAAATGCAATAAAAATGGTGTCAAAATTACAGTAATAAATTTGATTACAAAAAAAAATGAAAACTCTCTTGAGGTGTTATTAACGTGCACAAATTCTCTAATTAACGGTCAAATCTAGATCTTGCTTTGGATGAGAAGATATTCATACGAGCCTATAAGCTTTAACCGTGTGAGTTCTTAACTTGATTTGATTTGATGAAGATAAAGATTTTCACATGAGCTCGAAAGCTTTAAACATGTGAGATCTTAACTTTATTTGATTTGATGAAGACAAAGATTATTCACACGAGCTCGAAAGCTTTAAACGTGTGAGATCTTAACTTAATTTGATTTGATAAAGATGAAGAGTATTCACACGAGCCCAAAAGCTTTAATCGTATGAGATCTTAACTTGATTTGATTTGTTGAAGACGAAGAGTATTCATACGAGCTCAAAAGCTTTAACCATGTGAGATCTTAGCTTGATTTGATTTGACGAAGAAGAAGAGTATTCATGCGAGCCCAACATGTGAGATCTTAACTTGATTTGATTTGATAAAGGTGAAGAGTATTCACACGAGCCTGAAAGCTTAATCATGTGAGATCTTAACTTGATTTGATTTGTTAAACATGAAGAGTATTTATATGAGCCCAAAAGCTTTAACCATGTGAGATCTTAACTTGAATTGATTTGATGAAGAAGAAGAGCATTCATGCAAGCCCAACATGTGAGATCTTGATTTGATTTTATAAAGTTGAAGAGTATTCGCTAGAACTTAAAAGCTTTAACCATGTGAGCAAGGTTGTCAAAAATGTTTTTTTGACACAACACGGAACATATAATACAAACTCTAATTGTAAACTAGAAACGTAAAATCGTAAAATCACAAGTAAAATTTTTTAACTAAAAATCATAAAATCGCAAGTAAAAAATTAAGGATATGAAAAATGCATTCTCAACTATTACACAGTTTTCTCTTTGTTATCAAGAATCCTGAAAATTAAAGACTTTTTTTCTAGCCATAAACCCTGAAATATCTTTTGTAATCAACCCAACCAAATGATTTCCATGGCCAATTATATAGCAGAGTTGCTATGCCATTCTCCTTTGCAAGCATCACAAAGCCTTACCAAAATTCCATAAGCAAACATGTATTATTCACAGTGAGTCAAGCAATCTGTTTCAAACAGGTTAGGTTTCTAAAAAGAAGAAAATACATTATTCATAAGTGTGCAAAACAAAGCAATTAATAATCACACAACAACCAAATAAATGTACTTAGTTCCCACAACATGCATGTCTACGCAAATAAGCAGCAGTGGCGACATGCATTAGTGCCAATGTCGTTTCAGATTCACACACAAGCAAGCAGCAGTGCCAAAAAAAAAAGTTCAATTAATTAATAAAAGAAAGCTTCTTTAGCCATAGAAATCACAACCAAAATAATTGAGATTATCATAGAATTTTGCGGCATATAACTTATGCACAGGCATGATGTTGTTTTTCCTTTTCAAATAAGTTTGTGTTTTCTTAGTAGCTTATATTTGTTCCTTCAATATCTTGAGCATTAAAATAATTGAATGGAATCAAAATATAGTTGCTGATAGGAAGCCAGTCCTATACTACAATGCACATACACACCCTATAAGCATTTTGATAGGAATGCATCCTTTTAATGCTAGGAAAAGCAGATAATCACATAGCTATGATGGTTCCGCAGTTAAATTCAAAAGTTGAAGTCTCAAAAATTTATGATACCCACTTTGATGATGAAACTAATTGGAGACAGATGCATTTGGGAAGGTAGAAGGCCTACCCATATCTCGACAACAACATAGTGCAATTATAAAAAGAAATTCATTACTAGATGACATTGTTCAGCTCCCAAACAGAAACAGAATATAATTAGTTTCCTAGAACTTTCCCAGTATATCTTTGATCTGCTTCCTATCCTAGAAGTAAATTGCCAAGATACATGCACAGTAAGATCCAAATGAAATACATAGATGCTAAAATCGCTGAGGGTTAGTATAATATCTAGAAAGAAAAGAAAAAATCAGAAACCATTACCAATAGTAAATCCATAATCATCATAATATTGATAGAGATTCAACCGACTTGCTTTTTGTTATTTTATTTTTTTTAATGAAATATAGTTTGATGATCTTGATCTTCTTCTAGTAATTTTTTGGTACAGGCTAAAAGGTAAAGCAAATTCCAAGTATTTTGATAGGTACTCTTATTAGTTCAGTTACTAATTTCATTCTCATGCAAGAACACAGAAGATGACAATATGAACCACCATTGAATAAAACACAGAACATGAATAAAACACATAACACAGAATAATAAGGAAACAATTCTCATGCAACAACAACATCCTTATAAATTCTTACCTTCTTCTAGCCAAGAACGTTTTGGTGAGTGGAGAGTCAAAACGTGTAAAATCAAAGGCGCTGCTGGAGAGTGGAGAGTGGAACAGATTTCTCAATTCTCAGTATGATTTCTTGATCTACTTTGCCGCTAGTGATTTGAGGTTCTTGCAGATTTGGATGGGGGGAAAGGGTAAAGCAGAAAAGGGGAATGGAGATGTTGACAGGGGAAAGGGGAAAGGGTAAAGCAGAAAGGGCAGTTCACATTGTTTTTCATTTCAGCAGAAATCGTGAACTCAGACCGGTTTTTATATTTTTTACGGGTTGACCTGATTTTATGCGAGTTTGACCGGGTTTGACCAATTTTACCGGTTTCCGAGTTTTAAACCCAATTTTACACATTTTATGCCTTTTGACTCATAAAATCAGTGATTTTACGAGTCAAAACTCGCTGATTTTACGAGTCAAAACTTGTTTTTAACAACCATGCATGTGAGATATTAACTTGATTTGATTTGATGAAGAAAAAAAGTATTCACACGAGTTTAAAAGTTATAACCATGTGAGATGTTAGCTTTATTTTATTTGATGAAGGAACAAACTTTGATTCTTAGTTTTCTTGATTTGATTTGATGAAGGAAAGAACTCGGATCCTTTACTTCCTTAATTTAATTTGAATTTCTTAGAAAGCACTTCCAAGCATTTGTGTTTGATTTTCAGTCTATTATTTTTTTTCCTTTTCTTATTCGTCTTCTCTGCTTGTCTTCTCTACTTGTATGCTTGTTCCTTTTGATTTGATAGCTTTTTTTCTATTCAATATTGGTTAGGTGTAATTTACTTTAAATTTCCTTTTTCTAAAGGATATTTTAGGAAAATTGATATGAAAATTACTTAAAATATCTTTAGTTTGAAGAATATGAAAGTAAGAATCATGAAATGTATTTGGACTTGATTTTTTTAATTTAATTTGGGCCCAAAACCAACAAATTTAATTTAGACCCAAACCCTAATAAATTTAATTTGTTTGGTCATGGAGATCTTTGGATTATGGCCTAGACTTGTAGAAATTTTAATGTCTATAAATTCCCCTTCAAGATTAATTTACTTTTTTATCTTTTTGGCACAAAAAGCAAATTTATCTTTAATTTACCTCTTCTGACTTAGAATTATGGTGGGATCAAAAGTGTATCTAGTTTAGATAAGTACTTCTAAAGAGAAGTTTATCTCATATCTCCTAGTATAATAAGGAAACTTTCTTTATATATACCACATTAATGTCCCCAAATAGTGTTGAAAATTTAGAGAAATCATATGAGAGCATTAAAATAACTTGGTATAAATCTTACAAAAAAAATTCTCTTAATTTTTTGGACGTTTTTTTTTTTTGAAAGATTTTTTTTCATTCTTTTTCTTTGTCTTTTTTTTTTAATTATTTTCTTATCTTTCTCTCTAAATTTTCTCTCATTTTTTCATGAATTTTGACCTTTAGTTTTATGTATTTTGTTGGATTTAAGAATTTAGAAATATCTTGGGACACTTCTTAACCAATAAACTTGGAGATTTAGACGAACCTTTTCAAAAGGACCCAAAGTCTTGGAGATCCCATGAATCTTTTTAAGAGGGATCCTTGTAAGCTTAAAGATAAGGTGGTGATCCTTTCAGGTGATCCTTAATGATAGGAAACTTTGGTGAACCTTTTAAAAAGGAATTGCTTGGACACTTGAAACTTTAGTAAATCCTTTTGGAAGATTCTTGAGAACTTGAAAATTTTATGAATTCTTTTGGAAGAACCTTGAGAACTTGGAACTTTAAGGACTCTTGAATAGATGGATAGTTGGTCAGCATTATCTTGGACTTATATATATATATAAGAAAGATCTTAATCCTTCTTTTTACCTTTTTTTTTTTTTAGGAATGACTTCTCCCGAAATAAACTGTATGATTGTCATTAAACATTAACATCCATTTAATTGATGGGTTATTAATTGATAAAACACATTTACTTTTTAAAAATTAAAGTGAAATACCATTAAAGTGGAAAGATAAAAAAAAAAAAAGCTTAGACGTGCAATACATGAGCCCATAACAGGTCTTTGCAGTGTGAAAGTGATATGAAGACCGTTAGTGAGTACCCAACACAGGGACAAATGGTGTCTGATGATGTTACTGTGTCACATCATCAACCATCTTTATATGTTCCTTCTAACCATAATAATGAGCAGAATGCTCCACAAGCCTATGTTGCAAGCATAATCAACAAAAGTAAAGATATGTGAGGGAATAAACTTGATTCATGAGAAGGAATTTAGTATCTTATAAGATTTTGGGATTGGTTTGTAGAAGCCTACCAAATGTTGTTAAAGAAAAACAATGAATTAGCATCTGCATTAAACTCAACCTCTTTTAATATCATCGCCCAAATAATATGCATTATGCACTGATAGGGACTTAGTGTCTTTTTAAGAACACCTTTAGGATTTTAATTTGGAAAATGTGCAACATCATTGGTTTATTTAGTTTGGAAGAGTACTGTGAAGAGGTTGTCCCTAGTTTTGAAGAGTTCTCATATATTAAAGGTGAATCCTCACTGCCCAGGACTTCTCTTTATTTATTCCAGGTTTTTGCTTTGATTGCACAATAAAAGAATTCTGATATAATTCATTATATAGATTGGCTTAATTTTTAGTTTAATTATGAATCATTCACACAAAATCCTTATTTGTCACGAGAGTACAAATCTATTTCAAAGCCAAAAATTAATGCATGTGTGAAGCAAAAAGAGTTGAGTGATATAAAAATATTTTTTAAAGATATCCCGTATCATACGAGGCACTTAAAAAGATCTATTAGAGTAGAAGATCCATTCACTCTTTTAGGCATTGATTGAGCACCTGAAGATTATGAAGAGTTGAAGAGTTGAAACTTGTTGCTTACCTAAGTCTTTAGCTTTGGCAATTTCTATTTTTGTAGAATGAAGATTTCATTCGTGTTGCCACATTTAAGGCTAATTTAAAGATGGCAACATGCGTCACTTATAGCTTGATTCATCCTATTTTGGCATACATATATAAAGGTCTATATCAGACTATTAATTATCTATTGTTAGTACAGAATATGGGGGACTGCACTAACTTCATTTTCTAAGCATTTCTTCTATGCTTGGGCTGGATTACACTTTTAGTGTTGGTATATGTTATTATCGATAATGATTACTTTTTTAAATGATTAGGAGATTTAAAGGCACTTTAAATGCATTTCAATGTTAGGAACCTAATGTTGTAGATTGTTGTAAATTGTTCCGTGGTCCACCTTAAACTCAAGACTTTTGTTTGGCTCCAGTTTCTTGGCCTAATAATCTTGGACCTAGATGATGGACAAAGGAGAAATGAAACTTTAGAGTTTATGACGAGTATTCATCCTATGTATCTATCATATTGCAAATGGAGGAAATATATTTTATAGATGTATAATCCTCATTGTTTTACTCGGCAACATGGGTTTAAACAAAGATTTATAGGTACTCTTTTCTTACCATAATGTCTTGTTGATCCATCCTCTTTAAAACAAGCTTAACTTTCTCTTACAGGGTAAGGGAGTGGTGCAACATTCCATATAAAAGTTAACAACTTGGTATCCCTAGAAGTTTATCCAAGCTACATAGCTTGGTAAGATAACAAAGTGTTTCCTTAATTTATCAATATTTCTATAGGAGTCCTTTCTCAAAGTGAAAATAGCAATTTTGCTTTGAATTTGAATGAAAATACTAGGATAATATCAAGGAAAAAAAAAACAAGGCTCCCACCAAAACGATTCCACCTCTACCTTCTATTCAAAAGCATGATCGTTCTGAACCATAGGAACAGTCCTCTATAAAAAAAAACACAGAGATTGCTTTTCACTTCAGGTCTCTAGTCAATATAGGACAGGTAGTGAAAAAAAAAGATTCAAATCTCCTTTCTCCATTTTATTTTCCTAGAGAGGTGGATAAGCCTTTTACTATGACACCTATTATATATATCTTGATAGCACTCCTCTTTAGATTTTTACTCACATTGGGCATAATACTAAGGATAAGAATTTTGATCTACCTTCTTTATTTTTTTCTTAAAGAGGTGGTTGATTTTTCCATAGTTGTTTTTGCTTTTGACAAAGACTTTTTTATCTTTTTTTTTTCTTATATGTATATTTTATACTTATCTCAACTAATTTCAACCCCTTTTAACTATTTTAAGGATTTAAGATTCAAATCTTCTAAGTAAGTTGGATAATATCACTAAGGTGATTGTAGCAGTTATAGAATCTTCTACCACACCTTCAACTCCTTATGAAGGTTAAGCTAGCAACATTGATGGGGGGATTTTGGTCTCAAGTTGTATTGCTCGTGAAACTAAAGATGATGGTGAAGAAAATATGACTTTTGAGCTTTATATGCATAATATTATGTCTCAAAGGCATGCATATGTTTCTGAACCCAAGTTGATGTCTATTTTTTCTTTAATGTTTGGCCTACCTATGTCTTCTTTCATTTATGATGATATTATGAGATTTTATCATGTTAGTTGGATTATTAGAGATTTTTTTAGAAAGAATTCAAGCATGCTTTATTGAGTGAGCTCTTTTCTCTTAGAGGTTGGTAGACCTCTAAGTCATCCAAACATATTAAGCACTTGAAGTACTTACATATTGATCTTATAACTTCTATAGATATGATAAAGATCTTTATAAAGGATGTGGATTCTTATTTCACATCATTAGAAAATTAGCCAAAGTATGATTTATGCATAAAAGGATGAGAAAATCACTACTTGTGGAGATCACATATCTTTATTTAAAGGTAGAAATGATTCCTTGCAACTCAAATTGCATGAGACCACCAATCAAATGAAATCCATAGAGGAATAGATTTCAAGATTACAACAATAGAAGATAGTGTTAGCATCATAAATTAACTTAATTTGTGATCAGCAACAAAAGACAGATGATCGATGAAATTAAGTCCAAGGAGGAAAAACTTTTAAAGTTAGAAAGCAAAGTTAGAAAACATCCAAAGTTAGAAAACATCCAAAGTTAGAAAACATCCAAGGTTTGTAGTGCTAATGATATTGAGAAGAGAAACCAAACCAGATGGCATTTAAAGCAAATTTTGTTTGGAATGGCAATCACAAATCGGGGAAAAAACTGTGTTTTTACCTTTTATTAATTTTTTTTTCTTTTCACTTTATATTCAAAAGTGAACATTTTTTTGAGAAAATATTTAGTTTTATCTTTAAAAAAAAATTTACAAAGATGGTTATAAGCACTAAGATGAATGTATCTTTTCATTTGTTTTCTTTTATAGCTTGAATTGAACTTTTAATATCAAGGATGTAAAAAACAACATGAAAAAATTGAGTTTTTTTATTTAGGTGTTCACAGTTTATACTTTTGTGAGATAGGAATAATATAATAGAACATGATTTGTTCTTGATTTGATTTGATTTTTTTATTTTTTTGGATGACTAACATAGGATAAATCCTAAGCTACCTAGATATCTTAATAAATGAAGGATTAAGTCTCAACTTAGTTCAAAATGATTTTTTTTCTTATGTGTCATTCATAGTTTATACTCTTGCAGGCCAAGAATATTACATTTTTCTGTCTAATAGTTTAGGCTCATGTGATGTGGAGCTTGAAAGACCTTCGAAAATGAAATTTCTTCAAGAGCTTCCCATTGATGGATCTGATTCGTAGACCATTTTTGTCAACAAGTTTGTACGTTCTACATTGACTCATTTGAGTTGTAATGGTACAAAAGGAAATGACTTTGCTGCATATATATATATCTATGAGTCACATGACGGCAAGCTCCTTAACTAAGCCTATACCAAGATATGTATTTAAGACTCATGTTAGGGAATTAGGATTATGTAGGTTTTGATCTTTATATTAGTGATCTTACTATGCTTTGTGTTGCTTATACTTGGATAAAAATTATTTTTATAAGGTATTTATTTTCACTATATTGTTTAAATACTAAGAAATAATGATATTAACACATATACACGTGCGCACACACATATAAACATATATATAACCATGTATATAGTCTATAAATAGGTTGATTGGTTCACTCACATGAACAATTACTTTGACGTTTAAGTGAGCAAAATGAGACATGAAAAATATCGCCCTAATTAAATATCAATATGAGGTCTTTGTGAACATATTTAGATGATCTCACCATCCATATCAGTCTAAAAAAGCTAGGTATGAGTTCAATTATTTAGTGTTAGGCATGGTTAGCATTGAAAGAATTCAAATGGGATACTCTAGGAGTGACCAGATCAAGGCTTATATAGTATTTAGAGAACTACATATACTTTTTTTAAAAGAAAATTCTCTACCATAATATGAATGTCATACTACATGTGCTAAAGCAAGCATAAAAAGAGGTGAGTGAATGGATCCCTGCTTCCTCACCATGTGAGTCCTTAAGAATATTTTTTTTGTTTGTTATTTATTACTTCCCTTAGCCACTTTTGGTTATATCATGAAGATAAAAGAGTGATGTTTTCTACTTTAGCATGTCACATACGATCATAATTGATTCGACCTTATAAGACAATATTGCTAGGAAAACAATTTTACTTTAACTTGATGATACGAGTACGAAGGGAAGACTTTTGAATTACATTGAGATACTATAACTTAGTGTCAAAAAATTATTCTGAGAGGCTGTCTGCATGCAGCATAAACATACAAGCACCATTAGACTATCACTAAATGGAGATAAAATGATTTCCATGATCCATATAGGAATATACATGGTGAACATGCATGGTCGTCAGTCTGTGGGTGGCTTACATTGCCTAGTCCAATCGCTGCATCAAATGAAACCTCCATAACTTTACTTGAACAAGTGGATGATCTATAAATTAGGGGCTGATCAGTCAAGGAGATGAAAGTGTCTAATAGAAATGTGGATGTGGTTTGAATCAATCCCAGCCACCAGCAGATGGAGGATGATATCATCTTATTAATTAATCCACCTTAAATCTAACTCGTGAAAACTTAAAAATGGAATTTGATAAAAATAGATGAAAACAAAAGGGAAGGAACCCTCTCTTGGCGCCCACAGACTGGGGTAGAAAAATTATATGAAGGGTTGCCTTATTTAGATTGAAGGCATTGGAAAAGCTACTAAGCAAAAGATAGGCTGAAGGTTTTTTTTTTTTTTTTTTTTTTTTTTGCCGTTTCATCCCCTGGTGGTTATGTAAAGAATTGCAATTGCCTTGAAAGATCCTTTTATTCATCACCTGGAATGAAAAGAAGTGCTAACAAAGCACTCCTTAACAACTGCCCTTTGCACCCTTTGCAAATTCACATCCAAAAGAGTAAGAGAGTTCACAGAA
>Ga0325414_1008377_pt1 | contig 10960 bp, 5 predicted proteins | sample PopdelMetagenome_8_FD_206183 | JGI IMG/M metagenome (GOLD analysis project Ga0325414, IMG submission 206183) | Populus deltoides microbial communities from Bellville, Georgia, United States - Leaf-PdKOR-R3 | ecosystem: Host-associated > Plants > Phyllosphere > Phylloplane/Leaf | place: USA...
TTCATCTCTATTCCTATATGGATTTTCTTTTGGAATTGTTGTGGTCTGGACATGTCTGCCAAACGGTTTTCTATCAAGAAGATGTTGTTACATAATACTGTTGACATTTGTTTTATCTTGAAAACTAAGAAGAGATCTTCTACATCTGGTTTTGTGAATGGAATTTGGAATGCTAAGGGGTTAGGGGGTTAAGTGGTTGACGTTTGATTCAGTTAATTGTGCTAGTAAAATACTAGTTGTTGCATTTAACATCGCGACTACCATAAAAAAAATTAAAAAGGAAAGAAAAGATTTCTGGTATCTTGTTCTTAGATGGGAAAATGTTATGTTTAAGGAGTTGTCATCTAATATTATGATCACAGTTAATTCAGTTAATTGGGCTGGTAGAATACTAGTTATTGTCGCACCTAACATCGCGGCGATCATAAAAAAAATAAAAAAGAAAAGAACAGATTTCTGATATCTTGTTCTTAGATGGGAAAATATCTTGTTTAAGGAGTCGAGAATAGATTTCTGGTATCTTGTTCTTAGATGGGAAAATGTCTTGTTTAAGGAGTCGTCACCTAGTATTATGGTCATTAGGAACCCTAACTGGTCAACAGAGATTCTATAGTACGAGATTGGTTGTGGCTAGAGAAAATATTAGTACCCCTAGCACATCTTACCTGAGGTAAGCTGCATTGCTGGTTTTGTCTTAAATTGCTAAAGATCTGTTGGTCTATGCTATGATGGTTTGCTTGTAATATTCCAACGTTAGTGAATATTCAAATAAATAAATAAATAAAATAAAATAAATTTAAATAAGTATTTTTATTCCTAATTTTGGTATCAGTTAATAAACAAATAAAATAAATTTATTTTTATGCATGCATATATTTTTTTATTTTTTTTAATGTGGGGCTGGCCCAACTCAGTCCATATGGGTTGGACTAGACCTGACCAGCCCGGCTGGGCTGGGTAAAGCAACATGCATGTACTAATTCACGAGTGTTGCTACACTATTCAAGTAAATTAAATTTCACTTGAACAGTGTAATGTTGATTAAATGAAGCATAGCGGGAGGGGATGAAAAGAAACTTACATGTGGTCTCTTGCTCTTGAGGATGAAGATGAAGTTGAGCGCTTTTCTAGTTATTCCTCTGTTCTGCTCCTTCTCCAGCTCTCCGTGTCTGCTTGGTGCTGGAGTTAGATGACAAAGACAATGGCGTAGATGTGTTGATTGGACAAAGCTAACTACTCTCTTTCTCTATTTGTTTTTTTTTTGTGCGTGTGTGAAAAGCCCTCTGTTTATGTGCTCTCCTCTGTTTTTTTTTTGGTCTTCTCTCTCTCTCTCTCTCTCTCTCTCTCTCTCTCTAGTCTAGTCTCCTCCTGTTTTCCTTTGCGTCCGTCTGTTCGGGGGTGGGGGTGGGGAAGGTGGTGCAACCGGAGTCGCGGCTAGCACTGATATGGAAGAAGACGATGATTAAGGTGTAGTGGTTGGCCAAAATTTCCTCTCCACTTCTGTTTCGTTCCTTCATTTTCTCTTCCTGTGGCCTTCTCTGGCTTTTATAAAGCCAGAGGATGCCTCTGTTCATGTGTTCGTGCCTCACGATCGTGAGGCACGAACGCTTTAAAGAAACAGGGGAATAACAATCATGCGATTGCAGGACTGTTCAACGTGGTCTCTAGAAGATAATGGGCAGCTGAGGAGAGGTTCATGGGAGACATGGTCCAAAACAATTTGGTTTCCTGTTGAATCGATCCCTGGTCTGAAGAAGGTGATGAACAGTTGATCCAAATGGCGCCGTTTGTATCTTGGAAATGGCTATTTTTCACTATGGTCCCTAAACGTTTTAAACTTAACAATTGGGATCTTAATCAGTAATAATCAATTTCTAATTGTGCCCTTGGATTAATTTCAATTGAATCCCTGAGTTATAGTGCCATTTACACAACAATCCTGGTTTTCTGGACTATAATTTTCTGCAATTTTGCCTTGAATCAGCTCCAAACTTTGTTGTTTCTTCAATTAAACCCCTGATTTTTTTAATTAATCAAATCAAAGTTTAATTAAGTCCATAAACTTATTAATTCTTCAATTAAGCTCCTGATTTCATTAATTAAACTAATTCAAATTTTAATTAAATTCCCAAACTTATTAATTCTTTAATTTTTGATAAATTGACTCTCAAATTTAAAAATTTCATCCTTGAACTTTGAATTTGTGTTGTCTTAGCCCCATTCTCAACTATATTCATTTTTTTAATTCAAATATTAGGTTATGACACTAGTCATATGGAATGATGAATCATTTAAGGATGATTCCATTGAGCATAGTGGGCAATGGATAACAATCCAGGGAACACATATTCAAACAAATTTTTCTTGTGCAGTAGCAAGTGTTTATGTATGGTGTTTAATCAAGGAAAGATGATTATTGTGGGAGGAAATCATCACCGCTGCCTTTTAGATACCATTGTTTTTAGATGATGATTTCAAAGAAACTTTGCATTAGAATGATAAAAGTACTAACAACCTAAATCAATTAAGAGCAAAGGAATTTAGAAACTTTATTAGTGAGTGTAACTTACTAGAGTATCTTTTAATTGGTCATCAATACACGCTTTTAAGAACAATCAATAAGCCATATTGATAGAGCTTTTGCTACTCCATAATGTCATTTGCAATTTTCAGAACTAGCATTTTATTGATATCTTAGAGGCTTGTCAAACCACTATTAACTATTATTAGGAATGTAGAATCAATATCGGGGGTGAAGGCCATTTTGATTTCTCAAGTATTGGTTGAACCACGCTTTATTTTTTAAGAAACTCAAACTTTCTTAGATTGAAGCCTGTGTTGAGCATGCTAGCAAATTCAGATTGGTAAGGAAGCTCAATTATTTGGCATAAAAATTTCAAAAAAAAAACAAAAACTGTTTTGGCAATTAGGATAAGAGGCCTTTTCATATTCATAACCGACTCCAGCAGTTAAAAAAGGAAAGGGAGAAATGTTCTCTAAGTCAGTAAAAAATCTCTAAATGACATGAACTTAGCTCTGAATAGTGGATAATGAGTAAACATGTTAAAGCCATTTGGAAGCAAAAAACTTAGTGTAAACTAGGAGATAAAAACAACAAATTCTTCTACTTAACAGTAAATATCAGAAGAGAAAGAAAAACCATAACAAAGATTCTATCTAACAGGGTCACATTCATTACACCATATGAAATTAAAGTTGTTGCTGCTGTTATTTATTTTTCAAATATGTTCAAATAGTTAGGTTCAACAAAGCCATATATGAGTTTGGCTAGGTTTAAAAAACTCTCTCATGCACAATCTGCTAGGTTGGAACAATCAGTGACAATAAATAAAGTCAGATTAGCAATGTAGGATTGTGATGACTCAAATGCTCTTGGGCCTGGTGGATTAACATTCAGTTTCTATAAGACGATTTGGTTGTTGATTGGGAATAAGGTATTTCATACGGTGTCTGAATTTTTCATAATAAGAAAACTACCAAAAGGTGTTAACATTTCTTATGTTACACTAGTGCCTAAAAACACACCAAAAAAAAATTCATGGAGTTTAAGCCAATCAGTTTGATTCATGGTTTGTACAATATTGTTGAAAAGTTGCTCTCGTCTAAGCTACACACTGTCATGACTGCTCTTATCAATCCTCATCAAATAACTTTCATTTCAGGAAGGAAAATTTTAGATGGGTTCATAATAATTAATAAGGTTATTCATTGTATCAAGAAAGGTGATTAGAATGGGTTTCTGTTAAAAGTTGACTTCAACAACGCCTTTGATTCAATTATTTGCACTTACTTAAAAGAAGTCATGATGTATATGAGATTTGGAGATAAATGAATAACATTGGTTCATGAATGTATTTCAGAATCATAAATGGCAATTCTCATTAATAGCCTTCCAATCCAAGAATTTCAGCCTTACTGTGGTTTATGCTAAGGTGATCCACTATCACCATTATTGTTTAACATTGTTGTTGAGACCTATTAGTTCTTTTTTAAAGGGCTTTGGCAGAACAATACTTTCAGGGCATTGGATTTGGAAATGGTCAATTAATCAGTCACCTCCAATATGTAGATGACACTTTGGTGTTTATGCCAAACGAGCATAACTCTTTAGTTCATGCTAAAATGATCCTAAGGTGGTTCAAGTTGACATCAAGACTAAAAGTTAACTTTCATAAAAGCTCTCTAGTTGGTATTAATCTTGATGAAGATTATACGACTGGTATGATCAATGTAATTTATTGTAAATAAGACACATTTCCAATTAGATACTTGGGACTATCTGTGAGTGAAAATCCAAAATGAACTTCAACTTGGAAGCTGATTGTTAATAAATTTCACACTAGATTAGGAAAATGGAAGGACAGCTTTCTAAGTTTAGTAGGATGTGTCTGCCTTGTCTAGACTATTCTCTCCTCCTTGCCATTATATTACATGTTGGTGTTTACGTTGTCGTAGGGGGTTACCAAGGTGCTTACATCAATTCAACAAAAGTTTTATGGGGTGCAGTTTCATATGAAAAGAAATTGTGCAAGGTGGTTTGAAGTGTTGTAATCAGGTCCAAAAACAAAGGTGGTTTTGGATTGCGGTCTTTACAAGGGAATAACAAAGCACTGTTGTTCAAGTGGCTTTAACGTTTAGGGAATAATCATCTTAGATGGGTAGTAGGATTTTATTCACATAACATACTATGCTACTTTTGAAAATGAACTTTCTTTGTTCATTAAACTGTTGTCAGACATATGAAGAGGAATTTATTTAATCATCAATTTAGACCCACCAATATTGCCATCCTTGAAGAATGGCTGTAACTACACAATTGGTATTGGGAAGACAATCTAATTCTGGAATGACAAGTGGACGGTAATTGGCACTCTTAACACATGTTTCTCATCATTATAAGCAATTTCAACTTAACCTTCCATATACTTAGTCGCAATGCCAGAGAACACATTAGGATCTAGTGTGTGGAATTTTGCTTGGATAAGGCCACTTCTACCTTTTGAGGAGTTACAACTTACACAGCTACGTGCTTTATTGCCATTGGTCAGCATGAATACAGGTAAGGAAGATTCAAAGATACAAGAATATTTTGGTGATGGATTTTATATAGTTGAGTTTGCCAGTAATTTAATTGACCTTCTAGAATTTCCAGGTTCATTTTCATTTACAAACTTGCTATGGAAAAGTATTGCACTTCTTAAGATTAAAATGTTTATATGGGTGGTTTTGTAAGATAGAGTCTGTACAAGAAGTCTTTTGCAACATAGGAATTTACTTCAACCAAATCAAGCTTTGTTTCCTCTATGTCAAATTAAAACAGAGCATGTGCATCATTTATTCTTACATTGTCATGTTTCATAGATGTTTTGGAATCATTTCATAACCTGGCTTGGATTCACTTGGTGTATGCTCAATTCAGTGGAGAAGGGACTATGACAATTTACTATACTGGCTACAGGTAAATTTCAGCAAAAAACCCTAACTCTGCTAGTATATGGTATCTTGTGGACTCCATGAACTACTCGAAACAATTATATTTCTTAGGATGAGGTGATGAACTAGACTAAAATGTTTGACTTCACACTTCATAGGCAGTCGGTTTGGTTAAAATCAATGGTACCAAAGTTTCCATACACATGAAATGATCTTTTTGGAGGACTTGAAGGCATACTAAAATGGACAAACTAGTGCAACATCTATAGCCTTACATTTTTTTTTTTTTTTGCAAACTGTTTATCTTTTCTATCATGTATATCTTTTTTTTTCTTGTATGTCTCCTTTAAATATTTTTCAGGTAGAACTTCATATACTTAATGGAGTTTTGTAATCATCAATAAAATTCAATTACATACTAACAAGAAGCTAGCATGGTCGAAATGATACAAGTCTTGATCAAACATGTGAAAATCATTTTGGCATAATTCAACATAACATTGAGAATTGTCATATCATCAAGGATAAACTCCTCCTTTAGATTGCATTAGTTCCAACACTAATGCTAAAGTGTAATTGAGTTGACTTTGAAAGCCTTAGATATTTAAGTTGGGATACTTGATGTGAATAAGAGGCAAATATTATAACATTGCTTTTTCCATTTAAATTTGATGAATAAGGTCTTTGAGACCATATTTTCTACAATTTATTTTTCACGTGTTTTTGAAATTTCATTATATTTTCAATAAAGTATATTTTCATATGTCATATTGTTGTTTTGAAGTCTTGAATGCTCTTGTCATAACCCAATTTTTGACCATTTTTATTTTAATTAATATTATTATTTTATTTACTGAAAAAAATAAAATAAAAAAAATGATGAAAAAATAATAATAATAATGATGGAAAAAACAAGTAAAATGAAATAAATGAAGAATGAATTAAAATTTGGGTTAAGGGCAACATGATTGGAAATTTTGGGGTTTAATTAAACTTTGAAATTAATCTAATTAAGCTTGAAATTAATTTAATTAATCAAGTCAAGGGTTTAATTGAAGAATGGATAAGTTTTGAGACTTAATTAAGCTTGAAATTAATTTAATTAATTCAATCAGGGTTTTAATTGGAGAATTGATAAGTTTTGAGACTTAATTAAGCTTGGAATTAATTTAATTAATCCAATCAAGGTTTTAATTGGAGAATTGATAAGTTTTGAGACTTAATTAAGCTTGAAATTAATTTAATTCATCCAATCAAGGGTTTAATTGGAGAATTAATAAGTTTTGAGACTTAATTGGACTTGGATTTAGTTAAATTAATGAAATCAGGGACTTAATTGAACAAATAGCAAAGTTTAGGGTTAATTGAGGGCAAAATTGCAACAGATTAAAGTCCAAGGATTAGCTTGTAAAAAGCGCCGAAATACAGGGGTCCAATTACAATTTAGAAAGGGGCTTGATTGTACGATTTCAGAAGTTCAATGACCAGATTGAAAATGGTCATTTCCATCGCACAAACGGCACCGTTTTGAGAAGCTGTTCATCGCCTTCTTCCTCAGGAGCCGTTTCTAGCAGTAATGGCTTTGAAGCCGTTTCAAATGGTTGGTATTCTCTGGCTATAAAGCCAGAGAAGATGAGAGAGCGACAGGGGGAGGGGGAGGAATCACAAGGAGGAAGAAAAAAAGACAGAACGGGGGAAGACGAAGAGAGACAGAACCAAGGAAAATTTTGGTCCATCAACCAGCAGCACCTCGTTCTATCACCATTTTCTTTGTCTTGAACGGAGAATACTGGATAGAGAAACAGGGGAGGAACCACAGAACCGGGGAGACTAGAGGAAGAAAAAAACAGAATTTCGTTCCTCTGTTTCTTCTCAAGGAAACAGAGGAGGCTAAAGGAGAAAGCTACGGGCAGAAGAGACAGAGAAGAGGGATCCAACACAGAAAGAAAAAAAGAACATAGAAGAAGGAGCAGAGGAGAGGAAGTAGTGTCTGCCAGCCAGAGCGAACCGGTCGTCACCATCGTCTTCGTCTTCACCCCACAGCTGCACCAGGTAAGTTTGCATCTTTCCTTCTCTTTTCATCCTTAATTACACAGAGACTGTGCACTTGCCATTTTAATTACGCCCACCGTGCTGAGCGTGTGTCCTTGGCCCAGCCGGGTCACTGGCTTGGGCCAGTGGCCAGGCCGAGCCGGGCTGGCTGGGTCTAGCCCAGCCCATGTGGGCTGAGCTGGGCCCAGCCCAAAAAAAATAAAAAAATAAAAAAATAAAAAAACAGAAAAGTAAAAAAGGTAGAAAAAAAATAAAAAAGGTGTATGCATGAATAAAAATAATGTAAATTTATTGGTTTATTCACTGATGCCAGAGTCAGGAATAAAAATACTGGTTTAAATTTATATTATTTTATTTCGATGTATTTTATTTTATTTTGCTAGAAAAATAAAAAATATGTGCATGCGTAAAAATCAATTTATTTTTATTTATTTATTCACTGGCGCTAGAGTAGGGAATAAAAAAATATTGATCTAATTTTTCATAGCTACGAATTTTTACCAACGCCAGAGTTGGAATTATTCGAGCTCGAATATTCACTGGCGCCAGAGTCAAGAATATTATAAACAAATCATCATAGCATAAGCGAATAAATGTTTAGCAATTTAAGACAAAACCAGCAATGCAGTCTGCCTCAGGCAAAACGTTTAAGGGGTGATAATATCTTTCTTTTTACGTAACCAATCCCGAGCCATAGAATCTCTGTTGACCAGTTAGGGTTCCTAGTGACCATAATACTAGGTGGCGACTCCTCAAACAAGACCTTTTCCCTTAAAAGAACAAGATGCTAGATATCTGTTCTTTTTCCATAATATAAATCGAGGATTAATTTTAGGGCCGCCGCGATGTCGGGTGCGACAGCTCTTATGGAAGTATTTTGGCATCTTATTTCAATCATAGTTTACAAACAACATTATAAAAAAATTGACTACAGTGGTTTCAGAACAACTTAGAAGTTTAAATATATAGTAAATGTATTAATCTATTTATATATATATAATTAAACAAGTTTTCAATATATTTTTACATTTCTAGTCTTTATTGTTTATTTAATTTCCTACTTATGTCTATGTTGTTACCAATTTTTTAGTCTTCACACAAAAAGAAGAAAATACAAAAAAGTCAAAAAAAATATATTCAAAAGAAAATAAAAATAATAATAGCAGTGAGAAGAGGATGCGAGAGCTCCTAGAAAATAGCAAAAAATTAGTTGAGAAGGTTAAAAAATATAAAGATTGAAATTTAACAATATATTTTTTACTGATGAGAGCTCTATTGACAAACAAAATTTTATTTGAGAAAGAAAAGTTCAAAATCAGATGTTTATGGACTCAATTAAATTTTATTGAGGGTTTAATTGAATTTATAGAGGGTTTGATTGTAAGAAAATTAATTTTTAAGTTCAAGGGTCAAATTATAATTTTTAAGAGTTGATTCGGTCAAATTAAGGGCATAATTACATAAATATTAAAGTTTGATGGCTAATTAGGGACTTGATTGAAGAAATCCAAAACCAAGTACCAAACTGGAAAATGCACGTAAGTAGAGGGACTGGAATTGACTGAATCAGGGGTCAAATTGAAGAAATTGGAAGTTTGTTGATTAATTGAGGGCCAAAATGCACAAATTCAAAACTAAGGACCAAAATGAAAAAGGTGGGCAACTTCCAGGTTGACATTTGAATTTGGCAGGGATGCATTGAATTGATTTTTAAAATTAAAATTGCAATTGAGGACTTGATTGAACAAATCACAAATTGAGGACTGATTTGAAATTAACATGTTTTAGCGCCATTTCCATTTAAATGAAACAATGCGTTTTGTTCAAAACGATGCCATTTCACTCACTGTTCATAGGAAAAAAAACCCAAAACGGTGTCATTTTGAACCGGCACTGTATATCTTCTTCTTCCCTGATGCGCAAAAAGCAAGGGAAAAAGGTTTTTCTTTCCCTTCTTTGCGGCACCTGTTTCACCCTCTCCCCCCCCCCCCCCACTTGCCTAAAAACCCGAACCCATACCCCAACATGCTCTGTCATTATGATGAAGAAAAGAGAGGGGAGTTACGCCCTGCAAGTGGCTTCGGGGCGGCTATACATTGACCGCCTCAAGCCACCTTACCCTGCGCCATGACTGGATAGGGCAGGGTGGCTCCCTCTCCTCCCGCACTTAAAAATACCAGACGAATACCAGAAGAAAACAGGGAGGATAGAGGATATGATATTTTTTTAAGGATGAAAGAAAGGAGAGGGGGACGAAAAAAACAAAGGGCGATCAAAGAAAAGAGAGGGAATTTTTTGAGCAGAGGAGATGAAAAAAACAAAGAGACAGAAGGGGAGGTCTAGAGATAGAAAGACAAAGAAAAAGCAGAAAAAAAAAAGAGCAAAGAGACTAAAACATAAGAGAAACAAAAGGGAAGAAAAACAGGGGGAATAGAGAAAGGGAAGGGAAGAACAAAGAAAAAAGAAGAATAAAAGGGAAAGAAAACAGAGAGACAAAGAGGAGTAGAAGAAAACAAAGGAAAATCACAAAGAAAAAAAAGAAGAAACATCGGCCAAGCAGCTTTCAGTGCATTGCCACTTCGCTTGGAAGAAAGACCACTGCAAAGCCACCATCCACAGTAGCACCACCACGAGACACTGCCGGTTTGTCTTCCCCCGCCCTTCTCCTCCATTTTTTTCTTATGCTTCGCCATCTTCAGTATTCTACAAGGTGAACAGTGAAGAGCTGCTCCACCATTCATTGGGTTGGACTAGTACTAGCCCAGTCCAAAATGGTTGGATTGGGTCCGGCCTAGTTCAACAAAGAAAAGAAATATCTTTGGGCCGACACTGGCCCAACACTTTTCTAGCTTGATGTGGCCCAACATCTTTGGGTTGACCTCGACCCAACCCCAACTCCTATAGGCAAAGCTCGACCCAATTTCTTTTGGGTTGAATGTCGGCTCAGCCTGGGTGGGCTCAACCCATATATTTGGGCCAGCCTATCACATTATAATATAATAATATTATATTGTATATTTAAAAAATATATATGAAATTCCAAAAAAAATCCAAAAATCCTTTAAAAAAATTTATGATTTTCTCATGTATTTTTCTTTGAATTTTGATTAATATGAGCTTATATTTTTATACTGTAAAGATACAAATCTAATATTAAAATACTTGGTTTTCTCCGAAACAAAAAAAAATATAAAACATCAAAAAATTTTTTTTTGTCTTCATGCATACGACCAAGTCTCTCAAATATAGAAATTTTCATATAACAAAAAAATTCAAAAAATATGTATTAGCATGCATTTTTTACTTTAATAACCATTTTATTAAAGTCATGAGAACTAGGTCAATATTTCAAAAATACCAATAAAATTATTTTGTTTTCTTTTAAAAGTAAGACGTATTCATAATATTATATAAAAGTTATTTTTTTTATTGACATTATAACGATTAGGTTTTA
>Ga0325414_1008380_pt1 | contig 10957 bp, 6 predicted proteins | sample PopdelMetagenome_8_FD_206183 | JGI IMG/M metagenome (GOLD analysis project Ga0325414, IMG submission 206183) | Populus deltoides microbial communities from Bellville, Georgia, United States - Leaf-PdKOR-R3 | ecosystem: Host-associated > Plants > Phyllosphere > Phylloplane/Leaf | place: USA...
ATTACACAAGCTCAGATACAAGAGACCAATCCCCTACATGACCTAAAATTGATCTGAGCCCCAACAAGATTTTAAGAGACCACTCATCCAGCCAAGGGATGATTACAAAACCCAATACCTGCGTCAAGCATAATGTTCAAATATTGTACTCGTTGAGACTTTGCAATGTCTAATTCAAATATTGCTCCATCCAAGGACAACTAGAAGAATTGCTGGAGCCAATGGCAATTTACTGCATCTTTCTCCAAGTCATCTTTCAGTTTGCCTATCTGTAGCAGAGCCTGCTTCAAGTCCATTGTGTCTAATGGCAAATCAGAGAAGTCCTTCAGAAACCGGTGAGCCCGAGCTGCACCTTTTGACATATCATCCATATTGCACTCTCTCTTTCGTTTGGATCCAACCTACAAATCATAAATGAGTAAGTCAATATTCCAACCTAATAGAATGCTTTGTGATAGTATGGCATCATTTTACCATGTTCAGTTCACGTTAAAACTTTGCTATCAGAAACAGAAAAATGTTTCGAGAATGCTATACAGCATGAAAGTTTTGGGACTGCCAAAGAGTGACATGATGTTCCCCTCAAGACTGGCTCAAACACTGGAGATTACTGACAGGAAATCTATACTCCATAGTGCTATCTCAGTCAATCAACTTAAATTCGAAGTTGTTTTTCACACTACAGTAGTGGAGCATCAAGCCAAAGGTCTTGATACTCTGGAATGTAAACTCTGGATGGCTTGCCTAAGTAAGAAGGAGAAGTCAAACCAGAGTGGCACATCCCTTCAAATGTTGACACTAACTGAAACGTCAAAGGCTTGTATAACATTGGCCTCCATACCACTGTTATCAATCTAAGGCTTATCAACAGAAATGATCAGAAAGCTCATATAAATAGAAGGCTATACAGATGGTATAGAGCCGATGCTGAGCTAGAAGCTTTTGGATTCATTAAAGACGAACCTCTTCTCTAGCATCATCTGAAATGATTGCAGCAGGTGAGAAATCTTCCAATTCAGCTGCCTTTTCTCGGGCAAGGGCGACAACACTTTCAGGAAAGTTTGCAAATTCTGCAACATGAATACCAAAACTTTGATCACAAGCCCCTGGCTCAACCTGGAATTCAAGGTTGTAAGAAGGTAATTAGTGTAAGCATTTTAAACTTATTTTTGCTAACCCAGTCACTCAAAAGCAGAAGAATCGCATATAGTCAGAAACTAATCCTAAATTTGCTAGTCCAACAATGATATATGCCCCACTATTAAGAATAATGATTGAAGACTGTTGTTTCTGTGTCAAATAGAACTCATATCATAATAGAAAATACAAAACCCAAAAAAATTAAATAAAATAAAAATTGAAGTTCCTCATTTTCTTTCCTTTTCCTCCACTTGTTTTTTCATTATGTAAGCAAAGCTTGCTAAACGACAAAAAGAGTAATTGAAAGGAGAGAGGCAAAGGAAAACTCTAAAACCCTCTCCCTCAAAGGTCTTTTCTCCTTCACGTCATTTATAGTCCTATTACTCTTACACTAATCCAATCAGTTAATTACAAAGATCAAAGGTAAGGCAGAAACAACAGCTACAAAATTATGATATAAGCTAGTCTTTGAAAAAATAAAAAAAACAAAAGGCATACAATCAAGCACCTGTAATTCTAGGTGCTTAGGCCATGCCTCAATGCATTTACCTTGTACAGCATGGTCAACTTGTGATTTGATGAGTCGATGTGTGCACTGACATGATAGTTTGCAACACCAACAATTTGCTTCGCATGTGGCTCCTGGTCAGCTTTTTGATGAGCTAATGCAGTCAGTTCGTGAAAGTGGGTTGCAAATAAAGTAGGTGCTTTTAACTCTCGAACCAGGTGTTCACATATGGCCCATGCCAAGCCTGAGAAACAGAACAAAACATGATAAACAAAATTATGTTTATCTATGAGGTTTAACCAAACCAAACAATAAATTCCAATATGGATCAAACAATAAAGCTACTTCATCACTTCCAACCAAAGGTGAAAAGAGGCTCTAAGCAATGTTTAAAAGCAGAAAATTCCAGTCAAAACTACAAATAAATGAAGAAAAGTAGTTTCCCCGAACTCATCAAGAAAAAGGAGAGCAGACACGGTTAATTTTCAGAAACTCTCAAACCCCAAAGAAGTCTAATTGGATGCTTGTAACTTCAATAGGAGAACAATTCTTTAAAACATACTGATTTAAAGAGAGCAGACATAGTTCATGCCTTTCAAATAACAGGAATGAAAAGGGAAAAAAAAAGATAGAAAATTTCACAACATCCATTTAACAGTTTTAAAAAACTTTAACTGATACTTTTTTAGGTTAGATGATTTTAGAGAGCTTCAACCACAACTTCAAATAAAAAACCCATAAAAACCAACTATCCCAAGGCTCTGGAAATTGTTGAAACCTACCAAATCCATCATAAGTTGATGTCCCGCGGCCTAACTCATCAATGATTATCAATGACCTATCTGTAGCTCCTTTAAGGATTGAAGCAGTTTCAAGCATTTCTTGCATAAAAGTAGAAACTCCACGCATCTAAAAGAAAGGAAACAGAAGCATAAACTTCAATAGCAAGGAAACATGTAACATCCACCCTTTCATTGTAAGCAAGTAATATAATCTACTTTACAGAAACAAAACAGTCAAACAGTCGAGTAGTGAATGTGATACTCAAGTCACAGCACCATACAGAAGTGAGATCTAATTAGAGCTAATTACAGGGGACACCAAGTAATCACTAAAATATGTTGTTCAGTTTCAAACTCTCTGGACACAATTTACAGGTTAAAAAAAAAGCAAAAAGCACAAAAACTAAACAGGTAAATTTTACAGGCATAAATCAAATTGGTCCATGCTTATCACATGGTTAAACTACTTTAAGTGTACTAGCAAATATACTAGTAGAAGCTTCCTGATACTATCAGCATATGACAACAGAATGACTTTTTTTTTGGAATTAAGTCGTTATCAACTGCATCTATTATCTGACAGGCATTTTGTAGCATGTTTTGATTAGGTCCAAAGATTTTATATATCTTGAAGTCTATGCTGCTAAAATAATCCAATATCTAATGGTATTACAAATACTTTACATGTTCAAATTAATGACTAATGCCAGAAAAAAAGATCTAAAGAGTAAGGGGGTTTAGCTCAAGTTTTTCAACTAGTCTAGGATGAATATAGATTTAGTTGGATGAGGAGATGAGAATCAAATTAGTGGCTTAATAAAAATATTGAACTAAGACAGTTTTATACCAAACATATTTCAAATTGAATTTTTTGCTGTTGATGCATTAATAGACTGCTATTTGAGATTGAAATCTTATTTTTTACATCCTCAGAAGCACAAAAGGAAAGCAGATCTATTTGCTCTGTACCTTAGCATTTGGATGTAAATGGTATCAACAATTCAGGTATTTATTTTTTTATGCTCTTCCTGTGATGCACTCTAATTTATTTCTACAAGTAGTTAAAACTCAATGCAACACATACATCATGCTACAGCTGATGTTTACGATTGTATCTCGTTATCAAACATTTCCCTATCAAAACACACAAACATATTACATTTTAAAATAGCAGAGCAGGGAAAAGCAGCTAGATTTAATCTTGTGCATTGATACAACATAACATAGGTTCACAGCTACATCCTGCAAAGGTGACCTTTCCTAAGGCAAATAATAGGATGAGTACATGAGCATTTCAACAGCAGACATGAAGTGTGTAGGAACTTTGAAATTGGTGATTATTGAGCATAGAACTTTACAATCCTGGAGTAAAAATCAAGATAATAAATATGCAGAAAAGAGCAAAAGGTGATTAGAAAGCAAAAGCAGATAACTTCCAAATTTGTTTCATCCATGCCATTCATTTTCAATAGTTTGAACTTTAAAAGGCTATTCCACTGACTCACTTGACAATCACCAGCACCCACACGTGCAAAAATGCAATCACGTACAGAAATGGTAGCCTTGTCACAAGGAATGAAAGAACCAACTTGGGCCATGAGAATATTCACACCTATCTGCAAATGAAACCAAAATATACAGATATAGCAATCCTGGAAAATTGTCGATTAACTTGATAGATTGAAGATCTTGTGAAACAAGAAATTGAGAGGAACTTTGGTGTCTCCCATTGATGAACATCAACTCAATTTGTGTTGAGTCAAATGCATTGACAGACTGAAATATCAATAAGATCTAAAAATTCTAGCGGTGAGAGTGATATAATGAAAGACAGAATAAGTGACGAATAGAGGCATCAAACCGAATCATAAAAACATCCATACTTGCCGAATAAATGTGGATTTCCCACCCATATTAGGCCCTGTGATTATTTGGAACCAACTCTTTCCCCTGACCTGATTCATGGAAAGATAACAAAGAAACATTAATGGGGCTCTTGGATATTAGAAGTCCAGAAGGAGCATGCTCTCCTTCATCAATTGAATACTCACAAGTTTACAATCATTTGGTATAAAATTCACCCAATCCTGAGCTTCCACACATGGATGTCTACTCCCTTCTAATATAATATCTCCCACATCCTATAACAGCAAAGACGGTAAATATCATACCATAACGCTTTTCCAAAACAAGAAGATAGATTAAAGGAAGGGAGTGAATGAAGCAAATAATTACAGATGGAGTGATGTCAGGCCTTGTGTATGGAGTAGGACAACTAGAAGCCAAATCAGCAAAACTAAGTAAGACATCCATTTCAGAAAGCAAGCCAGATAATTTCTCAAACACCTGCAGCATAAAACTTGCATTAATCAAGAATAAGAGCTGTCCAAGTCAGTACATGATAAAGGATGAATACCTCAGAGAAAGTTGCTGTAATTTGAACCACTCGACTGACAAGCTCCTTCTGATGACCCTTATACTTCTCAACTATCTTTTGGTACTGGTCACCTAATTTTTTAAGTTTTGTGTTTGTGAATTTTACCCCATCCTTACGAGTTTCAAGGACAATAAACTGGGTGGTTAGCTTTTTCCGTATTTTTGGCTCTTCCTTCTTTGTAATTCGGAAGACATGACCGTATTGCGTTCCCTTATCTAACTTCAATCCCTTATCTAGAGGAAGGTCAAGATCGGAAGCAGTTTGTTTATGCAAATTGTGTATCTGGTGCTCCAATGACTCCTGTTCAGCTTTTAGTGCACCTAAGGCAGCTTCATAACTAGGTGAAATCATGTATTCCCCATTGTCAAGTTGATCTAGGTCAACAGCAGTTTCCACAAGAGCACTGAACTTATTCAAGTGGTTATCATCAGTCCACACCTCAAGGAGCTCCAGATACTTTTCCTTGATAAGGGATGAAAATTGGCCATCATATCGTTCCAGAGCACCTTTAATGTATGGCAGTCTTATGATGGACTGCATCCCAAAAATGTATAAAGTTAAAAAGAAAAACAGAGGCACATTAACTGAGAGATTAAAATACAATTATTGTATAAAAATAGCGTAGAACACAGTGCATGTGATAATTAATTAGTTAAAAAAAAGCAACATGAATAATTATTTAAAGGATAGTATGAACTTCGCAGCATGGACACTACTACATAGCATAAGAAGAAAAGAGCAAAAGAAGCTGAGAAAGAAAGAAAACAAACAAAAAGTACAACTGCAGATGACACCAGCAAGTTCTTTTCTGAAGATTGATCAGCATTTCAGTTCCATAACAGGTTGCAAATCCACTCTACAAGTTCCATGTAACACTAGGCCACCTTCGATACTACTTCTCAGTAGCATCAAGGGAAATAGAGTGCCAAAAAAGGAAGAATACAAACACTAGCAAGCTTTTCAGCTGAAAACAACATACACTTTCCATACCAGGACCTACTCTACTCTAAAAGCACCATATAATTCTCCTCAACCAAAGATGGAGAGTGAGAATAAGCAGAAATAGGCATGAAATACTAAACAACTTGGTAGAAAATGGAGAAGAGACAGTTTTAACTAATTGTCTAGTCAAATAATCACTAACCCGGCCATCCTACATCAAGCACATGCATTAAGGAATGAGTACAGGAAACAGAAAATTGAATTTCACCTGATAAAGTTTCACAATATGGTGCAAGCCAGCTCTTCCTTTCTCAACAATGTGCATCAGTCGTTCAATATCTGAGATTCTTTTCAGATGCTGTCTTAGATCTTGGCGAAGCCCGGTATCCTCCACAAATGCCTGCACCAAATCTAGCCTGGAGTTGATTGCATCTACTTCCAATAAAGGTTGTTTTAGCCACATATGAAGCAATCTTTTTCCCATTCCAGCTGTACAAGTTCTATTCATGAGACCAAATAAACTAAAATTTTTGTTTGCATCAGTTTTGCTTTCAAGGACATTCAGTGCCCTCGTGGCAGCAGAATCAAGTCTCATGTAGCTGTCAAGATTGTACTTTCTAATTCTATAATTACCATAATTGCTCTCGTCTGCAAGTAATTCTGCATAGGACAATAATGCTCCCAAAGCACCAGGTGCAAATTCAAAACCAGAAACTAAATCTCGGACTGGTTCAAGGGGACATTTGACAAGCCTACCAAGATCCTGCACCAAATCTCTTGTTTTGAATTCATTTTTCTTTCTCTCAGTTAACATCACACCGCATTTGGTCAAAACATCATGCAGAGTTCTACAGTCATTGGACTTGCCACTCTCCATGGGCAAAAGGCATTCCTTGCAACTGAGGGCAACTAAAGCTGACTCCACATTTGTAAAGTGGCTATCATCTAGAAATTCAGCCAACCCCAGAACTCTTTTTGTTAAATCAACATAACTCAACCCAACAGTGCACCCTTTTTCACGGAAGTTTAACAAGAGTGCAACAACCACAGGAGAATCCTGCATGTCATTGTTTGCAAACAAAACATCTTCAAAACTGCCAAGATTTCCAGGAGTCCCACTTTTCACTAGTTTCCAATTGGATCCACTCCCTTCATAGAGCTCAAGAGTATGGTCTGTTCTCTCCAAAAGAAGATCCCGGGCAATTGATTCAAACATGTTCTTGCTAATGCTCACACTAGAAAGACCATTAGATCCACTCCCCAACTGGCGCAAAGCAGTCGTAGTGTGGTAGTATGTCTTCGCAATGAAGGTCGCATTTTCAGCATGAACTGTATAGTAGTCCTGCATATTTAAACAAGATTAATAACAAAGTTGACAATTGTTATGACAAACAAAGAAACCAAAATGAAATACTTATAAATTCTACTTATGAAGAACAATAGCTGGTAATTTGTGAGATCATAATCATCACAATAACAAAAAAACAAAACATGCATGTTATAAGAAACGGGGTAGCATTTACAGAAAACCTTATAATTCTGGCTTGCATTTTAATAATCTATACATGCGTGTATCTGAGCTAGTTTGAAATAGCATCTTTACTTAGGAAACAAACTTCTTTGGAGATGCCACCAGTGGTGGACATCAATATCATTTCTAACACAGGCATATTGTTTTCCTTGTGAATGACTTGGTGTTGAAATATTGATGGCAAAACAAAATTGAATAGGTAATAGAATGCAAGAAACAACAAAGATAAATTTCCTATAAAAGCAGTATCGTCATTGGATTGTAAGAATACTGAATTCCTCAAAAGGAAACAGTGTTCATTGATCCCTTTAAGGGATTCCCTAAATCATACTACTAATTCCGTACTAAAACAGTAAAGTTTCACAATTAAAGATGAAAACCCAACACGTAATGCCAAATGGAGATGAACTCATTCCATATCAGATCAAGATAGAAATAATTCAGAGGTTCAATAAGAGGCCAAACATGAACTGACCCGCCTATCAAAGACCCGAACCGCCCTAGGGTCCTGCAACATCAAACGCAAAAACGAAACACGCCCAAATAAAATAAGTAATTCATAAATAAATTCAAAACGCTAAAACAAAACTATAAATAAATAACCCAGAACTCAAAATTATTTTCTTTAAGAAATGCTTAATTTTCCAAGCAATTAAGAGATTAATTAGGACTTACATGGGGTAGGGTTTTGAAGAAAGAGAGAAACCCTTGAGCCTGCTTCGCATCTGATACAAAAATTTCAAGAAATCAAATCATTTCTCAACCCCCAAAAGAAAAAAACAAAACGAAAACATTGATTATTTTACCTAGCTTGAGCTCAGGGAGCTTGTTCTGTTCATCAAAATTGTTATTTTCACCCATATTTGATTATCAAAAAAGTAGGGTTTCGTTGTTGGGGTTTATAAAAGCTCAAGAAACTGAAGTGTGGCCTTATATAATCTGGTGTCGTAATGGCGGGAGAGGAAAGGGCAAACTGGCGGGCTTTTGTGGGCGCGTGTAAATCACGCTCGGAATTGGCCCTAATTTTGTTTCGTCTTCCAAACATTAATTAACAAGAACCTTAAAAGCGTGGGAAAACACTGTTTCATAAACACACAACATTTTAGATTGGATTGAATCAATTTTTTTTTAATTGATTTTTAAAAAAACATTTATCTTTGCACATTACATTGAGTAGTAAGGATTAGATTTTAATAGTTTGTTTAAGTTTATATTAATAAACAAAATTTTTATTTTTACAAAAAACTGAGAATAAGAAGATCAGAATTGGAAAAATAATGGTTTTCCCTTCTGTTACTATTTTTACGGTGCTTGTCTTTTTTTATATAATTTTTTTATTATTCTTATTGTTAAAAAAAAATTCAATTTTATATTTGCAAGTTGTGTTAATGGAAACTTGATAATTTATAATAATTTTTTTAATAAATTTATTGTAGTGTAAAAAAATATCATGATATTGAATCAATATTTAATTTTAAAAAAATTATATTTGATTTTTTTCGTGAAATTAAAAAAAAAGATCAAAATAATAAAAAACATGAGATTTTTTTTATATTTTTCATTCAAATTTTTTTTTTTAAAAAAAATAGCATGTAGCTTTTGCCAACTTTATTTCCCTTTATATTTTAATCTAAAACTTTATATTATTATTCATGTATTATTTCTTGAGTTTGAGAAAGAAAATCGCTAAAAAAAATAAAAGAAAAAGAAAATCATCATGTGGTTATATTTTAGTAAAAAAAAAATTAATTTTGATGTGCATATATTTTATTCACTAAAAATATTTTAATTTGTTATATTTTAGTAACAATAATTATTGTTAAAAAATAGACGGAAGAAATTTAAAAAAAATCAAGAAAACCTATATGTACGGGCCTTAATTTCCTTTGTTAGGTCCAAATTTTTGTAATAATTATCATGAGAGGAGTCGACTGAACTAGAAAAAAAAAAATGCATTTTTCGTTTATTTTCTTGTAAAAAAATAAAAAAATTGAGTGGATAAAATTTTAAAAAAGGAGAAGGCCCATACGTACAGGCCTTTCCTTATATAAACAGATGATAAAAAATAGAGTTTTTCATGACTTGAACTAAGTTTTTTTTTTTTTTTAATGGCTCAACCGCAATTTAGTATGAGCAATATTAATCTAATAGTCGAAAATAAGGCATCATTTTGTTAACAATAATTATTGGGCTCTTGGTTGTCTCCACAAACTTGTGGTAAAATATGGCAGCCCACGAATTGAATGTTTTTCCAACTAAACCAGGAAGCAACGTAGCTAGTTTAGTTGGAAAAAAAGAGAGAGTAACATTCGTATCATCTCCATAGCAACAACTTTTTTCTCTTTTTTTTTCCAACTTTGTTCATAAGATATCTCAGTTTTGAACAATCTAATGTTATAATAACCATTTAATGCACCTGTTTGATGTCTATCGAGTAGTTGTCTAGGTGCTTTGCCAGCCCGAGCTCCTATATTTCGACAGCCAGCATCACTAGAACTTGCAGTCTAAAAGAGAGGTGGATGAAAGAAGTAACGTGTCTCTCTAGATGATTAGATTAACAAAAAGAAAAAAAAGAAATGGAAATGTTTTGAGCATGAGTTCGAATCTTTAGATTTATATAATTATTAATTTCAAGATCCGTAGAATTAGTTAATATATACATAAATTAATCTAAATACCAACATTATTAATAAAAAAAATAACATGCTTACCGTGTAGGGTCTGAAAAGACATGCCCCATGAAAAATCTTGCGATCACATTATCTAAAAGCTTTGCGTGGAAAGAGTTTTCTCTCGTAATGAAAGTAATCTGAGGCCTCAAGTCCCTAGCTAGTCCCAATTAAGTCCATGCAAACAGGCAAGCCCAGAAATGAACCACATGCAAGCATAAACAAGGAGTTTTTTTAGTTTTCGTCGAGTTTCTGAGGTGCTCTACTTGATTGTTTTAGCTGCTTCAAAAGGAACCATGCATCTTAACAACATAAATCATGCATTTTCTCTTATAAGCCTTTAAAAGAAGTAGAAGCACAAGCACCATCTATCCAAGGCAAAAAATCTTATACTTCTTTAATCACTGCTCTAGAAGTTATAGACCTATATATGCATGGGCTGCTAGAGAGCAAGAACGGGAACAATTTATGTCAACTTAAGCAATTGTGCAGAAAAAAAAAAACCAGAAGAAAAAACACAACACGCACTTCTAAAAGACCTTGAAAGATTAATGAAAAGCAGTGAGGCCGGGGAACAAAACAACCCAGCGCTGAAATCCTGTGGAGGACACACCCCTAAAACAAAAAGAAAACACATAGCAATTACAGTTTCTTACCAGATCAGAGATGAAAACCAGACAGCAACAGCGTAAGATGACAGAAAATTTTTATTAGCTATGGTTAATCTTATTACCAATCATATATTATGTTCTTTTAATTTGAATAAATTAATATTATTATGTTGTCTTAAGTCTTGAACTTAGTGAACCAGCTTGGTCGTACACGCGCGCATGACCTGTATAAGATTACGAAGTGGGTATTTGTTAGATTCCAAAGTTCATGGCCGCCTACATAAGATTACAAAATAAAAACTCTCGAATATATATATAAAATAAAATAAAATAAAAT
>Ga0325414_1008386_pt1 | contig 10954 bp, 13 predicted proteins | sample PopdelMetagenome_8_FD_206183 | JGI IMG/M metagenome (GOLD analysis project Ga0325414, IMG submission 206183) | Populus deltoides microbial communities from Bellville, Georgia, United States - Leaf-PdKOR-R3 | ecosystem: Host-associated > Plants > Phyllosphere > Phylloplane/Leaf | place: USA...
CATATAAATTTATAATTAAATTTTGATAAGGCCTTTAAATATAAGTTAGTATCTAAATTATTTTCATTTTAATCTAAATTAATAACTCTCTCTATTACAATTTTGCATGATCTTCTAGCAGGCTAGAATTTCATTTAATTAATTATATATGTTGATGTTTTGGATCTATTAATTTACTATCGTATTGCAACTTGAGTATAAGTTCAAGTGTTGGAATACCTTTTACTAAAACATAATATATTTTCGAGTCTAAGACATGGTTTGATTTGAAAGTGAGTTTGAAAATGTTTTTTATTAAATTTTTTTTTTCAAATAATTTTATTAGTATTTTTGGATTGTTTTGATCTGCTAAAATTAAAAATAATTTTTTTTAAAATATTATTTTCAAGTTTTTCTAAATAAAAAACACTTTAAAAAACAACCGCTGCTAATCTCTCAAACTCTCAATACATATTTCTCAATTTTTATAGTTTAAAATGACGAAGAACGATCTTCTCAAGTTCCTTTTATTTTATTCCAAAGAGGCTTTTAGTTTATAGATTTTAAATATCCTCTTAGAAATGTGATGCTTGTATTTAGTTGGAAAAGACGTACGATTCTCCAAAATTTGAGATTCCTAAACTTACAGACTGCACACAAGAATGCTTAGCATCTCAAATTTCTTCTCCGACAAATTCTTGAGTGTCTCTTGATACAAAACGCTCCCTGAAAAACCCTTTAATGTCTCTTGAGAAAGCCTGCCATAATAAGCATCTATCAGCATCAAGTGTTCGACTTCTCCGCAACAAAAAACGAAGGCATTCATTAAAAGACGAATTTGGTTGATTGTTTCCAAGCAGCTATGACAGCAGACATTGCGTGCCATTAAAATTGACAGCAACAAGAATCAATGTCGACCCCCAGATAATCCCAACTACTAAAGAATGCTGAATGCCACGGTTTCACCTCATTCACTTCACCAGAGAAGAAAAAACTCTCCTACACCACTCACATGGACGAGGGAAGTAGAGTTTTGTCAATTTTGTACAGGTCAAAAAACAACGAGAATCAACACTCTGGTGTAGAAATATTGGTTTTCATACAACGTTTGTTACAGCGAAAGCATTGCAAAATCAAACACCTATTCAAGATTTTGGGGAGGAAATGGAAGACAGAAATTCTCTACAATGTTCTAGGTCAAAAATATTATCTTCAGTGAAAGCAAACCCCTACTTGTACGCCAAAACAAATAGATCACAGAGTGCAGTCATATGAATTGTGCTATGCGTCTATGTCTCCAAGGAAATTGGAGCAACGCTTGTGTAAGCAGCACCCTTGACTTTCTTACTTGAACTATCTTTAGATTTGTTTGATTTCCGTTTCTTTGAGGGAGCCTTCTCTTTCAACAATTCTGAAGTCAGCTCTTGCTCCTGATCAGCACCTTTCATTTCTGTTGCATTAGTATCTGGTTCAATGACTGACATTCCATGTAGGGTGTAGTCGAGCAAAAATGTGCTCCTCAAAAGTCTGTCTATCCTGCTTAAATGCCTTTGGGAATATGGGATAAGACCTTCAAGAAGTTCCCCGATGCCTTTTATCTGAACATGGATACCATCACACTGCTAAGGTGAACGTGCATATCTAGAGTTGACAAATTATATAAATGATGTTTGATTAATTTTATTTTTCTACAGAAGTAAACTAAGAGAATGAATTGCCGAACCCCATGAAATACCAGTAGAATTATCCCTTGCAGCAACCAGGAGTCATTAAAAAATTCACATCAACCACCTAATTATGTTCCCAAAAACAAAAATGTATATTCATGGATTTTGCACATGCAACAAGCATCAAGAGTATTATTACACACACAAACACAATAAACAAGCTTAGAGGGATCTATTATGAATTATTTATGCTAAGATAATTGCATGTAGTGAACGCTGAAGCAACAAATAATATTAACTAGACTTCAATATTTGGATTGTTCTGTATTCAAAATCTGGTGTATGAGTATCTACACAATGACTAAACTTGTAGTATCTAGAAGCCTGTGATATGAAGCATGCTATGAGCCATCTCTATGTTAAACTGAAACAGTTGACCCATGAGAGATTATTACAGAATCCAGTGAAATGCTTTTTATGCATGTGTTACCATGAACAACTGAAATAAGGATAAGTCAGACAATCACCTCAAGAATCTCTGTTGGAGGAAGGATGTTGAAAACTCCAAACAACACATATTGTGCAACATGACACAACTTTGGCTTTGTATTCCATTCACGAACATATTGAAAAAGTTGATGAATTTCTTCCTTGCCAAGAACATGGAGGGCTTTCTCTATCTGACTGCTACCTTCCTTCTTCCTGCAGGGTACTTGAATAAGCTAATGGGATAGCATACAGAAAACACATACAGGCACATATTTATTGATGTAATATCATTTCCAACCTGCAAAGTTCAGCAAACAACTCAAAAAGTTTATTAGGCCTGTGAAGTTCAAATGCTATTTGGATAGCTTTAATGTAGTCAGCATCTAACACAGCATTTTCCAATTCTTGACCTCTTAATACCCCTTCCTCCTGCACATACCCAACAAGTATCATTAATAAACTAAAAAAACAATTCAAATGATATGACATCATTCAGCACCATCCAACACAGTAACTACATTAGGCATTGTACGACCAAGATAATAAAACTTCACGACTTGTAAGGTTCCATAATTCATTCTAGTTTGCTAAGCACAACCAAAAATAGCACACCAACAGAGTTGAACATGTTTACTTCTTTTCGGAAAGCTTCCTCTTTATCTGAAGCAGTTGAATCATACCACAGATTAACAACAGCATCACCACCGCCAGTTGCAAACATTTCTGTCTTTTTTCCGATTGCCAAGGCCCAAACCTGCAAATCAAAATCTTACATTAGCAAAGGATGAGCACCACAAAATTAGTGAATGACTACAAAGCCTCTCAACTACATGAGCTGCTTGCACCAGAAAACAGAATTTTTCTGAGTATCTATCCAAAAAATTGTAAGAGGTAAATTTATAAAAGTATAGTTTGGGGAGAGAAAATTGTAAATTTAGTGCCTGTTCTTTGTCAAAATTTCTATTCCTATATTTCAAATTTTTTGTACATGAGTTCATGTACATTTAAAAATCAATCAATCAAGTACATTTACTACAAAAATAACCATGATGTGGCAATGGTCTAAACACTCTTGAGAAAGAGATCTAATCATGCAATAGCCGAATCAGCAACACCTTACCAGCCCCTGATGGGGTATTTGGATGCATACAGATTGTCAAGGACCAGGCACAAACGCAGCTTTTCCCATTGACCCATCTAACTCAGCCCACATCATTACTATTTTGTGTTAGTTTCAATAATCTAAAAGGATCATTCATCAGAGAAATGGTATCAAAGCCATAAGGAGCCTGAATAACTATTTGTCTATTTCTTTAATAAAGATCATCAAATTATAAGCATTACTTTCAGATGCATACTCTATCCTAAACTAACCCTGCTCCCCTCAAACTCTACCCAGGCCAAGGCAGACTGATTACAAGTCACAAGAGTACCCTTTTCATTCCTGTCCCCCCTCACTTTTACTTTTGAAAGCACTCAGGGAAGGATGCCGCATTGCAAAGTTGACCTTTCATGATTTCTAGTACAATGGTAAAACCTGACCTCCCATATTAATGATCATTTAGCACTGTTACTTGGACATACTTCTGCCTTCTATAGAAATCATACTGTATGAGAACAAATGAAATCTAGGTTAATGCAATAACTGATATCCTCTGTGACCCAACAAATTGATAATCATCCATGCAGCCATGCATAGAAGAAAGTAAACTTCTTGCCCACTTGCATGTGGATCATCAACTCAAGATCATATTTACAGTTGTGCTGCTGTAAGAGCCTAGAAAATTCTTCACTACAGTGTTTCAGTTGTTTTACACATCAGTATCCAGAATGATAAATGTAGAAAACGAGAACTTTAGTTAGAGACAACTGGTTCAGAAAGAAAAAATGATTCATCACCTTGTCCTCGTGTTGATCATATGTAGCAGTGCATTCATTTGTTTTGACTGTCCATAGCTTTACCAAACCATCAGCACCTAAAAATATTTATTCAAGTTGATTTAAAATAAGATCACAAACATTTAAAATTTAAAAGAAAAACTAAAGCAGCATAAACCGCATTACCGCAGGAAACAAATTGACTTCCACGAGTAAGAAATGATGCTCTTAAAACACTTGATGTGTGCCCTTCAAATGTTTTCAAGCATGACCCATCAGCTATAGCCCACATCTTTATTGTTTTATCACCAGATGCTGTTATAACACATTGATCAACTGGAGAAAACTCTACTGACCATATTCCTCTTTTATGCCCTTTAAGTACAACTACAGATACCAGATCTGGCAGCCTCCACACACAAGCAGTCCGGTCCTGAACAAAAAAATCAGGATTAAACAATTAATGACAGATAATTTATAGAAACTACGTAGAGAAGTAATGGTTTGTAGGCTACTAACTTGTGAGCCGCTACAAACCAAACTATCATTTGGTGCAATAGCCAGCGAATTTATATCCTTGTCATGTGCTGCCACCACAGCTTTTGCTTTCAAATTTATAGGCTGGTCTGCATCATCTGAGATACCATCTAAACTCCACACCTTGATGGTACGATCGCTAACCAAAGGCATTATATAGGATATTTAGTGACATTCAAAATAAGAGAAAATATTGACTATTAAGTGTAAACTAAAGATAAAAAGATACTATTCAATTCTATAATGATATTATTTCACACAGCAGCAGCAAATGGAACAGAAAGGCATATTGAATTATTGTCACATTTAGCGATTTATGAGTAAGCTAAATATCAACATAAGTATTCTTAAAAAGAAAAATCTCAGATTGGCTTAAATAAGGCACGAAGGGGGTAAAACAATAAGAAGATTAAGATGATCAGGGGAGGAAGAAAAAAGAAACATGACAACTATGCCGACATTGAGAACCAAACCAAACTCCTATGTGCATCAGTCTTAGGAGAGGAAAAAGGCCAGTATCCATCAAAAGTCCCAATAAATATAACCTATTGGAGACAGCCCTCCTCTTCAGCATTTTCACAGAATTGGCTGCTCCATAAACTCAAACCTGTTGTGGACTTGTGGTTGAGGCTCAAGACCTCTACCATTACACTAGACTGATTTCTCAGACAGAAAGATACATATCATATAGGCAACATGACTTCTCAACACTTAACATTTTCTCATTATCCAATATTGCTGCCACGGAGCACAACTGGAGCATCATCATGTGAAATCCAAATAATGAATAAATAGAATTGCCTGGGAAAGTGCTCACCTGCTACCACTAACAAAGAAATTCTTCCCCTTCTTTGAAAATGCAACAGCTCCAACACCTCCCATGTGACCTGTGCCAACACCAATGCAATTTCTGCTCTCTGAATTCCACAACCTTACCTATTCACAGAACAGACTAAGAGATTTAGCATAACTTCAAATGCAAATAGAGACTAAACACAATAACTAACTAGCATGTTATTGTTAAGATCAAATACCAAAGAAAAAGAGACAATTGCGTTAATTATTTTAGTGCATAACAGCAAAGGGAAAATTACAACAAGCCGTTTACCACAACATGTTGTAGAAAAACAAGAAACTTACACTGTTGTCCTTACTTCCTGTTGCAAGAAGTGGCCTTCCAGAGCTTGATACACAGGTGTCAAGGCATAAAACAATTTCAGTATGACCCGCCAATACATAGGAGCATGACATAGATTCCATGTCATACACTTGAACCTGCATTGTGCAAATTGAGACACATGTTAGGAAGCAGCACTTCAAATAGAATTTTGAATTGATAACTTTACAAACAAACCCAAGCACTCTAATTTAGCCAAGATCAGTATACATAGACTATCAAATACCCAGCAGTTTCATGGACATGGGAGTCTTAAAAGAAAGGAGAGTAACTATAGAAGAGATGCTTATCAGATCAACATATCAAGAAACATCTATTTCTTTCTGGACAAAAACTAATCCAGTGATCATACTAAATATCTAGCATCTACATGCAGCAACTGCTAACTACCAATTGTTGTATAAAACTCAAAGCAACCAAACCATATATCCAAGTACACTATATTAATTGCTAGCCTCCAGATATCAGCACATATATGATCAAGGTAACAGAAATTAACTAGCAACTTACCTGTTCAAGATTTGTAGCAACAGCAAGAAACTTTTCCTCCTCTCCCAGAAACCTCATGTCAAGAATCTCTTCATTATACCCAACAAGCCTCTTGTTCAGAATTAGCTTGAATTTCTCTTCAGGGTGTCCAAGTAGAGAGTAGAACAGAAAGTGATGATCAACGGTCACACAAAGTAACCCTTGATCTAATGGAAGGATAACAGCAGCAGTGAAGCCTCTCAGAGAATCATCTGTGTCAGAGGAGACAGCAACATCTGAGGACTTCTGTTCATACAAGCTAACCCCACTGTCAAAACAAACAAATAATAAGAATGAACTAATATGGTACATTTCAATCTCAAAAACACAATTCAAGATAAAACATGCAGGTCAGTCCCCAAAGCATCCAGTAGAATTAGATTTCACATTCATTAATTAAAAAGCATCTGTATATTTTACCATGCAGAATCCCATATTCGTACAATCCCACGTTCACCAACTGTGACAAAATAAATTGATGATGACCCGTCTCTCCTCTTCCCACTTTGCTGATTGCATGAACCCAGAAATGAAGCTAACTCAGTCCCTGATTTAACTACACACAAACCTTCCAGCACTTCATAAGTTGGAATAGTCATCTTGCATACATAGTCATGAAGGTCCCACAAGTTTACAACCTAAAAGCACAGAGAAATTGGTTTCTGGTTAACAGCTTGCATATGCAAAAAAGCCATTTGCAGATTGAGACCACTGCAGCATACTAAGAAAGTGTTTGGTATGTTCGACAACGATGTACTGGAGAAGATAATTTTTTGTGAAGTTGTTGGGTGCATCTTTGGACAGTATACCAATCATTTTTTGTCTTGTTCAAGGTTGTTCTAGTGAAGAAATTTGTCTCATAAAAAAAGGTTGGACAAGCTTGTCAAATTCTCTTCACAAGGATTAACCCGGGGTAATCTAGGTCAACATAAGGATAAAATTAACTATTATCATAATTTTAAAACCCGACTAAGGAGTCGACCCGTGACAAGGCCCGAGTCACGGATTGGGTTAACCATTGACCCAGGTCAACATAAGGATAAAAATGATTATTATCATCATAATTTTAAAACCTAACTCGGAGGTCGATCCGGAGCAAGGCTCAGGTCATAGGTCGGGTTAACCATTGACCTAGGTCAACATAAATATAAAAGTAATTATTATCATAGTTTTAAAACCTAACTCGAAAGTCGACCTGAGGTAAGGCACGACTCATGGGTCAGGTTGACCATTAACCCAAGTCAACGTAAAAATAAAAGTGATTATTATGATAGTTTTAAAACCCGACTCGAGGAGTTGACCCGAGACAAGGCCCCGGTCAGGTTGACCATTAATCGGGTTAATGTAAGGATAAAAATAATTAGTATCATAATTTTAAAACCCGATTTGAAGGTCGACCTGAGGCTAGGCCGAGGTCAGGTTGACCGTTGACCAGGTCAACATAAGGATAAAAGTAATTATTATCATATTTTTAAAACTCAACTCGAGGATTGATCTGGTGTAGGACCCCGGTCATAAATAGGGTTGATCATTAACCCAAGTCAACGCAAGGGTTAAATAATTATTATAATAGTTCTAAAATCCAAGTAGGGGATCAATCTGAGGCAAAGCCTAGATCACGGGTCGGGATGATCAACTCAGGTTAACTTGAGACAACAATAGAATAAAAATGAGTATTATCATAGTTTTAAAATTCAACTAGGAGGTCGAAACAGGGCAAGGCCTGTGTCACGGGTCACGAGGGTCAACTCAGGTTGATACGGGTCACTGGTCAAGAGGGACAACCTAATGTGACCCAAATTAAAAAAAAAAAAATCAAAGTAACCTCATTTTGAAAAAAAAAATTCAAAAAAATGTCAAAAGATTTTTGACATGTGTTTTATCTCGGGTTGACTGGGCCCCAGGTCGACCCGGGTTTTTGACTTAGTGAGGTCGGATCAACCCTTCCTCTATTTTTTTAAGCTCAGACTGGTCCAGGCCTCGAGTTGGTTGTATCCCGTCTAGTGTCTACTGAACACAAATAAAACAAATTATCTAGTCCAATCCAAAGCACACCTAACACAAGACAAGAAAGTTATTTATCCTGTCTAATCTAGTTCAATCAATATTATCCAACATACCAAACACTACCTAAATAAACCTAATTCAACATTAAGCAAGGTAAACTTTACATATTTCTTTTGATATTATCAAGATTAGTTAAGTCGTACCTTATCTCTTCCAGCAGTAAGCAATGTCCATCCATCTTCAGACACTGTCATAGACGTAAGTGCTGAGAAATGCCTTTCTAATGTTGCGATACACTTCTTTGCTAGAAGATCCCAAACTCGTACAGTAGCATCAGCACTTCCTGAGAAAAGCTATAAGAAAAAAGCCAAAAAGATCAGCTATAACACAAGTAAAAAGTAGCCTCAGTAACTAAATGCATAGAAGCACGCAAAAAACATGTCTTCTTCATAAAGATTAATTCATCCAGCAATCTAAAATCATCCCGTGCTCTAACTATATAGACCATTTGATGTTATTAAAAAAAAAAAAAACCCACTAATAGTCTTTTTAAGTTAGGAAATGTCACCATGCATGCAGAGAAGACACATTCATATTGTGGCCATCCAGCAAATATGATTCAAGATCCACTGAAACACATACTGCCTAACCAATTTTATAAACAATATTTTATAAAAAGGCCCAGACAAATCTTAAGGAGAATCTGAAAAGAAGCTAAACGAAAATTAGGGTAAAATATCCCATTAAACTACTCAAGAGCCAGCTAATTCAGTTTCACACTTGAATATTAATAATTGGTTAACTATGTAGGCATTCGTTAAGATTTGAAGCAAGTTGTTACCTACCTATGTTTTTTCTGTTGTCTTTGCTCTGTTGTTTTTTGTCAATGACAATATCCCTAAAATTAACAGTGACATGACACAATAACCCAGTTTGCATTGCTCAATATAACTTATACTCTCCCTCTTTTTCATAGGGTTTTATGCTGAGTTTTTCAATAGCACTTTCAGCAATCCTCCTCTCTTCAAGATAATTTTTGGTATATCCTCATTCTTTTAGTCCTCTGTCTCTACCAAGTTACTGCACACATTTTTTACAGTCTCATGAGGGAACTACAATCCCCAAATCTGATTTTAAGTGAGAAATTGTTTTGTTCTAAAGTTAGCCTTAAAAAGGAAAAAGTGATGCAATGTATTAGCAACCTCGAACTTAAATATAAATTCTAGTCTTTGACTAACATATATGTTGTCCAGTTATCATAAAATCAACAGTAGACTTAAGAAAAGAGGAAGAGCTTAAATCGAGTGCAGATCACACAAGGGATAGAGGTAAATAAGGAAACAACAACAACAACAAACATAATTATGACTGGGTAAGAAGTGTTGTCATAAGTTGCATAGAAGTTACCAGAGTTTTATTGGTATCAGGATGGAACATAATGCTAGTCACAACGTCTTTATGCCCTTTAAAGTAATGAGTACAGAAGCCACCATCAACATCCCAAACAAGTACTTTCCTATCAGCTCCTGCAGTTGCAAGCAACCCTCCAGAAGCATGGCAAGCCATGGACATCACAGGACCATCATGGCCCTGCCCAATCGCAATAACACATCAACCAACCAAAACAAAACCACTAAAGTAATCACTCATTAATCAATGCAAAATCGATTTCTAAATCAAACCAACTTCGATTAAAACAGCAATAGTCAAAATTAAACATACCTTCCAAGAGCGGATGCATTTGAAAGTGGACAAGTCCCAGACCCTTATAAGCCTGCTATGCCCGGCGGAAAAAAGAAATCTATCATTGGGGTCAAGAGCTAAGGCGGTTAGACCAGCATCTGTATCAACCTCTATGTTGGCTTTTATTGATGCGTTGGAAGAATCCAAAATCTTGATAGCGTCCCCGTTCGCGCAAGCAATGAAGGAACCGTCAGAAGAGACAGCAAAAGGGCCTCCGCTGTAGAATTGCTGCAGAGACGGGACGCACCTGTAGTTTTTCTTTATTTGTAATGACGACATGAGGAGCAGAGTTAGCTTTATATGGGTGTTTAAAGAATGGAGAAGAAATTTTTGGTGGAAGGGATAGAGGAGGAGGAGGAGGAGGAGGAGGAGAGGAGGAGGTTTTGTTCGTGCTTGTAAGGGCAAGCCAAGGAGAAAAGTGATGTTAGGGTTTAAGGATGTGGGTTTATTACTTTATTTCTTGGTGGGTCCTGGCATTTTGCAGTTATTTTTAGGGTGGCTACTGGTTTGAGATTTCTTCATATTCATATTATATTGATTATTTCTCAAGTAAAATATTTATTATATATAAAATAAAATAATATATATATATGAAGTAATAAGCTAAAGGTTGTGGGGAATTTACTATTCACTCATACCCAAGGCATTGTGAATTACAACACTAATCTATAGTGTATTTTTTTTAACTTTTTTTTTGTATTTTTTTTCTTTTTTTTCCTGTTTTTTGTCACTTATTCGTTTTTTTTGTTACTTTTTTATGCATTTTTTTATTTTTTCCCCAAAATTATCTTTATCAATTTATTTTTTTAATATTGGGCTGGTTAAAAAAAATTATAATTTTTTTCTTTTAAAATACTGTGGATTGCTACAGTGTTTTCCCACATGGTTTTTCTATTTTATTTTTTTATTTTTTAAAATTATATTTGTTAATTTTATTTTTTTAATATTG
>Ga0325414_1008387_pt1 | contig 10953 bp, 4 predicted proteins | sample PopdelMetagenome_8_FD_206183 | JGI IMG/M metagenome (GOLD analysis project Ga0325414, IMG submission 206183) | Populus deltoides microbial communities from Bellville, Georgia, United States - Leaf-PdKOR-R3 | ecosystem: Host-associated > Plants > Phyllosphere > Phylloplane/Leaf | place: USA...
AATTATAGTAGGGGAATTAAGAAGATAGAGGGTGCCTCTCAAAGTGAAGAATTGGAAGGCATAAAGCCAACGAACTAAAACACAGCAGAGCAATCTTGTAGGAAGATGATAACGAAAAGGTGTAATCAGAGAACTAAAATATAATGCCACTGGGGGAACTATTCTTGGCAGTGAAAAGGCAAGGAAAAAAAAACAGAGTTTAATGGAGCAAAATGTGCTAGCTTGCCATCACACTTAGGGACTGGAAGGGGCGAAAGATTCCTGGAAAACAAACGGATAAGATTCTGAATCAGATTGTTAAGATCCACTTCCAAAATAAATTCAAAAATAGTATTAATCTAACCTTTTTTTTCTTCTTTGATCTTGCTACATATTTTTTTGTCTCCAATTCCAAAACTCCAATTAAAAAAACAGTCCCCCTCCACCACAATCTGAGACTTCTTAAATCAGATGATGCTGGGCTGGGATATACATAAAACAAATTAGAAATATTGAGTTCAGCCTATGAATGAAATCAAGGTTGATCGACCGCCTCTCCATCATCGGTTGGAAAGAGAGGTAGGTGAAACTCTTTTGGCAGATGAAAAGCCCTATCTTTACTTCTTTTTTTTTTGTTTTTTTTTCTTTCCTGATCTCGCCTCCCCCTCTTCTCTCTCATGTCCTTATCTCCTGCAAAAACAGATGAGGTGGGACGTATATAATCCCTAGCTGAAGAGCCCTTCTTTCTTCAGATTTGTTCTTCCTGATTTGGCCTCCTACGCTCTTCTTTCTTCTCTTTGATTCACCTAAAAAGAGAAAAAGGTAAACTGCAAATTGTGGTTTTCAATGAAGGGAAGGATAAAGAGAGAAATAAAAAGAAAATTGATAATGTGTTTTTTTAATATATATATTTTTTAATTTTATACTCAAAATATATAAAGTATATCTAATGATATTTTTAAAAAAATATTAGTATGATTACATTTTACTCTTTGAAATATATTTTTTAAAATATTAAGAATGAAACATATTAAATTGATTAGGCTAACCTGATAAATTTACAACTCAAGTCATGAAACCGTGATTACTCTATAGAAAACAAATCAAAATAAATTATAAATGATAATTTTTAATCAATCTAATGTTAAAAGATAAAATTAAAAATAAAAACTAAATTAGAAAAAAAATAGAAAAAACTACTCAAGTCATCTTGGGTTAATTTTACAAATCCACAATCTAGGTTATGAGATCAGAATGATCCCATGAAAAGCAAATAAAAAAAATTATGAATTTCAATTTCTAATGAATCTAATGTTAAAGGATGAAATAAAAAATCAATTAAAAAAAGACAAAAAACAAACCCAAGTCAACCTAGGCTAATATATAAAACCTGTGATCTAGGTTATGAGAACAAGATAATTTTATAAAAAAATAAAATTTATAAAGCTCCATTTCAAATACATCTAATGTTGAAAGTTGAAATCGAGAGAAAAAAATAAATACATGAGATCAGGATAATTCCATAAAAAAATAAAAAAAATTATGAAGCTCAATTTCTAAACAATTTAATATTAAAAAATAAAATCAAAAATAAAAGGAAGACTATTGAATTGTTGGAGGGTGAAATTGAAAAATAAAATAAAAAAAATTAATTAGAAAAAGCAACCAAAAAAGAAATAATTCAAGTCAACCTAAGTTAACTTGTTAAACTCATTATATGAATTATAAGATCGAGATAAATTCATGAAAATCAAATATTAATTTTTCTTATGAAGTTTAACTTCTAACAGATCTAATATTAAAGGTTGAAATCGAGAATAAAAACTAATTCTATAAACTTGATATATAACACAGTAGAAAAAAAAATAAAAAAAATTACAAAGCATGATTTCCAAAACAATTTAATATTGATTAATAAAATTATAAAAAAATATCAGGTTATTGAAAGGTTAAATTGAATAAAAAAAAAAGAAAAGAAAACACAAAGCACAATTATAATAAATAATGTCTTGTAGGTATAACTATATATAATGATTTAGCTATACCTTTTAATATTTTACTAATTTATTTTTTTATTTGACTTAAGTTCAATCTATCAATTCGTACTAACAAGAAATGTCTATGTAATCTTCTTCCTTTTCATCATTGATAATAAGATAGATTTTAGTGTCCATCAATAAATTCTCAAAAAAAATATGGTTTAATTTCAAATTAATTTAGAGATTTATCTTATCAAATTTGATTTGATTTAATTAAATTTAATTAATTCGGTTAACCTGATCAAACCATGAAAAGACCCAATTGAGGTTGACTTCAAGATTTTTTTTTTAAATGAGTAATTTCATTAAAAAAGAATGACACAACATTGTTTTAGAAAGGACTCATTAGCTCATAAACAATATTTGTATTATGATTTCAAGTTTATAATTTTTTTTAAATACACAATTATTCATATTTACTCTCAAGAGAGACATATATATGAAGAGAAAATAGAGAGAATAAAATTCAAAAATTATTTTTCAATTTATATAAAAATATGCTTATTATTTTTTGGGGTTTCAAATTTTATTTTTTTAATCATTTATTTACCTCTCTCTTCAAATTAAACACAGGAAATAACTATTCATACTTAACTACTCCACTGTAAAATTATCTACATCAACACTAACCCCTCCAATGTTACTACCAATCAATTGAAAATACCAATAAGTACTTAACATTTTTATTCCATTTTCTTATAACTCATGATACCCCACAAAAATCATTGGGTAATTAAATATATCTTCAACCATATAGCAATTAATTAACAAATGAGAAAGTAATATTATATAAATTTCTCTCCTTTTCTCCAATATTATACAATATAAAATTTAAATTCCAAAATCCATTCTCTTTTTTGTTTGAAGATGTATATATATACACGGACCTCTCTTTTCTTTTCTTTTTTTCAAACTTCCACGAGAGAATCCTGGGATAGAAACATAAAACTTTGACCATATAGGCACTTTAGTCAAGAGATAAATGAAATAAAAGGTTGAAACAACTGCAAAAGTGTTTGCTCTACCTTTAGTGCTTTTATGGAGGATTCTGTGGGCATGGAGATATATGGAATGCCATTGCAGGAGCCAAAATGGTGGTCCAGAAATTTCCTCCTTTTCAAAGAGGTCATGGATTATGATGAGTGGTAGACACACAAACTCTTTTCTTAGATTTCTTCTTTTGAAAGAGAAAGAAAACAGCTTTTTTCATACATTTCATTCTCAAATACTATCATGTATAGAAATTAATAGAGCTGGATTGTTATATAAAGCCATGGTAACCTTTTTTTCTTTTTCTTTTTTAGCATCTCCCAAGTAAAGGGAACTACTTATAACTGTGATACGAAACTATGATTTGTTACAAAACTTGAAAATTACTAAGAACAAAGTAAAGGTTGGAAAAAAAATACATAAAAAAACACTCAAATAGTTGTTAAATGACCAGTTATTAAAAATCTAAACATTATCACTTTATATGACTCTAATCCGTCAACTGTTGGTGTTCATCCATCTCTGCATACCATTTGAACTTATGGTGAAGTCATTATCCTTTTAGCTAAATTTTGAGTTATAATCTTTCAATTAAGTTGACAATCAGTCATTACCTGTTATAATTGCTGATAACCTAATGACACTTGGTTAGTTTGGAAGAATGACACTTAAGTGTGACAGCATGTTCTATCCTTTTCATCCAAGTAAGAAATAGTTTATATACATTGATAAATGGCTAAGTAGGAGCTCACCTTACTGCAAAGCATGTAAAAACAGATTATGATCAGTGGAGATTTCTGCCAAAATCCTTGTTTGTAAGAGAGAAATAGATTGTAATCTATTAGCTAGCTAGGGATAATCTCCTACTAACTATATATGATCATCCCAAATTAAACTTATACCTATCCATACTTGAATCTACCATATTCTAGGACGAAATAAAAACAAAATTATTTAGCCAGGAATTTCAAAGTGACATTTGGTGACGAAGTTAAGAACTTCTGTTGCCAGAAGTCTTCAAACATGAGCAGAGTGACGGGAACATAAAGTTTGTCGCTATAAACTATTGTTCTAGTATCTAACCCTGCAACCAATTGAAAAAAACGCTCTCTCTCTAAGAGGATGATCCAACAATTAAGATCTTATATTTTCACTATAAGATTTCATGCTCAAATTCTTGAATAATGAAATGGATATTAGGATTCGAGGGGGAAAACGTCCTCGCATGGAAGTGATATATGTGTTTGAATAAGTTAGTGGGTGTGCTTGAAATTTTTTTAAATTTATCAATTACTTTTCTCATGAAATTATGAATAATTGATTTCAAAATTAATAATTTAATTAGATTTCATAACCATGACGGATTATGTTACTTTTAACTTAAGTTTATCCAAATCCGATTTTAATAATTCAAATTATGCAGGATGAAGAGTTTGATTTGGTAAATAAAATCTAATCAGTATAAAAATATTCTCTTATTACACCTTTCTTCTTCTTCTTATTTTTAATGTTTAGAATATCGTGGAGCCATATTTAGCATGCTGAGATTAAATATTTGTCTGTTTCTGCTCTTTATAATAAATTTCCTTCCCACAAATATTAGACATTTGGCCTTCTTTCTGATCTTTCTTCAATTTTTTTTCATTTTCAATTTTTTAATTATAGTATTTATGATCACATTTTCACTAAAAAAACCTCTAAACCGTTCTTTTGTGTTTGGTAGCAGCAACGGAGATAAGAACATAAAAATAAATCTATCTCTAAAATAATTTTAAAATAAATTTATATCCTTTTAAAACATGAATTATTTAAGGTTAATAATTTAAAGAAATATATCCAAAACAATGCAAACCGCATCATCACTCATCACAAAGGCGGAGGAATATTCATATAGATGACGAATGTAAATAGCTTACATCAAGTCAAGTAAGCAATCACATCTGCTAAACAGTCGGGGACAAATACAATATTGTAGAAAACATAGACTCATATCCTCCTTGATTACAACACATTGAAGTCAAGGATGTACTTCAAAGAGCATGGAATTTCTTGAAGGTGGTCTTGAAATGTCAAAACCATATTGATCAGTTGTTCAGTAGTGCTGACCTTGACATTAGATGCTTATCACTTCCCTGTACGGAGTGAACGAGAACTAAATTAAGTAATCAATGGTGAAAAATAAACAAGAACAGCAATCCATCATATTCCCATCAACTTGAGATCTATATAATTACGTGCTCATATGTATTTTTAAGAGATATATATGATATTTGCTGTCATCGACAATTTGGGTTCTTCCTGGTGTTACAATGATCCTACGATATAGGGTTAAAGTGTATAATTAAGTGGTAATTAGAAAGCTCGACTCAAGGTAGAGTTGCTTATAAACCAAATTAATTAACAAAAATCATCGAGCTCGACAGCGCAAAATCAAATATTAGCATACCTATATATCGGCTGGAGTAATTTTATGTAGAAAATTTCACGAGTCCTAGTCGATTATAGAAGTTTAATTTCATGCGCCAATCCCACATCATTTTGTGATAAATGGAGCTTCATTAAGAATACAACTTCCAAAATTCAAAATTAAGGAGCTGATTCCATGTTTTCAAAAAGCATTGTTAATTAAAAAAATCAATTAATATATATATATATATATAAACAATATGGATTCTTGAAGGATTTTTTCAAAATACTAAGCAATTTTATTTTCTAAGAATAAAAAGAAATGAGAGATAAAATTAACAATGTGATTTACATTTAATCTAGGGTAAGTTGTCAAGTACTTACATCATCCACCTTAGCTTGGTTGTTGGTCTCCAACATCAAACCAAATTGAATATGAGGGAAATGTGCCCACTAGTCAAACAAGATACACAAATAATTAATACCCACAAAAGAAAATATATAATATATTTTTGAAGCTGAGCAAAAGTTATATGATCAGCTTTGCAATGATGTTCTTGTCCACTTACATTCTTGGCAGCAGTACTGAAAGCTTCTCTGTGACTGATCTCGGGATTATTGGCCTTGATCCTCTGAATCTCCTCTCTGCAAAAGAAATATTTTTTATTAAAGAATAGATCAAATTTTATTTTTAATAAATATTGTACATAAAATAAGAACATTCAAAAAAGTGTGTCACCACGGGAAAGATAAGGAAAATTCAAGAGTGACTGAACAATACAGTACTTTATGAACTGATTATATGCAGAAGGTACTCGCTGCCTCTTCTCGGGAGCTGAAAATGGAAAATAACAGCACATGAATTTTTGTACAACATGACTAATAAAAACAAATTTAAAATAAAATATCGTGTGTGGCTATATTTAGAAAGTAAAGATTGGCATCATAGCAAATAAAAAATGGTAACAAGAGAATATGAACGTGAACATGAATTAATTAATTGATAATCCAAGATCAATGGAGATCGATCTTACGGCGATTAACAGCCCTTTCTTGAGTGACAATGTTGGTAGCTGGGGTTCTCGTTGAGATCTTGTTGTTGAATTTTGAGGAGGAACCCATGTCAATTCTGTAATCATGTGATATATGGTTTGATGCCTGCCCACCAGAAGAAAAATATGAAGAACAAAAAATATATTATCATTTGGTGTGTTTAATTACTAAGAGTAATTAAGAAATTAATCAAATAATTAAAAGAAAGAGTTGATGTTTGCATCAGAGATGGAATTGAAGTGACTTGATCTGTTAGAATTGTCTATTTATTTTTCTGCGCATGAAAAATAAAGCACAAAAAACCCAAATTGACAGACCTTGGAAAAAGGGCTGTAAGAAAAAGATGGCAATGAGACACGAACCCTAACAACGAATGTGTAATCAAATCAAAGTTGGCATATAGCCTAGTGATATTAAGAAAAAGAAAAAACCTAGTGATCTCTAGAGTCTAGAGCCTAATGCAGCTGTTGTGGCCGCCAAATTCAGCTATTGTAGCCACAAAAAGCAAGAAAAATAGGTTGGGTTATGGCGGCGGCTAGGGTATATCTGCAGAACTATTAAAAATAGTTGGTCCTAAAGAGAAATCAGAAATGCTTTGAAAGACTCCATCGATCTATGTTAAAATTCAGATCCTGATGACTCCTTTGATTCCCTAAAAAGGAGGAAAAAGGCTCAGAAACCCTAGATTTTAGAGGATATGTAGCAACCCCCTAAAAATAAGCTACAAAATATAGTTATTGTAATATCACCTGAACATGATCTTGCCATGACAGTGACTGAAAGGCAGCTGCCATGTTCACAGACCATAGATTGGTGCAGTGCCCACATCGGACGGTGACAATGTCAAACAAGTTGCTGCATGGAACACTGACCTGCAACACAACACCATTATTACTCAACTGATCTCCTTAGAATGTCTGTTCTTTTTTCTTGGAAGGAATCTCCATGGAATGGTATAGTTAGTAGTCACTAAATATAACAAATTTCATGCTTTCTGTGTTAGTAGACATTGATTATTGACAATTATACATCAAAGCTTAAAGATTAGCAAGAATTAAGGGTACAATGAAAACAATAATAAACGGTCTGAAATAAAGGGATTCCTTCAATTCTTTCTCGATCCAAGCTTTGAAATATGAAGAGTGCAAGGATAACAAAGGAAAAACCGAAGCAGAAAAGTTCTGGATATAATTACAATAGGGTTCTTCTGCATAGAATTGAGGGTTTGCAAATTTTTCTTGAAAAAAAACAGAAGAGAAAGATGTACGGAAAGCAAGCACTAGAATCAGAAGTAGAGCTTAGTGGGGTTAATTTCTTCATTTCCCTCCTGTTGGGTGGTGTTTTAAAGAAGATAGGGTGGCCATGAGATCTCCATTTTCTTGCTTCCCTATGACAAAATAAGGTTGGAATTGTGCAGCACTTTTGTGGTGCAGTAATTTTAGTCAAGGAAAGGTCACTGGCTGGCCACAGAGAGGGGGGGAGGGGGGGGGGGGGGGGGTGGGGGTGGGGGGTGGGGGTGGGGATCAAGTGGTGAAGGAGTTGTCTTCATCAGGTTTATCAGCGAATGGCTTATTTTGGTCCGTTGCAGCACTATAGGGCCTTCAGGTCTGACTCTTCTTTGACTGCAAAAGAAGAAGAAAAAGAAATGTCCAACGATGGAGACTTGATTATATCAAATTAAAATCAACACCAGAAAGAAAAATTCACAGAAAGAATTAGCACGAGAACGAGCCTGATCACCCAGACCAGCTTTTATCATGACCTAAAATGTTTCTTTCTTGTGTAGAGACACACACACACACAAGAAAATAAACAGAATCAAACAAAACAAAGCAAAAACAAAATATAGATAGATAAGTGGCCTAAATCAGAACTGATGAAAAGAGAAAGCAGATCCGATTAAAGAAGAAATCATGCAGATATATAGTACCGCAAGAACTATATTGCAAAAGTTGCAAGGGATGTAGCAGAGCTGCTCACGAGGCACCACATCGACGCAGCTTGACATGATGAGTTTTTTAAGGAAATTAATTAGTTGATAGTCAAGAGAGTACAAGCTGGTCCTTAGGTCAAGAAGGAGGAGGAGGAGAACAAACAAGAAGAAGATAAAAGAGAACAAGGTAAGCTATAGCTCCTGCAAATTGCAAAGAAACACAAAGCAGAAAGCAAAAGGCTTTTATGATTCTCTCTCACAACTTCTTTGCTTTGATACTGGCTATTGTATCACAACAGTAAAACTCTATGGCCCATATATATAGAAAGTCATGGAGAAGAGAGAGAGAGAGAGAGAGAGAGAGAGAGAGAGAGAGAGAGAGACGCATAGAGATGTAACTATGAAATTGAAGGAAAATTAAAAGGGTAAGGTTTTTAGTGGTGCTAAATTTAGGTGAAAATGCTAGGACCTCGCTTGAAAGGGAAAAAAGAACAAGTAAAATAATGGGAAAGTTAAAATATAAGAGAGTTAGGGTTTTTGGGTTGGGAAGGGAATGGTTTTTGGCAGCATTACCATACCCCTTCGATAGCTATCATGATCAAGTGAATGCGACCTTACCCTCTTCAATTCTGCTATACCACGGCGGACGAGGGGGGCGAAATTTAGACTTCAATATTTTTTTTTTAACTAAAAAACAAGTGTTTGTTATCTTGTGTATATTTCAATGGATCGCAGCAGACATTAACTGTCATCTATCTGCTGGGATATTTTACTTTAATGTCCTGTACTCTTGCTGTAGAGAAATTAAGAAGGCCGGGGATCTAAAGGGTTCGTCTGTTTTTCATCTTCTTGGGAGATGCAAAGTTTGTGTAGGTACTAAATGAGGGATATATGTTATCTTCCCGACTAGTAAGGTTCAAACCTCATGATAGGACCAACCTGAAAATTAAAATTCTCATGAATTTGTTATTCAGCAAGAATAGTGTATTTTTAACTGGATAAGAGAGGTGATAGGGTTCATCTTGAAACTAAGATGTTTCAAATTGAATGATTCTTTGACAGTTTGACATGAAGCAAGAGAATAAAAGGGCACATTTTTAACTTAATTTGTCCAGCATAAGTTATTTAATTTTTAGGCTCTTGATAATGCACAACAGGACAGGTCAACTAAATTTGATTTGTGCTCAGTATGAGGCCTTTAATTTCGAGATAATTGTCTTGTGCTCCGCCATCAAATTTTGTTAGAAGTTAAAAAAATAAATTAAGAGCGTGGAAGATTTTTTTTATCAATGTGTTAATAAACGCAAGCAAGCTGGTAAATTTTAAAATCTCTTGAATATATTTTAATTCAGTACAAGTTTTTAATTAAACCATGTTAAAACTAATCAGATGTGAATCTATTAATTTCTTAGGTTCAAAAACAAGATAACAAGTAAAAACATGACTTAGCTTATAAAAAAACACCAAAATAAAAAAAACTTGAAGTATTTAGACAATGACATATTAGATCATCTCATCACCCTGTGACTCAATTAGTGGACTCAATTGATTTTAATAAATTTGGTTTTTTTAAATAATCTTTACTTAATTTTACAATAAAAAAAAATATATACTTGTGATTTTGAGCATCAATTCTTAAATAAATTTTTGTTTGTGACCAAGATAACTCTATATAAAGCGGAAAACAATCAAACGTGAAGTCTTTCCCGACCAATTCAACATCAAAGGATGAAATAAAAAAAATATTTTTAAATGATCAAATTACCCCTAATATTACAATGAAGCCCCTGAAGTCAAGCTTCAAGAGTGAAAAAAAAAACCCTTAGACTCGAGTTAAGTGTTGTTTGCTTTTAAAGATATTATAGTAATTTAAAAAAATAGTTAATCCACAATAATTGAAGAATAGTGACTGTGAAAGCTTTTTTTTATGGCAAAACAATAATTTATTTTTTCAATCCACAATAATTGATATCCCAATGAATGTTTTAAATCAAGGTTAATATTCTAAATTCACAATCCGTGAAATTATAGACTTGAATTTAATTAAGAAGTTCAATTCCCAACCAATTTAACGTTTAAGGATGAATTGAAAAAAAAATCTCAAATTAAAAAACATACCAAAGCAAAAAAAAAAAAAGGAAAAAAAATTGAGCATCAAATATGAAAGAAGAAAAAAATGGAGGGTGAAATTGAAAAAAAAAACAAATTAAAAAACTATCTTAAAAAAAAATAGACACCAAATCTGATAGACCAAAAAAAATTAGAGGATGAAATTGAAAATAAAAATGAGGGATAAAATCAAAAGAAAAATAACTTGAAGGACTGATCTACAAATTTAAAGGGCTAGTTACACAAATTTCTAGGAGAAAAGAAAAAAGAAGGGGAAGAAAAAAGGTCATCGATGCCGCACTAGAGATCCATTGACCACATGCGCCGCACATGGAGAAAGAGGAGACCTATAAGGATCGAATAATGCGGTGGAAAAATGGTTTTGACCACCAGAGTCAGTCATGCGCACCACCCGAAAGCAACAAGGTGGTTGACTCGTGCAAC
>Ga0325414_1008388_pt1 | contig 10952 bp, 10 predicted proteins | sample PopdelMetagenome_8_FD_206183 | JGI IMG/M metagenome (GOLD analysis project Ga0325414, IMG submission 206183) | Populus deltoides microbial communities from Bellville, Georgia, United States - Leaf-PdKOR-R3 | ecosystem: Host-associated > Plants > Phyllosphere > Phylloplane/Leaf | place: USA...
ACAGCAAATTCTAAAGATAAAAGGCTTAGAAATCCGGTGACCTGACAGGCACTTGACCACCTGGCTAGTTCATTCACACGCGAGCCAATATCAGCTAAAATCTGCAATGAGCAAGGAAGTACACAATTGTTTCAAAAAACTGAATACTGTACATGGAAGAATTGTTCGACACATTTGGCATACATGTTGCCTTTCAAACCCAAGTAAATGATGGCTATTTTAAGAGATTTCTGGTTCAAACTACTCCTGCTTTTAGCTTTTTCAAGATTTATGCCAGGAGTTCATTTTCATCTTGGGTCGGTTTTATGTATACTGAGAGGAGGAAGACATACAGGCTGGTTAGCCAGCCACCACCCTTCTATGCATATAAGAAGAGAACGTGTAAAGCTTTTTAAGAAACGACCATTAGAATACCTTCCAACAATACCATCAAGTATACCAATTTTAAGGGACCACATGCCACTCTCGTATTATTCCCATATCGTGCTCTCAGATTTCTTTCCTTTTCTGTGTCTCTCTCTCCCGATGAAGAGGAAAAACCAGGGGCCTCTACTCTTATTCAACCTCCAGCTTTCAAATGACAGTCAAGCTTTCCTATCTCCCCACAATCCTTTTCGTGGCTATCACCCCCTCATTGCTCCATGTTGTTGTGGTCAAAAGTCTTGGCACTGCCTCCACCATTGCCATCACGTATAGTACTCCTACTGCCTGTGGTATCGTCGCTGGGGAACCAACACAACGAGTTCAGTGCTACCAAAATGGTCAAGCCATTTCCTTGCAACCGAATATTTCTTTTGAAGCTATTTCTGGAGGCCTGAACTTCTTGTGTGGCCTCAGGTCTGGAGGCCTGGCAATTCTATGTTGGGAGACCGCTGCTATATCTCATTTTTCAAGCTTGCAATCAAAGCGTATATACTACAGCAACACTGTCAGATTGACTGATCTAACAGTTGGAGATGTTCAGGTTTGTGCTAGAGAGGTCAACTCTGGCATGGTTAAGTGCTGGAGAGGAGTTGGGAGAGGTAAGTCTTCTTTTCCATCACCTGGGGTGGCTTTAAAATTTAGTACAATCACATCTGGTAGTGGCTTTACCTGTGGGATTTTGATGAATATTAGTAGAGTTCATTGTTGGGGTAATAGTGATGTGGGAACTGAGATTGAGAGACAGTTCAGCAATTTGACTATGTTAAACTTGGTTGCTGGAGAGTCTCATGCTTGTGGATTGGCTAGGAGTGGAGTTTTGGTCTGTAAAGGGAGCAATGGTTCGGGACAATTGGATGCTCCTTTTAATTCAACTTTTGAATTTTCAGCACTTGCACTAGGAGCAAATTTTACTTGTTCTATTAAGCAAAGAAATGGATTAGTAAAATGCTGGGGAGAAGCTAATAAATTTCAACTGGATAGTTACATATCAGAAAATGATTCACTAGATTTGATTGTTGCTGGTTTGAATTTCATATGTGGGCTTACAACAAGGAATTTATCGATGATTTGTTGGGGAATGGGATGGTCTAATGCTCTTAGTCATGGAGATGATCTTCCATTAGGAACAATAATTCCAGGTTCCTGTGTTCAGTCTTCATGCAGCACTTGTGGTATGTATCCAAATTCTGAGACTTTATGCGGTGGCTCTGGGAGTATCTGCAAATCATGCCAGATTGAACACCCACTTGCATTGCCATTGCCACCGATAACACCACCTCCATCCGAAGAACTGCAACCAGTCCTTCAAGTGAAGTCAAGAAACAAGATTTCTTTGGTTTTTCTGATCGTCGGTTCTGTTGGTGCTTTAGCAGGGATTAGCACTATTGTTTATTTCTTAAGCATATTTTTACATAAAAGATATAGCAATACTGTCCAACCGTCAACTACTGATGTAAATTTGAATATTGGTGCTTCATTGAACAGCGATTCTACTGCCCCACCTTTAAGATTATTTTCCATTAGGAGTTATGGCTCACGAAGGTTAGGACAGCAGAGAAACGGGTCATCTTCCAGGCGTACAGAAAAGACACAGAGTTTTTCCCTATCAGAGCTTCTTACTGCTACTAACAATTTCTCATTGGAAAACAAGATTGGTTCCGGGAGCTTTGGCACTGTTTACAAAGGCGAACTTCCTGATGGTCGTGAAGTGGCCATTAAAAGAGGAGAAACTAGTATGAAGATGAGGAAACTCCAGGAGAAAGAAATTGCATTTGATTCCGAACTAGCACTTTTATCTCGGCTTCACCATAAGCATCTACTGGGGCTTATAGGTTTCTGTGAAGAAAATGATGAAAGGCTTTTGGTCTATGAGTACATGAGCAACAGGTCTCTCCATGATCATTTGCATAGCAAGGAAAATACTGAAAAGAGTAGCAGCATTTTGAATTCTTGGAAAATGAGGATCAAGATTGCATTAGACGCGGCTAGAGGAATTGAGTATCTGCACAACTATGCAGTGCCACCTATTATTCATAGAGACATCAAGTCCTCCAATATTCTGCTTGATGCAAATTGGACAGCTAAAGTATCTGATTTTGGATTGTCACTAATGGAGCCAGAATCTGATCAAGAATTCATGTCAACCAGGGCAGCTGGGACAGTAGGATATATTGATCCTGAGTATTATGTATTGAATGTGTTAACAGCAAAAAGTGATGTTTATGGTTTAGGAGTGGTATTATTAGAACTTCTGACAGGAAAGAGGGCTGTGTTCAAGAATGATGAAGACGGTGTGGTCCCAATGGGAGTTGTAGAGTACGCAACACCATTGATAGCAAAAGGGATGCTGCAGAATGTGCTGGATAAAAGGGTGGGGCTACCGGAGATGCAAGAGACTGAAGCAGTGGAGCTTATGGCCTATACTGCAATGCATTCTGTAAATTTGGAGGGAAAGGAGAGGCCTAATATTATTGACATAGTTGCTAATTTGGAAAGAGCACTGGCTCTCTGTGAAGAGGTCCGCAATAGTTGCTGTTCGACCACATTCTCCATTCCTTCAGATTGAATTGAAGTGTCCATGCCAAAAGAAAATCCAAGCAATTTTTGTCGAGTTCCTTTCAAACTTTGATTTCCACTTCCCTATCTGGTTGACATAATACCCTCCAAAGTCTTATTCTTTCTCCAAGTGCACACAAAACTACTAAAGTCAGTCATCACTAACATGGAAGGCATTTTCCTGGTAGTTGTTTTGTTCCTTAATTTGCTTCTGGCTTAAATCTTGAGGTTTCTTCTGCTATCACTTCACTTGGTTTTTCTCGTTACACTATAAAGCAATCAGGACTTTAATTAGTCAACAAAAGTTAGTTGGTCTGGGAGACATGGGGGGGCTTTAGTGGAGATTCCAAGCAAAATGATTCCACACAGGTAGTGGGATCTGAATCACATGGGAGCAAGTAGTGGCTGATTTTCAATAGATCAACCTCTGCTGTGACCTTTATTATTACAACTGGTCAAGATATCTAGGTCTTCACACATTTTTATGGAGGATTCTAATTTTCTAAAAGATGGAAGAGACACGTGGGGTCCATCACAGCCAAAGAAATTTCTGCCAAAAAAAAAAAGTCTGGCAAGGAACTGAAATCATTTAGCAAGAAATGCAGGTTTTGGGTGTCTGCCAGGCTACCAGCTTGTTAATTTATAGTTGATAAAATTACTGAATGTATTCTAAGCGACCAGAAATAGAATTCTAGTCCTTTTTAGGATAAGCAAGGTAAGAACTTGAGAGAGGAGAGGCTTACCCCTGTTGTGTGGTTTAGGATGTAATCAACAATGGGCATCCAGTGTTGAAGTTTATAAAAATGGTGTCCTTTTCCCTGTGTCCATATCTTATAAAATTATTTAGATTAATTCATTCAACAGTTGGGTTTTTAATGTAGGATGAGCTGTTTAATCACATATATCCCGGGTCCATGCAATACATGAGCAGTGTACTATAGACACTTCATCTATACTAAACCTCAGAATATATATATATATATATATATTATATATAAATTTTACAGCGTTTCAATATTATTCAAAACAAATAAAATTAAATAACACTTTAAAAAATCCCATCATTGGATAAAGCACAACAAATAATTCATAATACTTATAACATTGTCAAAATCCAAACTGAATTAAAATAATGTAATAATAGAGCGTCTAAAACATCGGAAAAAAAACTATAAGGAAAGCCTCCTTGAACAGGTAAGACATACCAACTAAAACTTAAAAAGCAGAAACACTCAACAAAGTCCACTTGCTAATAGAAACTAAGAACCTGAAATAATATTAAAAAAATAGTAATAATTTAACATACATCTTAGGTATTAATAGTTTGCAAGTCGATATATCTTGATATAAATATATATGCTAAGTATATTAACATAAAATAGTGGAATACATGTCAGAGATTAGATGACACCTGAAGATGACTAGATGACACCCGAAGGTGACCACTGTGAAAGGATTAGTCATCATAGGCTGATGCCTCTTTCTTTAGCTAGGTATACAAAATACTATGTGCACATAGATTAATTATGCTCTGTTAGTATGAAGTTAATGACAAGTCTTATATCAATACATATTAGGTATTCATATAATTATCAAAGCAAATATATATCATATCAAATAGAATTTAATTCAATATAATACAAGTGTAAATTCAAGAATAGATGAATACTCAGATAATAAAGCAATATATATAAATATTCACGAATTAATCAATTATACTCATTGTATAATCAACATACATATATTATTTATATTGCATGCATATTAAAAACTATCTCGCTCACCCGAAAAACAAAAGCAAAAGATAAACGGATGCAGAACCGGAGACTACTGATGATCGTTAGGAGGAACGTCAGCACAACCTATAACGGATACAGAAAAAACTAAAAACAACTTGAAGTAAAGTATCATAAAAGATTAAAAACTCTAAACTTAGAGACCAAAACTTAAATATAAAGCCGAACTGTTTCACTCGATCGATCCTGAACATAACCTTAATTGATCGAATCTAACAGACCCGATAAAACTCTATTGCTAGGTTAACTAATCGACTACTATCACAGGCCAATTGATCGGCTGGTTTAGACCAACCGGCAACACAAACCAATCAGTCGGCTGATTTAGAACAACTAGTCAACCGATTCAGCCAACTAGTCGATCAGGATTCCAGAATCCTGTTGTGTTAGTCTTTAAATCTACAGATTTCACAATAACACAATCTATTCTTCAACAACCCATAATTCCAAACATTAAATTAGTTTGTTTAAAGTCAGCTAACACTTTAAAACATTAATTCAATCCCTTAAATCATTTCATCATCAAATCAAAATAAAAACCTTAAACTCTTCTTTAATTCTTCCACAATCAATGTCTTAATTGAAAATAACAGTAGAGGGAGATACTTGTTTCTTCAACATTTCTTGAACCAAAACTTAAAGTTTAAAACCGAAATTCTTGGTATTTTGGGAGAAAGTTATGGTAAGAGAGAGAAAGAGGAGAAGAGGAAAAACAATTTCTTTAGTAACCTTCTGAGGTTGAGTTTGAATTTAAGTTTGGTACCTAGGTTAGTTTGGGTTGGGTTTGAATTTAAGTTTGGGCTTAAGTCTAATGTGCTAAGAATATGAGTTTCACAGAGTTCTTTTCCCTTTCCCTGAATCCATATCATATGATCATTCACAGGCCGACCCATTTTTGATAGCAATATGAAAGTCTAAATGATCCGGTGAAAGTGGGATTTTAGCATTAGTCCTTGCTTTCAGAGTAAAGCATGTGGTTTGGTTTGCTTCAAGATAAATATTTAAATAGAAGCTAACAAAATATAAAATTCTTTAGATTAATTCAATCAACAGTTGGGTTTTTAATGTAGGATGAGCTGTTTAATCACATATATCTGTGGAATGAATTTAGCATAAACAAGTAATAATCTATTATGATTTGTTGATAAATCGTGTCATGAATCTGCGTTAGGTGCTCAGTACTCAGTAGTTGTGTCTCAATCAGAGATTTTAAGCTAATTATTTAGTTTCCGTGACCAATCCAAATGTGCTTCCAATTTTCTTTGAATCTTTAGAAAATTCAGAACGCGAATATCAGAATATTATCTGTATGAACTCAGCACAGATATCTTCAATTTCCTTTAAAAATATGGCAGCTTTAATTTCTCAAAACTATGCATCACGTGACTGAGTTGTGGTGTGAATTCTTCAGACTCGTTTATGCGCAACAGAATCATTGTGGTAGGAAATTCTTTTTGCTTTTGGTTTTGTTTACCCTATTAACAATATCTGTAATCCGACACGGCTACAACTGAATATGTACACCAGCTTAGGCTTATCACCTCAAGATTTTGATCATCAGACTGCTTATATGAATCTATGCTACAGTTTACCAACCTCCTCCAACCCAAAAACACGCTGACATTCATGATTTTGCTTTCACATAAAATCAGATGTGTTTTCTTAATATCAGAGTTTGCAATGTTTTCCAGTAAAAACTTTGCAATACATAATAGGAGTAGAATCTGCAATAAAATGATAGGTAAACAATACATGTCAACAGCATTGTAAAATCCGATTGGTGTACTGGTGCATGCTGTATGATCAATTAAGTTCAAATTGCACGAGAAGTTTTGCGTTCTTGTACTTATCTCCTTTACGATCATGTAATGGAATTGCTCGAATCCCAGTTCTCAGCTCTGATATAGGTAAGCATGTCTGGCCTCCAAAGTCATGCTGTCCAGACGTGTCGTACTCGAGGACTGTAATTCTAAACACAGCCAATTCAGGAACAGTAAGTTTGAACTCAAATTTCTCATTCCACACTGGTTGCCAGTCATCTTCAATTGCTTTTGTTTTATACATAGCTTTATCCGCAGCGACTCCCGCAATTCCAACCTGCAAATCAATTAATCAGTCCCCACAAAACATTTTAGTCCTTGTTCAGATTCATGAAGGTAGACTCATTTCGGAGAGAAATAGAGAGCAGCATCAGGGCAAGGAGCAGTGTGACTGTTGTGCAAATTAAGATTAGTAGAAAACACTTGAAAGTTGAAATAACTTATTTGGCGTCTCCAAGGTTAGCGCAAGTTTACTATGCTGTCAGTAAAACAGCCAGAAAACTTGCGACTTAAAATTCCTGCAAACACACGTTTTGATTATTTTTTTCTTTCCAATAAAGCATATATTTTTACTTGCTTTGATTAAACCTGCAATAAACAGAGAGCCATAAGTCGTCTTACTTTTACAAAGAAGTCTGGTGGAGAATACATATCAAAATGCGTGCGCCGAAAATCCAAATCCCAACCTTCCCCCATGTAAATTGTCACCTGTAAAGAAAAAGGTAAATCCAGATTGTTCAATATCAAGAAGATGAGAAGTGGAAATTTAGAACATTTACAGCTCCCACCTATGTCCGCCTACCTTCAGAATTTTCTTAACCGGTAATCGCACACTAGGATCGAAAACCTCGTTACTCAATAAAAAATCAGGTTTTTTTACATAACCACAGCCTCCATTGGCTTTAAACATCCCTTGCATAACCCACAGGTGCTTCCCATAGCCCTGTCAAGGAAAGAAGAGAAGAAGTCAGGAAATCCACAATATAGTGAAAGAAAATTACTGGAGAAAAAAAAAAAGGACAGAAGGCATATTTAATTGTTTTTCTGAGGTATAAGTCTACAGCCATGTTGCATCAGAATATATGAACATGAACAATCTTTAGATAACTGTCAAGTACTAATTTAGTACTCATTCAGACTTCTGAAGGAGACTGACCTGCATATTAAATGCAACCATTTGAGCTCCATGCGCCCACCCAACAAAAGGATTGTAATTAGAAGAAGTAATGCGTGTACCTTTGGGGTACACTCTCAGCAAATTACGCTGTGTGAACCTAGATGAAGAAATCATTGGACTTGATAATTAGACCTGATAGTTATGATGGGGAAGTAAATGACATCGGAGGTTGTTACAAGTACTAAAACTAATTTAGACAGGCATGTCCTGTCTCATGAATGAGAGGAAGATCCGAGGTGTTAAGAAATTCCGGACTACAATGTTGTCCCTGACTTAACAACATAGCTTCGTGTATAAAGGAAGCATAAAACCCTTGTTGATGAACCAAAATGGTTGCCAAAGCCAATGATTTTCTTCTTGGGGCCCCGTATGAGCATTTGCAGACCAAAACACATAAAAGACTTGCTTTTATAAATTTATTTTGAATATGATGTTATTTACCTGATAATGTCAACTCCATGTCTTCTCGTAGCATTTTCAAGTTCTTGTTCACTCAGGCTTAGACGTCTTACTTTTTTCTCATCTATGCTGAGCCAGTTTTGTAATGCACCTTTCGGCTTACCTGCGTTAATGGAAATTAAATGCCTGTATTCAGGAACTGTCATCTGCTCATCTTCTTCTTGAAGACTTTCTCCCTCGTCTTCGTCATCCTGCTCAGTGAAATACATGAATACGTAATTAAAAAAAAAAGTTAATTCTTGAAGCATTCAAAATTAGACCAGAATGAGTAAATTCCGGATTCACCTTATCACAAATTTCGCTATCACTTTTGGAAGCTGTCTCACCATTCCATTGTTCTTTCTTTGATGATATTTTTGACCTTTTGGTAGACTTACTGCTTGGAGTTTCAAGATACTCTTTTGGTGGTTTAGTTGAAATCATAACCTTTTTCTTCAATGACTCTGGTGATGGAAATTCCCGTAATTGATCTGTCTCGGGACGGTACAGCATGTCTCCAAATGTTTTAGTGACCATCTACAGATAAACAGATTTTGGTCACACAAGAGTACACTCAAAACCATGTTCATCATAAAAATCCAGGACATAAGTTCACTCTCACCTCTGCGACCTGATCCTGAAGATTTGCAGGTAGGTGGTCTTCAAAGGTTATCACAACTGGATATTCAGATGCCTGAAAAGCGTTGTCCTTGATGGCATTCAAGCATTTGAGGAGGTCCACTGGATTAGTGAGTGTCCTACAAACCGAAAAAACAAAAAACAAAAAAATCAGTTGTTTGAGGAACTATTTATGTTGTCAGGCTATGAAACTCTTGGAGCTGAAATAGACTATAGGACTATAGGATCTTAACCAAGATTCAACGAAAGTTGGGGGATCAAAATCTGTGTCTACTTTGTTGCTTTGTAAAAACCAACACCAGCATCTCTATTTTTATTGAAAAAAAATACTCTGTGGAGTAGGATATCTGTGAAGAGAAAATGAAGCAAGAATGATCCAATGCCCAAGGTTTTAGGTTGCAAAAGCAACAATAAAGAATATGATTCAATCTGGAGTTGTTTCTGATAAAAAAGCCCATTTTGTGTTATTTTAAAATGGATGAAATGTTACTGATTTCATCATGAGAAACCACAGCCCAGCACAAAAATGTAAACCCCCAGCTAGTGGATAAAATACAGAGAGAAGGAAAGCAGTTTACGATTCACATGCACAATTTATGATTCCAAAAATGAATAGTGTTTAATTCACATGCACAACACAAGCTAGACTGCAAGAAATATCTAATATTTCTCCATTTACAATTTCAATGAACATCATAAATCAGGCGAGCATAAGCAACATTACAACACAACGTCAGAATTTGAAATAAGTGAAAATAAACCCCATACCCTCCATGGCGAACCTCCACCTCGTCTTTCTTGGAACCTGGCCACAAATCTAGTTCAATTACCCTGACACCTCTCCTCAAAGCCTTTATAATAGGTTCAACACTGCTATCGCTGCTTAGTTGATTTCCAGTCAAGTAGGAGTTATGGCCAGTGTACAGGAAATAATGAGCCAGTGGTTGAGTCATGTCATGATGCACCTGGATTCAAATACATTTCTCAAGCTATTACAGTCAAGACTTTTCATTTGATTATCAGGATTAAATGATTTTGAGATATCACAGATGGTCATGTATGTGGAAGATGTTTAGTATGATTCTGAAGCTGAAAAAAGAAAAAAGGCTGGTGAAGAAATATAAGATTTAGTTGACTGTCAGAAAAAAGAAAACAAGATTACCACCCTAGATGGAGAGAGAGGTCCGTTAAGGTCTCCAAGAAGATATCGGAAGAAGGCTTCAAGATGGAGGCCCCTTCTTGAGAAGATGTTGAGATGCTTCAGACTATTGAAGATAGCCTGAGCATCATCCCTGGTGGCATTGTACTCTCCTTGAAACTCAACCAAGAAACCACGTAGATTATCAAGAGACATGGTTCCATTCTGCGAGTATTGGTCAAAAAGGATCTTGACTTCTTCAGGAGGCTCAAGCACCCTGAGTTTGAATATTCTCCTGAAACAGAAGCAGACTTTGAAAGACTGCCTAGACATTTGTTTCAGAGAAAGAGATGAAATCCTTGAGTTGTTGTTGTTGTTTATGAGTGAATGTATATTTTCTGATTAAGAAGTTAATTTGGAGAAAGAGGTGAATGTCTTCACATGGCAGCACATTCTCAAGAATAGCGTCTCAGCAAAGTGAGAATCTGTCTCAGGGTAGTGTTCGTATTTTTGTTTCCGATAAAAACTTGCGGTGTGAAGCACATTGTCGTTGCTTTTCTAAGACTAGCAAGAATTTTCTTGAAATAAAGGAAAGAGATTGCTTGTCATCGGTTTGAACTGTAAAGCAAGAATAATCGATAAAAGAAAAGAGTCGTGGGGCAGAGAATTGGATACCTACCTCCCATTCTTCTTTCGTGGAAGTCTACATATTTGGGATGAGAATTTTGTCCATTTACACGCGCAAACTGCTTGGCACTCAAGTTGTGAGCGGCGCTCTTCAGCAATTATCCTGCCTCGTTTATATATCCCCTCCCCCTCCTTTTAGCATTCTAATCCATGGGAGACATTTACCCGGTTATACTCGATTCACTCTATTAGATTTTTAATAATTCAGTTAATTTAGTCAAATTTGATTTAAATTCAACAGGGTAAACATGATATATTTTTTAAGAACAAAACATCAT
>Ga0325414_1008392_pt1 | contig 10950 bp, 3 predicted proteins | sample PopdelMetagenome_8_FD_206183 | JGI IMG/M metagenome (GOLD analysis project Ga0325414, IMG submission 206183) | Populus deltoides microbial communities from Bellville, Georgia, United States - Leaf-PdKOR-R3 | ecosystem: Host-associated > Plants > Phyllosphere > Phylloplane/Leaf | place: USA...
ATCTCAAATTGGGTTAGTAATTATGACATGAGTAGGTTTTCTTCCATCTACCCATGATATACCACCCCTTAAAAAGTTGCATGTTACTCTATATTTTTCTGAATGCTAAGAATTATAATATAAAATGCTTTTCAAAATAGTTTTTTTTTTATGAAATTTAAAAATATATTAAAAATAATTTTTTTTATTATTGACATGATAATGTCAAAACCATAATAAAATATTAGAAAAAATATTAATTTAATACTTTTTAAAACCAAAAATACTTTTAAAAAATATCTAAAAATAAAAACATAAATTTTACCAAACACGATCTCTATCTTTAAACATTAAAATCACACAAATGGTGACATTTTAATCTTCTGTAATCCAGACTGTTAGAGAATAATATAAATTATATCCTGAGACCTCACCTAATAGCTTAAGCTATTGGGTTGAGATTGTTCTTTGACATCGTATCAGAGCCTTGATGACCAAGTGGTCTCAAGTTCGAGTCTCACCATCCTTATTTATTTGATAAAAATTAAGCACAATGATAATGTGAGTCTGTGCAAGTTTCAAGCCCAAAAGCTTTCACTTGAGGGGGTGTGTTAGAGAATAATATAAATCACATTCTGGAATCTCATCAAACAACTTAAATTATTAAGTTAAGATAGTTCTTTCATCCAAAAACATCCAAAAAAAATCGAATTTATTTATTTTTTTGTTGCATTATAGAACCTTGTAGAAGCTACACCAAGGCTTTCATTAAATATCTTTTGTCTCCTTGTCAAACACTAGTGTTTTTGAATGATTTACCCCTCTGATTTTGTGTCAAGATTTTTTCTATGGGTCCATTTTGTTTGAACAAAACTCGTAAAGATGCTAGATGCTTCCACAGATTTCGACGGCAAGGGCAGGTACAAGCATCCACAAGACAGAAGACATCAAGTGGAGAAACATAGCACGCAGCTTACGTATGTAAAAGTACACACAAGTTTACAAGTACGGACAAGACAAAAACAAAGAATGGCGACTTGTTTGTCTTGGCATGAAGAATATATTCGAGTTATGCCATAACGTGGATCATCTTATATAGTAAAACCAAACACGGAATGAACACGAGGTCCTGATCTAAAATATGGCAGTCGATGACGTGTCGTTTCACTTTCAGTTGCTCTGGCACTTGGTTCCTGCTCGGATATATTTATTTTTCTATTAGATTTGCTTGCCCCTTTTTTATCTGCCATGTCAAGTCAACACATGATGTGGACCCACCGACTACATGCGTCACTGCTGACGAAGCACTGGATAAATCTTGTTTGTGTGGGGACCATGATATTTTTGGACTCGTTTCTTTCAATCTCGGTTTAAATTATGAAAAACAAATTATTAATTTTTTAAATTTTTATTGAGCAGAAAATACCCTCTGATCTCACTGTTGAGAGAAAAATAAAACCCATCCAGCATGAATCTTGACCTGATTATGTTTGGAAATGACTAATTAATAAAACACAAATACTTATTTAATTAAAGAATAAATACGTTTTTATAAGGGTTTTAGAATGAATTCTGTCTGTCTTCTTAAGTTCTAATTATCTTCTTTTTTCTATCTTGATATAATAATTAAATTTTTAATTATTTAATTATTGCTAATAATTATATATATCTCCATGGAGATTGAACCACGGGAGTTGGTTTCCCTGTCATTTTCCATATTTATAGTCAACAATTTTCAACAATATAAAAAATAATAAAAACCAAAAACAATTTTTGAACAATGCCTATCGGAAATTTAAAGTGGCATGGGAAAACATTTAATAGATGCCAACCAGGATCGTGTGTGTGACACCAACGGCAGAACTTGCATGATGGCAACATTGACGGTGACTTTATTTTTATCTGCTATTAAAAACATTCCTTTGTTTTTATATTTTAAAATAAATTTAAAAAATTTTATTTTTTTAGTGTTTTTAAATTATTTTGATACTCTGATATTAAAAATAATTTTTAAAAAATAAAAAAAATATTATTTTAATACATTTTTCAATAAAAAACACTTTAAAAATAACAATCACATTTCAAAACAAACAATTAAAAACTTTTTATTTCTAATTAAGAGCTCTTTATATCTACCCGTCCCGTGAACTTCTTTTCCCGGAGAAGAAGCAATGACCGTACATGGGAAGTAAACATGGCTACCTCTGTGCCAGCAACTAAGGCAATACAGAGAATGCAAGTGAGAATGATTGGGTTTTATGGGATGTGTGTGTTTTTTTCATTTAAAAAATGATTTTAGGAATTTTTAATATATCAATATTAAAAATAAATTTCAAAAAATAAAAAAATATTTTTAAACAAAATATCTTTTTAAAAATAATTATTACTGCGATATTAAATAATATCTAATATTTGATTAAAGTCTTCAGCAATCAAAATTGTTCCACGTAATTCAATAAAATCCAAATAAAAATCTTGTCGAGGCTGTCGCTATCCATGGTACATGGTAAATTAGCTCTTTGGGAGCCAATTCATCTAATCAAAGATAACATTTTTCTAAAGCAAAGCGACAGAGATTATCAAGCACCTTCAATTATGTAGAAGTTAGTAGTCATAGAAGGCGGCCTTATGGGGTCACTTTTTTTTTTAATTCTCATACTCGTGATGATCCTTTAAAATATCTAATTGCTAAATAAAAAGATAGTAATTTAATTAGTTAGATTTTAAATTTATTTTTTAAAAATTATTAATTTAAATTTTATAAATTTTAAGGCCATTGAAAATTTATATAATTGTTAATTTTAAAACTCGTAAAATTAATAAAGATATACTGATATAAATATCCATATTAATAAAAAAAAATATCTATCTAATTAATGGTAATTGTTAAACGCCATAAATCACTTTTAAGCTAGCAAGTGGATGCAAAATATTGTGAATGCGAGGGGATATTTTGATAGTACAGGTTTTTAAAAAATATATATTTAAAAATATATTAAAATAATTTTTTTTGGCATTACTACATTAAAATCTAAAAACATTAAAAAATATAATTTTTTTAAAAAACTTTAAATTTTTTTAATTTGATTTTATTTGATGATTTCATCATTCAACATTAAATTTATTGGATATTGACCTTCTTGATTGAGCCTAAATTCAAAATTTAATGAGTTGTGAATTTGAGATATCCATACGGGATTAAAAGGGTTACCCAAGTTTACTTAGTTTTTTTCATTTATTTTTTAATATTTTTTTTGCTTCATCATCCAATATTTTTTTTAACTTTCCTTGGAACTTTTCTAATTTTTTTAGAATAACACGGGTTATTTCAATTTTTTTTTTGGCTAGATCTACCACTTTTAAAAGGACTTTTTTTATTAAATTAAGTTAATTTATTTTACTTTTTAACATTAAATTGATTTGGTATTACCTCGTTTTTTTTTGTTTTTTATGTTAAATCTTGCTTTTTTTAAAAAGAATTTTTAATTAAATTAATTAATTTCACCGTTCAATATTAAATTTGTTTTATATTAAACTTTTTAATTGAGCTTAAGTGTGAAGTTTAGAGGTTCATGGCTATGAGAGTTTAACATATGTCTAGAAGGTTGTCCCAAATTTGCTATATCTTTTCCTATTTTTAGCTCATAATTTTGGTTTCATCCTCATATGTTTTCTCGGTGAATTCTAGCTTTCACCCCACTTCTTATGATATTTTCTAACACCCAAATTTGCTAGTTCTTTTTCTATTTTTTAGCTTATAATTTTGGTTTCATCCTCATATATTTTCTTGCTTTTACCCCACTTTTTATGAGATTTTCTATTCATTTTGAAAAAACCAAGTGTTATACATAGGGTATTTTTTTTCAAGGTTTTGTTCAATTTAGTTTTTTTATAAAGATTTCTGCTTTTGAATTAAATATAAGCATTAAATATTTTTTAAGCTTTGTTTCAATTTCTTTTAAAACACGGGCCGTCCTATGTTCTAGGTCTATTGGGTCACAATTCAACATGTTAAGTCGAGCATGAATTTGAAATAATATATTTTGATTTTGATTTTGATTTTGATTTTTTTCAAATTTGGTCCTTACTTTCTTGACTTTTATATTTATTTTAGATTTTTTTGTGAATTTTTAGCCTTAAATTTTTTTTTAATTTTACCCTTCAATTCAATATTTGATAATATTTGATGTTTTAACCTTCAATGTTTTTATTTTGATTTTTTATTCTTAGCTCTTTTATTAAATTTTAATTTTTTTTTAATTTCATAACTGGATCCAAAATTTTGATTTTTTTTATTTTCATTATCTGTATTTGTTAGTATTTTTTTTAACTTTTTTGTTATTGATTTTTTTTAATTTTATGTTTCATCATTTTGATTTTTGAAAATTTACGGAGGTTATTTTTTGTTATCTTTTTCTATGATCCAGAGTCGTTAATTTTTTTCTTTTTTAAAATATGCTTGTAACACCTGAGCATTAATTTTTCATACTTCAAAAAAATCAGTACGGCCGGTGCTGAAGCACTGACAAGCTATCTCGTATCTCTTAGAAGAAGAAGTGGTCCCCTGGATTTCGTTGGTTGAGATTTATTCCATTATGAAATTTGGCACCGAGCACCTTATTTATGTAAGACACAAATAGCCTTTGGCTGGTGAAAATATATTATTTCTATAGATAGCAATGCCCATGGCTTTAACAATAAACAAGAAATTATAGTGTTTATGGATTTTATTAATTACTTTTTTTGAATTTATTTTTTAAAAAATAGATAAAACTAGAATAAATAAATCTTAGATGAAAACATTCTTATCATTTTTAATAAGCTATGGGTTTCATCTTTTTTTTTCTAATTTTTATATTTATCTTTTTTTAATATATATATATATATATATAATAACAGATAAAATACCATTAATTATTACCTAGCACCACCGAATAATAGCAGTTCACCAACAAGATTTTGAGATTAAAATTGTGATTGTTTTTTAAAATACTTTTTATTTAGAAATGCATTAAAATATTTATTTTTTATTATTTTTAAAAAATTATTTTTGACATCAACACACCAAAATAATTTGAAAATACTAAAAAATATTAATTTAAAATAAAAATAAATAAATTTTTTAAAAGTATTTTTAAAACACAAAAATAATAAAACTTATAAAAGACATACATTTAACCACTTAAAATAATAAAAAAATTTGTACATTATGTACGATATATGATCCGGATTTCAAATCGTTTACTTTTTATTTTTTTTCATTCAGTGGAATATTTAATATATTTGAACTACAAAATGAGTGACGATCGTATATCATTACATAATTATAATTGATTAGAAAATTGCAAGAATTTATTCATAACTCAAGCATATTGGAAGCCTCGATGAATCTCACTATCCTTTTAGTTGTATAGTAAATTCTAAGACTGACCTGAACTGACAGCTACGTCTGTTCCCCGTCTGCATTTCATTCATGGAGGCCATCACATTGTTTTATGCTTAGAGATGTGGTTGTAGTTGTTTTTTGTGTTGAAATATATTAAAATAATATTTTTTTATTTTTTAAAAATTATTTTAAAAATCAGCGTATCAAAAAGTTTCAAAACATACATAAAAATTTATTTTTAACAAAAATAAAATTATATTTTTAAAAAACACAGTTTGATCGTATTCCCAAACAGATTTACTTAACGGGTTAGGAGTGTTTGCTGTTTGATTATTTGGAAAGGTTTGTCTTATTTTAGGTTTTTAAAATCTTAAACCATCGATTTTATTAATAAATAAAGTTTATCTGAACCGTTCAACGAGCATATATCTACTTCTTGGAATTTCTTTTATTTATTTATTAGAGAGTTCATTAATTAATTGTTAGTTACCAGATTTAACTTCGATTCCATACGCAGGATTTGAGTTGGTAAGAAAACCCACTAGTTTATGTATGAATTAATTCCAAGTTTACTCCACATATTAACCTATCACATATGTTTCATTCATGTTTTATTAGTAATTAATGCAATTCTTTAACTAATTTTTACATGTTGAAATTAAGTGTTTTTCTAGTATCCAAATCATAGATCAATTAATGAGGGTTTTTATTATTGCAATCTTTCTTTAGAATATCAATCCTAAATGATTAAAAAATTGAACAAATCCCTAAGCTTAAAAATAATGAAAGGCATCCGTCTCATGGATTTATAGGAGCCAAAAGAGACTTGACCTAACAATACTATATATTATATAATCAAAGGTATTTAAGACTGTAATAACGATTTTTTTTACAGTGTTTTTCACTTAAAATATCATCAAAATAATATTTTTTTAGTTTTTAAAATATCTTTTAATAATAATATATCAAAACGATTAAAAAACACTAAAAACATGATCTAAATAAATAAAAATTTAAATTTTAGTTAAAAAAATGTCAAAACTCACTACCAAACAGTGCCTTATCAACTATTGATTTTGATTTTTTATTTTTTTTAACAATAGATTAAACAATGAACTTAATTAATCTAAAAAAACAATGAGCTTGATTGCAATGACAACATTGCTATCATATATTTGGCAGCACACCATCATAGTATACCGTACATTCAAAATTTATGAATGGATTTTTTTTTATTAAAAAGGATATTCTTGAATTATCCCGAGAATAGTTCCTATCTCAGGCAATTTTAAAACCATATATTTTATATTGATATATTATATTAAAATTTTTTAATAATTATCCTAATTGTGTTCGTTAATATAGTGTAAAATATGTTCCTATCTCAGGCAATTTTAAAACCATATATTTTATATTGATATATTATATTAAATTTTTTTAATAATTATCCTAATTGTGTTCGTTAATATAGTGTAAAATATTTTTTTAAAGTATTTTTTAATTAAAAATATATTAAAATAATATATTTTTTAATTTTTTAAAATAAAAAATATTTTAAAAAATAAAAAGTTAATCTAAATATGTATTTAATATTATAATACAGTGTTTTTTAAAACAATATTTTTAATTTTTAATATATCAAAATTATTAAAAAATACATCTTCATATCAAATTCACATTTAATACATATCCAAGTACATGCACTAACGCAACCCAATGGTAAACAACCTTAAAGCGGCTCAGTCTTGTCAAGGACAGAAGCCGTATTACGGATGATGTCCACAAAATAATCTAATGATTGCTGATTGATGGGATTACTTCACCAAACAGTTTTTCAAGAAGGGAAAGCATTGATTGAAATGACATGATTTTTTCTCTCTTAAAAATATATTAAAAAAATAGAAAATAGAGGATTCTGGAACTTCAAACAAACCAAGTAATATTAGAATTTGAAGTTATTGTAATAGTTATTTTTAAAAGTGTTTTTTATTTAAAGATATATTAAAATATATTTTTTTTAACATTAATACATTGAAAAAATATAAAATCATAAAAAATATTAATTTAAAGTAAATAAATAATTCAAAAATAATTTTTAAACGCGAAAATAAACACCTGAATATATGAAGGGATGACCGTTCAAAACCTTAAAATTTAGAAATTTTATCTTATGAATTTTAAAATATTTTGATTATGGATCTTGCTTCCTTTAAATTAGTGAAAGCATAATGTATTGTACATATTAATTCAAATAATTGATTTTGGTTTTGATTTCCTTACCAAGAAATAAATAAACAACTATCAATTTTAAGAAATTTATAATTTTCTACTAAGAAGAATGAAATCTTAATTGTCAAAATCCAACCAATCATTGAAGTTTTGATTTTAATGTACCTCTAATTAAAGGAAACCCAACCGAAATGCTTTCCTAAAATCAAAACCACACGTTACTTCTCCCATTTTATAAATCCTACACACACACACACACACACACACACACACACAAACAAACAAAAACAGGACAACTTTCTCACAAAAAAAAGCATAACCTTTTATTATTATTATTATTATTATTATTATTATTATTGTAAAGTTAGCGGGTATAACAAACATGCTTTGAGGCGTAAAGATCATTATCTTTAAGATATTAATTACTCCTATTATATATACTGCATGATTAAAACAATATACCTTCAGGATATAACAAAATTTTAAATTTAGAAACAACAACTTTTATAAATTTATTAAAAATTCTATTTTGTTTCCAATAAATATAAACATAGAGTTTGTAACGAAAAGTTTGGGAGAGAAGAAGATTGTTTTCTAATTGATTTATGCAAATATCAAACTAATATTTATAAAGAATATAACACCCTTTCAAACCAATATATATGTAGAGTTTAAAAGCATATATTTTCAGACCAATATGTCTGTAGAATTTAAAAGCACACATTTTTAGACTAATATATCTGTAGATTTTAAAAGCACATATTTTTCAGATCAATATGTTTGTTGAATTCAAAATGCAACTCTTCATTCAAATTAATTGAACAACTTAGTAGAAAATATCATGCATAATTAATTAATTTCAAAAATTAATTAACTTTAATTAATTAATCCCAAAAATTAAAAAAAAAATATTTATGTTACATAATACCAAGTGCTAAATGACATGCAAGCTTTGTGTATAGCACACACACATACAAATTTGTGTATTTTCTTTGTTATTGAGATTAATAAAGATTGAGATTAGTTACTGTAATAATTTGTGTACTTGTAGACGTTGTATCATTTCTTCTTGTGTGTTCTGCTTGTCTCGTAACATGGGAGAGTGTGAGAAAACTTTAGGTGCGGGAAACACTTAGTTGCTAGGCAAATATAAGTTGATAGAAAGATAGAAGGCTAAATCTGACAGGGGGTTGGATTGCCGCATAGGGGCTGCAAAATCTCGACAAGAAATTAAATGAATACACACTGCCTAGAATTCAGCAGCGAAGGAAAATGGCCACCCACATTGGGCAGTATCGAATTTAGCAGGTAGCGTGTATTGATTTCATGCGAGTCATAGGTTCTTGACTTGACATGAAACTAGACTTAGATGATAGACTTTTCAATGTGGCGAATACACAACTATAATATTAGGAGAGGGGTGACATATAGACAAACAGATTATGGGTTACAGTTACAACAGTGTGGCTGGTAGTTATGACAGTTATAATCATGACATCATGGGGGAAATGAGTGTCCAGATCATGGGGGCATGATTGCTGAACATGAGGGTATGACTAAGATTGCTTCTCAAGACACTAAGATCATAGGTCAAAACTACCCACTAAATTCACGGGAATATAGAAGAGAAAGTGCCCCCTGCTTTCTAAAAAGTAGGGATGGTAGTTATATACTTTGTAACCTCTCATACTTGTTTATAAATAGACTTGGAAGGCTTTGACTGTGTAGCATACAATCTTTGTGAATAGCGTGCGCGCACTTGTATTATGTAAATCCTTTGTTTAAGAGATTAGCAAAGGTTGAGAGATTTTCCTGTATTTATTGTGTGCTTTGAGATTATTTACTTGTGTTGGTTATTTGCTTACGACAAGACAATTATGAAACCTCTTTGGATTTGTGAAACACATAGTTGCAGGCAAATATGGGTAAAATGGTGAGACAAGGTTTAGTTTAGTCGAGACTAGATTGCCATAGAGGGCTGAATTTTATGGTGAAAAATTCCTAACCCCTCTCTCTCTCTCTTCCTTTAAAGTTCAGGTGTAATATATGTGGATAATACTATAGACACACTTTAAAATTTCCTTTCCTTTTTTTCTTCCATATAATTACATTTTTAAACATGATTATCTAATCTGACTAAATGTAATGATCAACTCGTAATCTGTTAATTTAAAATCTAGTTTGAGTTAAATTTTAAAATAAATCAATAAAATATAATTTAATTAGACTTGATCGACTTACCAAGTTATCTCATATAATTACTGACCTAGACTATGATTCTTTGGTGGTAATAACTATGATTCTTTGGTGGTATAGCCTTTGTAAATAAATGAAAAAAAATAGAGTTCTGGGTTTCTCTAACATGTGACATAAGGACACAATTTAATTAAATATTAAATGAAGTGGCAATCACTTCATGTATAATTGAGTAGATGCCTTTCCATAATTGACATCCCAATATAAATAATTCAATATTTATTATTATGGAAATTAAAACATTCTATCACTATCTATCTGCGTGTGCTCAGGAGCGGAACGCCGTTGATTGTGGTGGGCCCATGTGGTCCTAAATAAAACCAATAAGAAATGTCTATTATTGTGTAAGATTATTGCTCTAAATTTATTACATTATTTATTGTGGACCTTGGTTGATAAATTAGTGTGTGTTCAGAGTTGCTGTATAGGTTTCGCAGTTACGGTTTTGAAAAATAAGTTTTAAAAAAATAATTTTAATTATAATTTTAAAAAAATTGGTTTTAAAAAAATATATTTGATTAAAATTGTTATGTGATAGATTTTTACATGTAAACTAAATAAAAAAATAAATTATTTTAGCAATTATATATAGAACTCATTCCAAAAAATAAAAATTATTTTACTAATCAAATAAAATTTTATCTGTAATTAAATAAAAAACAAAAACTACCATAAAGCGGTTTCTAAAAACTAGCTAACTAGATCCATGAAATGCTAAACTGGATAATTAGCATATAAAATCAAAAGATATGGTCAATTAACAAGGCACCAAAAATTTTTTTAGCTGAATAATATATTTTTAGTTGAACTATGATATTTAATTAATATTATAATTTTAAAAAATAATATATAATTAATATTGTATTTCTTAACAATAATATTAATTAAAAATCGTGGTTTTAAACCGCGACACATCATAGAGATATTTAAATTTTATAATATATTATATTTTTAAAGTATAATAATTATCATACCACCGTGCTTGAAAATAACATTATTTAATAAATATTAAATTATAAAATGTAATAAAATAAAAATATACTATTAAAATAAATTCTTTTTAAATAGTATTATTTTAAAAATAACTTTTAAATTACTGT
>Ga0325414_1008397_pt1 | contig 10945 bp, 9 predicted proteins | sample PopdelMetagenome_8_FD_206183 | JGI IMG/M metagenome (GOLD analysis project Ga0325414, IMG submission 206183) | Populus deltoides microbial communities from Bellville, Georgia, United States - Leaf-PdKOR-R3 | ecosystem: Host-associated > Plants > Phyllosphere > Phylloplane/Leaf | place: USA...
TTTGTTTTTTTGTAGTTATCTCAATTTTATGATTCATGTCACGAGTTTAACGGTTTATTCCAGTTGACTCGATTTTTTTTATTTTTTTAAAGTTTTTGTCATTCAACATCTTCAACATTTAGTTAATTAAAAATTAAATTTTGTTATTTTTTTAATTTATTTTCTATGAAATTATCCTAATCTTATGACCCGAGTCACGAGTTTTGTGAGTTAACTCGAGTAGAATTAGATCATTTTATTAATTCCTTTTTTTAGTTTGAATTTTTCTCAATTTCATTATTCAACAATGAGTTTATTGAGAATTGAGATTCATAATTTATTTTGATTTGCTTTATTTGAGATTATCATGGTCTCATGACCCAGATTGTGAATTTAAAAGGTTAATTTAGGTTGATCTAAATCGATCCAATATATTATCATCTCAATATTTTTTTAAAAAATATGTTTTGAATTTTTTCAGTTCAATTATTTTTTTACCAGTCGTTTAGGTTGTCTTAGAACCCATAGAATCAATCAGATTATTTTAATTTAACTATTTTTTAAAATTTAAATTATATAATCTTAAGTTAATCCATATTTAAATTTGAATGGAAATTTGAATTACACAACCTCAAAACAACATGTCAAATTATTTCAAAACTAAAATATATTATTTTAATTAAAAAAATTAGAACGCGAATAGAATGGAATTGATAACATTGATTATAATATTATTAGAGATTAGATTCTCCAACCGACTCCATCATTAAACTGGAACAAAGAGTAGCGATTCATTCTAAATAAAATTGAGGGTAGACCTAGGATCTAAACTAAATACATATTTATTAAAAAAACATTTTCCAAAAAAATACTAAATTGATTTTTAAAAAAATAATATGACTCGAAGTCTTCTAAAATAGATGTGCCTTGAGATAGATTTAGGTGGAATTTGATATTTATCTTTTCATATTAAAAACTTAAAATGTTTTATATACTAAAATTAATCCCATATTACAATAAACATTTATGAGTAACTTTTTTTTAAAAAAAAAAGTTTTTTGTTCAGATAAAGTTTATATATAGAACAAAATATTTGAGGGGCTTGGTATAAATACAAATTTTATATAGTTAGGATTCTATTAACTTTTAACATGATAATTAGCATTATATTTTCACAAGTCCTTTTATTTAAATGATTTTTATTTTATTTAATTTGAGGAAAATATTAAAAATATAGGCGTAAATAAAAATCTTATCTCATCTTTTTGCTAAGGAATTGTTTTTCTAATATTAGTAAAGTTTTTTAGAAGGTATAATTTATTTTATCTAAAATAGTCAAAAAATAACATAAGATAAATCAATGTTGTCTTGTAAAAAAAATAACTAGGATCTAGTTTAATAATTAGTTGAATTTTGAGATGAATAGAAATTCAGAGTATAGCCACTTAAAAGAGCCATTTTTCAAAATATTAATAATGATTGGGAAAATAAAAATATGATACATGATAATATAAGATTTTTTTTTATTACTTATTCAACAATATCTATAGTCTAAAACTCTTGAAAGAAATGCTCTAAATAAAATAAAATAAAAACTTGATAAAATATTGGATGTTAGAAACTAATATTTATATTTTTATATTATAAAATTAAAATTTCTTGTCTTGCTAATATTACTCTTATATTACAATATTTTAAATACTATTATATTAAAAAAATATTTTATTTTATGTATTATTTTATTTAAAAGATTATTTTTTTATATACATAGTAATTGTAAAAAGTAAACGAATGATAAATTATAATTTTTTTTTTTATCTTGATCACCTATATTTAGTAATATTTATAATTAAAAAATCTTGAAAATAAAAGTCGAAATAACTGAAATCTTGATGTAACACTAAAATTCTAGTTACTGGTTTTTTATTATTCACTGTCAGAAAATTTATGAATACAAACGGAATCATCGACGGAAACATCCGTCAGTATTTTGGGGTGATATTTATAAACTAATTTTGTTTCATCGCTAACTCCGTCAGTATTTACCGACATAAATATTTCATTGGTATATATTGAGATAATCTCATTTGAAATAGAAGAAATTTTAAAAAATCAAATAGTACGATGGCGTGTAAGTTTTTGCGGACGCCATTACCGATAAAATTATAATTGGATTCAAACAGGGAAGCCCATATAGTGACGTGTCACTTATATCAACAGCATTGTTGATGGATTGACAAACAAAAAAATTATGTCGGTAAATCCATCAGTAAGACCTTCCCTTATTTCTCCTTCTTCCTTAAAAAACCTATTTGCAACAAAACGAACAGCCCCCTCCCCCATATGTATTTTGTATGAGTGTTTACTTGTTTTATTGTTTTTTCCCAAACAAACTTGTTGTATGGATTTATGATTTTGTACATGTTATGATTTGTTTTAGATTTTGTAAAATTATATTTGTTTGTAAATTGTTGAAACTTATGTCGAATTACCGATTTAGGTGTGTTGTGATAAAATAAATAATGACTTATTTAACGAGTTCATTTTATATTTTGTCAATTTTATTACTAAGTTGTAATTTCCATAAATGTGTTCAAATTTGTATGTACATAAATAATTTATAATGAATTAAGAGAAATATTAAAATAGGTTAGATAATCTTGAGCTAAACCAATATTTTTGCAAATTTATTTAGTTAACATAGTTAATTAATACATGTTGTCATCATTATTTGATATAGATTCAATAGAAGTCATGGATGATCGTTCATGGATAATTATTGTAAAGGAGTTCAGGGTTTTATTAATTATACAACATCTAATCCGAGCAATATTAGTGGAGACGGTATTAGATATCCATGCAATAGGTGTAAAAATAAAAAGTTTCTTAATCTAGATATTGTAACGATGCATCTTCTACATAAAAGATCCATAGAAGAATACCTGTGTAGGAATGCACATAGAGAACCATTTGTTCCTCACGAGACCATGGTAGAAAGGATGGTTGGGTCAACTTTTAGTCTTAACAACATGCATGAAGTTGTAAATAACAATAGTAATCCTTATAGGACTATGGTTATGGATGCGATGAGAATGAATCAGAGTCATGCTGATCAATGTTCAATCATAGATGAAGAACCTAATGCAGACGTGACCCGGTTTTTGATCTTTTTAAAAATTTTGATGAACCATTATGGGATGACTGCACAAATCATAGTAAATTATCGATCGTTGCATATGTGTTTGCCATCAAGTCAGAATATGGATTGAATGAGGTCAGTTATGACAAAATTGTCAAATGGACGAAAGGCATTTTACCTAAAGGGAACAAGCTAAAAGAGAAATTATATGCTACTAAGTCTATAATAAAACTCCTCAGTCTAGGATATTAGAAAATTGACATGTGTCCAAACTTCTACATGATGTGTTATCTTGAAAATGTCGAGTTGACTGAGTGCAGAACATGTGAATTTTCCCGTTATAAACTCAAAACTGGCAGGGGAAAGACTCTTGTAGCACATAAAAACTTAGATACTTCCCAATCACACCTAAACTGTATAGATTATTCATGTCACCAAAGATCGTTGAGGACATGACATGACACCAATCACATGACGCGGTGGATGGAGTGATGATGCATCTTTTTGATGGTGAAGCATAGAAACACTTTAATAGTGTGCATCCTCACTTTTCAGCTGAATCAGAGAACATGCATCTTGGATTATGTTCAGACAGATTCAATCTATTCAGGTCATTTGCTGCTTCTTATTCTTGTTGGCCAGTTATACTCATGGTTTACAACTTACCACCTGGGATGTGTATGAGGTCGGAGTTAATATTTTTATTTACAGTCATACCTGGTCGTAATTGTAACAACCCGGCTTTTTCAAGGCCAAAATCGATGGAATTTTTTTTATACTTCTTGCAATGACATTTTGTGAATTAGTAATTATGTTCCTTCTTTATCATGGCATCATAGGGATATAATTCTCGTAAAACAACATTCTCATACAACAGATACCCAATAAACATGTCCATAATATTATATTTTTATATTCATACATTTACATTATGTCATATTGGCATACCCGTGTGTTTGCATTCCTGTTCCAATCTCGTTATCAACACGAGTTTTATAATCGACAATCCTACACAACTAGTACTTTCTTTCATACGATCCTTATGTGATTTCACAACATAATATCCTCATAAAAGTAAATTCCACATAAATGTATTTATAGCATTGTGTCTACATGTTCACAAATCCTCATCCGTGCTCCATTACAATTTCCATTACAAGTCCTTACAAAAGTGTCGAATGACAAATATTCAACATAACAGTTAAGTTATGGTATTACATAGCACCTTTCAAAATATGTGAACCCGTGGAACGAGCTTTCCTATGCACCTTGATTGTGTGATGTCCTTGTTACAAAACAACATGGATACAAGAATTGTAAATAATCTAACATAATAATAAACATCTAGAAGTACATTGTCCTTGCTTTTCATTATTAACTTAGAACGGGAAGATTCCTTCTTATACTTCTTATATACATTGTACATCTCTTATTATTTTGTTAACAGTACTTTTCTCACTCACACAGCCCAACCTCTCCACGTGGTTGTGGGGTCAAAGTTTAACATCGATAGGGGTTAAATACTTCACCTTAACCTGTTCATCCACCTTGGATACTTATAGCCGTAGCTAATTGCAACATTTAAATTCGACCATCTGTCTCCGATGCCATTAACAAAAACTAATCACGAAATCAACCCCCGTCATTCCTATAGATACCATTAACCAAAGCTAATTATATATATATATATATATAATCAATTCAGCCATCCACCACGGATGCCATTAGCCAAAGCAAATCATCAAACACAACCTTGTCATCCATCATGGATGCCATTAGCTGAAACTAATCATCAATCACAACCCGGTCATCCATCTCGGATGCCATTAGCCAAAGTTGATCAAACATTTCACAACCCAGTCATCCATCTCAGATGCTATTAGCCAAAGCTAATCATCATTTATCTCAGTCATCCACTTAAGATGCCATTAGTCGAAGCTAATCATCATTTATCCCGGTCATCCACTTAAAATGTCGTTAGTCGAAGCTAATCAATCAATTGTCCCGGTCATCCATTCGAATGCCATTAGCCGAAGCTAATCAACATTTATCCCGGTCATCAACTTAGGATGCCATTAGCCGAAACTAATCAACAATCACAACCTGGTCATCCATCTCGGATGCCATTAACCGAAGCGAATCAATCAATTATCTCGGTCATCAATTCGGATGCCATTAGCCGAAGCTAATCATCATTTTTCTCGATCATCCACTTAAGATGCCATTAGCCGAAGCTAATCAATTAATTATCCCAGTCACCCATCTCGGATGCCATTAACCGAAGCTAATCAACATTTATCCCGATCATCCACTTAGGATGCCATTAGCCGAAGCTAATCAATTAATTGTCCCGGTCATCCATTTGGATGCCATTAGCCGAAGCTAATCAAACATTTGTCCCAATCATCCATTCGGATGCCATTAGCCGAAGCTAATCATTAACCAATCAAACGTTCCAGAGGTGGTTTATGAGATCATTATAACATGGTAATATCCTTTGAGTTGCTCATTCAAACGATTCATAACAATTTGACATTCACTGTAACATAATAGTAAACCCTTCGTGATACTTGTACAGACGTCTCGTAATAGTTTAACATTCAGTAAACACAATAACATATCCTTTGTAATACACAAATAAATATTCCATAACAGTTTAGCATTCAGTATAACACAACAGTACACCATTTGTATTACTCATCCAACCATTCATGACAGTTAATGATTAATATAATACAACAGTAGATCCCTCATAATACTCATACAACCATTCATGATAATTAACATTTAGTATAATACAACGGTAGATCCTTCGTAATACTCATACAACCATTCGTCATAATTACATTCAATAAAATACAACAGTAGATCCTTCGTAATACTCATACAACCATTCATCATAATTACATTCAATAAAATACAACAGTATATCCTTCGTAATACTCATACAATCATTCGTCAGCAGCCCAAATTCATAATAGCCCAATCAACATCTCATAGTCAGTTTAATATTCATCGCAACGCAATAATATATTCACCTCAAACAGGTCATTTCAGAACATTAACATTTTCATCATCATCTCAACATTCATCAAGAACTCGATTTACATTTCATAGTCATTTTGACAATCATCAAGAATTCAATCAAACACTTCATTGTTGTTTCATCATTCATCAAGGATTCAATAATATATCATCATAAGTAAATCATTTCAAAACATAAACATCATACGAGAAGAAGGTGGAAAACACTTATATGTTCCACCTACGGTTTGTCCTTGTCCTGATGATGGTCCGATCCCGGCCGCATCACATAAGATATTAATGCCACAATTCAGTATATTTGCATCCTTAAATCACATTCATCACTATACTTATTTCAAGAATCCATATGATCACATTCAAGTGTTCCACATATGACACCATCATATAATGAAATTGTTGCAAGCATTTGAGTCAATTCTGCCCGGGAGGCATTATAGAAATCGACAGCGAAAAATAACTAGTTACAGGCCGGACAGTTTGGCAGCGGAAACTGGTTCGCTGTAGGTTGCACAATTCAGCAACAAAAACTGGTTCGCTGCTATGCACCTCCGCTGCAGCCAACACATTTTCAGCAGCGAATGCTAATTCGCTGCAGATAACTCAATTCCAACGGCGAGTCACAAATTCGCTGCAGACAATACAACTTTGGCAGCGAATCCTAATTTCGCTGTAGAGCACATAATTCGGCAGCGAATCTTAATTCGCTAAGATTTACTGCCAATACCACAATTTCAACAGCAAATTTCAAATTCGCTGCAGACCATAAAACTTCAGCAGCGAACCCCAAATTCGCTGTAGGACACACAATTGGGCAGCGGATGTTAATTTGCTGCAAACAACTCAATTTCAGCAGTGAATTTCAAATTTGCTACAAACCATACAACTTCGGCAGTGAATCCCAAATTCGCTGCAGAACATATAATTTGACAACGAATGTTAAATCACTGCAAATAACTCAATTTCAGCAACGGATTTCAAATTTACTGCAGACCATACAACTTCGACAGTGAATCCCAAATTTGTTGCAGAAAACACAATACGGCAGTGAATTAACATTCATTGCAAACAACTCAATTTCGGCAGCAAATTTTAAATTTGCTATAGAACACATAATTCGGTAGTGAATGTTAATTTGCTGTAAATAACTCAATTTCGGCAGCAAATTTCAAATTTGCTACAGAACACATAATTCGGTAGTGAATGTTAATTTGCTGTAAATAACTCAATTTCGGTAGTGAATTTCAAATTCGTTGTAGACCATACAACTTCGACAGCGAATCCCAAATTCGTTGTAGAACACACAATTCGACAGTGAACTCCAAATTCGCTGCAAACAACTCAATTTCGGCAGCGAATGCTGATTCGCTGCAGATAACACATCGATAACGAAACTGATTCGCTGCAGGCAACACCATTTGACAGCGGAACCAATTCGTTGCTGACAACACAATTCAGCAACAAAAATTCCTTCCATGCAGATAACATAAATCAACAGCGAAACTAATTCGCTGCAGACCACTTGATTGGGCAATGAAAATAATTCGCTGCAGACCACTTAATTCGACAGCGAAATTAATTCGCTGCATACAACATAACTATGTACATAACATCATCTTAACATATTATTATACAATTTCATCAAACACAAATAAATTTATGTCATTAACACCAACATAGTTCCAGTTTTGGTTTCAGTAGGGTCTGAGGTCCTAATGACTACACAATTTTGTACATAACCCTTTCTAACACAAGTTCTTCTATCATACATGCAGGAATCAAGATAATAACATCATCATGCATTCTGTTTTAGTTCAAGTATGTCCTTAAGAGTTCAACAAGATCATAATTTCTGCATTTCTTCATCTCATTCCCTTTAGATCTTCCATTTAATTATTTCCGAAACTATGAGTGAATGAACACTAAACCTTATACTTCGGGATTTTCATCCCCTCCTTGTTCTGAAATCGTGAGGCAGCAACTAGCCAAGGAAAAATACTTCTCTTACTTCACGTTTTTGACAACTTTAGAGTTAGTTTTGGTGACATGGTTCTTTCCTCAATCTTGATTTTTCCTTCTTTTCCATCTCTGCTGTATAGCGGGTCTGTCACACTCCCTCTCCTCTCATGGTTTCAGTCATCAACGTAACTCCTTAGCTTTCTTCTTCTTCAAACACTCAAGGCAGGGGACATGCAGCTGGTGTAGGTGGGTCTTCTCCTTGGAGAGGGTGGCTATTGTTGTAGTCACAACTGCTGGCCGATTATGGGGAAGAGGCCTGAACTCCTTCTTCTTCCATGGCTTTGACCACTTCTGTCTTTCCATTAGTCACCCTTCTTCTCCAGCATTCAAAGGTGGTGCATGCAGCTGGGTATGTAGCTCTTCCAGGCAGATTTTTACGGAGAGGAAGAAGGTATGAGCATGCAGCTCGTTTTAGAGAGAGTGCCCCTTTCTCTCTCCTTGTTGCATTTATACCCCTCTTAAATGCAAATGGGTGTTTGGACGTTGGACCAAGGCTATCCTTATCCCCCTTTTGGGTTATCATTAGGTTGGTTTCTATTCTCATTCTCCCCTAGGATAGGCTAGTCCAACAATAAGTTTTTGTTAGGTTTGACAGTGTCGCTGTCGATTTAGAAATTAGTAGCTATAAACTGCGGCGTTGTCGATTTAGAAATCAGTAGTGAAAACTATGCCACTGTCAATTCATAAATCAACAGCTAAACTATGCCGCTGTCGATTTTGAAATCGGCAGCCAAAAACTTTGTTGTTGCCAATTCTAAAATCGGTAGCCAAGTACTGTGCAGCTGCCAATCTAGAAATCAGCAGCCCTAAACTTTGCTGCTACCAATTCAAAAATCAGCAGCCAAATACTGTGCTGCTGTTGAGAAATTAGCAGCAAAAACTGTGTCGCTCCTGATCCATATATCGACAGCGCCAGTGGAGTCATTTTAACTTTTCTCTTTTTTTTTGGGTGTTTACACTAATAGTCTAGGCTGAAATATAGATGTTTATTTTCGATCGTTGATTGATGAGTTGATGCAGTTGCGGTCCTCTAGGGCTTTGACTTATGATGTATGAACAAAACATAATTTTCTTATAAGGGCGGCTTTGATGTGGATTATCAATGATTTTTTCAGCTTATGGAATGGTTTCTGGTTAGAGCATGCATGGAAGATTGCAGATTGTATGGAATGAAGAGCCATGACTGCCACATATTTATGCAAACACTCATTCCATTAGCTTATCCTGATTTATTACCAAAGGGGATATAGGATGTACTCACGGAGATCAATTATTTCTTTAGAGATTTATGCTCCAACAAGTTGCAGACACAACACATTAAGAGGCTTAAAACGAATATCATCCAGACAATATATAAACTTGAGATGATATTCCCTCCATTATTTTTTTTACTCGATAAAGCATCTACCCATACATTTACCATATGAGGCAAAAGTTAGAGGCCCAGTCCATTATAGATGGATGTACCCATTCAGGATGTTAAAGATTACATATGCAATGTAGTTAAAAATGTATTTTCATTGTTTTTGTTAATTGAAATATTTGTTTAATTCCATGCAAGTACTTATTCAACTTTAAGAAAAAGGTTAAAAACAAGATGCATGTTGAGTCTTCGATATGTAAAGCCTATATTGTTGAGGAGATCTTAATTTTTATCTCGTACTATTTCGAGCCTTATTTAAGAATAAGAATTAATCACGTTCCAATGCATGACGATAATGGTGAAGTGCCTTTGAGTGAGAACTTGTTAATATTCTCCAATCCTGAATGACCTGCACCAAAAAATATTGTCAGGGGAAGATATTTGTCTGAAATAAAATTCAGACAAGCACATAATTATATGCTATTTAACTGTGATGAACTGAGACCTTTTATTCAATAAGTATATATACCACTTAAACTTTGTTATAAATGGACTATTTATCTTTTGTAACATCACAAACTCATACATTGTTGAATACCTTGATGATAGGCAACATCATCAATATTTACTGTCTAATAATTCATAACTAACAAAATCCCAAATCTTTTAATTACAAGATGAACAATTTGTCACGTGGTTCAGAACACATGGAAGTACTATCACAAACTCATTATCTATGAGGATACTTAATTTCTGATGTAACTATATTATTCAATAGTTTTACCCATATTTACCTAGTATTTTGCCTATGTTTTATATATAAAATGCATTGATATTCTTTGTTTTATGTTTTGAAGGCACTTTTAGATGAAACATTAAAAAAGAAGTAAATTGGAGATAATTGGTAGATTTGACATCCAATCGATGTTTTGTGCAGAGTTTGAGCTCTAGATGTTAAAATAAAGTGATTCCAGTGGCATTAGAAAGCTAACATCTATACATTTATATACACATATGACAAGAAAAATCAAAAGAGAAAGAGCATGGAAAGTGTTGCTACCCAATTTTTGACCCATGTTTTGATAAATTTTCAGAAAAAATCCAAAAATAGCGAAAAACATTGAAAATCCAAAAAATACATTTTTAATACATTTGCATCGTTTTTAGCATTTTTAGCATCGTCTCAAAAGAATTTAAATTTTCAAAGACATTTGGAACGCGTTCAACTTTTAACGCGTTATTTTTAAAATCATTGATTTTCTTCATTGAGTCGACATTGATATTGCTCGTTTTCAAAAAATACAAAAAAATTAAGAAAAATCAAATTTACAAAAAAAGAAAGAAAGTTGAGGGACCAATTTTGAGATTCATGCAACATTTTACCTATAAATACTGGTCCACAA
>Ga0325414_1008401_pt1 | contig 10942 bp, 6 predicted proteins | sample PopdelMetagenome_8_FD_206183 | JGI IMG/M metagenome (GOLD analysis project Ga0325414, IMG submission 206183) | Populus deltoides microbial communities from Bellville, Georgia, United States - Leaf-PdKOR-R3 | ecosystem: Host-associated > Plants > Phyllosphere > Phylloplane/Leaf | place: USA...
TTTTTTTTCTTCATGTAGGCTTTTTTTTCTTTGTTTTTTTCTTTTAAATTAATCTTTTTTTTTGTTTAGTATTTTTTTTTGCCTTTTGCTTTTTTTAATTAATTTTTTTAAATTTAGTTTGTTAATATTTTTTTTCTATTTAGTTATCAAACTTTAATAACTCGAACTCAGATTTGACAGGTTAACTCGGTTTGACAGGTTAACCCAGTTAATTCAGATTTTTTTCTTTTTCTTTATTAGTTTTTTTTTCTTGTAGATTTTTCCTTTGTTTTTTTCTTTTTAATTAATCTTTTTCTCATTTAATTTAGTTCATTAATATTATTTTTTTCTATTTAGTTATCACACTCTCATGACACGAATCTCAGGTTTGACAGGTTAACCTGATTTGGTGGGTTAACTCAGTTGATTCAGGTTTTTTTCTTTTTCTTCATTAGTTTTTTTCTACCAATTTTATCTTTTATTATTATAATTAACCCACAGTGAAAAGACCGAGCATTTTTTCTTTTTTTTTCTTTTTTTTAATGAATATTTTTTTTGTTTAATTTAGTTTGTTAATATTAATTTTTTTTATTTAGTTATCAAACTTTCATGATACGGATTCCGGGTCTGACGGGTTAATCCATATTTTTTTTGTTTTTCTTTTTAATTAATTTTTTTGTTTAATGTAGTTTATTAATGTTAAATTTTTTCCTATTCAGTTATCAAACTTTTATGACATGGATCCCGGGTTTGACGGGTTAACCCGTAATTTTTTTTTTCCTGTTCAATTATCAAACTTTCATGACGTGAATCCCAGATTTGACTGGTTAACCTGGTTTAAAGGGTTAACCCAGTTAATTCAGATTTTTTTTTCTATTTCTTCATTAGTTTTTTTTTTCATGCAGTCTTTTTTTTCTTTGTTTTTTTCTTTTAAATTAATATTTTTTTGTTTAGTATTTTTGTTTTTGTTTTTTTTTTGCTTTTTGCTTTTTGCTCTTTTTTTTCTTTTTAATTTTTTTTAAAAATTTAGTTTGTTAATATTAAGTTTTTTTCTATTTAATTATCAAACTTTCATGACACAGATTCCAGATTTGAAGGATTAACCCGGGTAATTCAGATTTTTTTCTTTTTCTTCATTAGTTTTTTTTCTTCATGTAGGTTTTTTTTCCTTTGTTCTTTTAATTAATCTTTTTTTTGTTTAATTTATTTTATTAATGTTAATTTTTTTCTATTTAGTTATCACACTCTCATGAAACGTATCCCAGATTTGACGGGTTAACATGATTTGGTGGGTTAACCCAGTTGATTCAATTTTTTTTTCATTGGTTTTTTCTTTCAATTTCATCTTTAAATATTGTAATTAACTATAATTAAAAGGCATCAACTTTTTTTTATTTTAATTTCATGACAAGAATCCCAGGTTTGACAGATTAACCTGATTTGACGGGTTAAACCAGTTGATTCAGATATTTTTTCTTTTTCTTAAGTAGTTTTTTTTCTTTCAATTTCATCTTTTAATATTGATTTGATTAAAAATTAAATTTTATAATTTGTTTTGTTTACTGTTCATTAGATTATTGTGATCTCATAAGGGGATTTTACTGTACCCCTCTTTGCAAAGCACTATTTATCGGAATAATGCTTTGCTTTATTGTTTTTTTCTTTTCAATTAATTGTTTTTTTAAATGTTATTTTGTAATATTAATTTTTTTTCTTTTTAACTATCACACTTTTATAATACGACTTTACAGTCGTATTTCTATTCAAAGCTCCGGGTTTAATGTTGTAACCAAACTCACTTAAACTTAGGTCATGCAAGTTTAATATTATTATTAATATTATAAATATAATTTTTGGATTAGACGTAGCAGACATACCTAATGCTCTTAGATATAGCTTTGCAGAAAGACTTAACACTTTTAAATTTTAATTTTTTTAATATTTTTTATATAAAAAAATTACCCTGCGGCGTATCGTGCGCCGCGTTTCTGGTTTCATCTAAAGGAAGTACTCTTAATCATGTTGTTGAGGTGGCCAGGTGCAACAATTGCATCCTAAAAACTCCTCCTAATTCCACGAGGACTCCTAATTATGTTTTTTGAATTTTGAATTTGTGTTTTTAGGAAAACATAATACATCGTATTTATTAAATCTGCGAATAAACCACCCACTAACCAGAAGAATGACAAGTCTTGACCAATTGTAGTGTGAACTCAACACAGACATTATTTACCTGCAAGCTGCAAGGAAAGCCTCTCTGTGTGTGCAGGCCTAAGACAATTTATAAACATCCAAGTTTTTAACAACATGCAAACAGTTAATTAGGTTTCTTGCTATACGATCTCAACACATTTTTTAATAATATTAAATATAAAAATCTTTATTATTAATTGTAAAGTATTGTTTGGAAGTATGGTAACAAGTGTTTTTTAAAATAAAATTTTTTAAATATATTAAAATAATAATTTTTTATTTTTTAAAAATTATTTTTAATATGAACATATTAAAATAATATAAAAATACTAAAAAAATATTAATTTTAAAAAAAATATCTTTTTTACAAAAAAATACTTTTAAAATATAAAAAAAAAGCTATAAATGATAACGTTTGAGTTAAAGACTTTCGTTTTAGTTTCCAAATTAAAAAAAAAATATGTTGGCCGGCAGATGTTTTATTCATCACTGAACTCTCTCTTCTTTCTTTCTTTTTTTTTTTTTTTCTAATTATCATAGTTGTATTTATGTATATTTTGATTAATTCTACAAATTCTAAAATTAATAATTATATAAAACTTTAATAACTTTAAAATTTATAAAATTTAAATAAATAATTTTTAAAAGTTAAATTCAAAATCTGATAAACTGCCCATCATAATTATTGAAGACTCTTCTTTAATTTATGGTCTACCGTCTCCTGTCTGCGTCGAAATTAAAATCTCTTTTGGATAAAGACGCGACGAGGCAATTGACAGTGTTGTCTTTATCTCTTTGCCCCGTTGACCTACAACTTGGATAAGGTATAAAATAGGTTATTTCTAGATATTTTTAAAAAATATATTTTATTTGAAAAAAAACAAATTTAAATTTTTTTAGTATTTTTTATGATTTTATTATCAAAAATAAAAAAAATATATTTTTTACCTTTAATATATTTTCAAGCAAAAAAACCTTTTAAAAAATACCTTATATCACAATACTAATCACACGTAAAAACAAAAAAGCCTATACACATAATATGCTAAAGCCTATACACATAATATGCTAAGCAAGAAGAAATCAAAATAATAATAATAAAAAATATATTGTTTTTATAAAAACAATTGACTAGATTGATATAGTATTTCATATATTAATGTAATAATTTAATCATCCTGATATTTTATCGATAGAGTCTCTGACAATTACTATTATCAAAAATAAAAAATACATATTTTCTATCTTAATATATTTTCAAGTAAAAAAACCTTTAATTTAAAGAATACCTTGTATCACAATATTAATCACACATAAAAAAAAAGAAGCCTATACACATAATGTGCAAAGCAAGAAGAAATCAAAATAATAATAAAAAAAACAAAATATTGTTTCGATAAAAACAATTGACTAGATTGATCTAGTATTTCATATATTAATGTAATAATTTAATCATCCTGATATTTTATCGATAGAGTCTCTGACAACTACTATTATCAAAAATAAAAAATACATATTTTTTATCTTAACATATTTTCAAGTAAAAAAAACTTTTAATTTAAAGAATACCTTGTATCACAATATTAATCACACATAAAAAAAAAAAAGAAGCCTATACACATAATGTGCTAAGCAAGAAGAAATCAAAATAATAATAAAAAAAACAAAATATTGTTTCGATAAAAACAATTGAGTAGATTGATCTAGTATTTCATATATTAATGTAATAATTTAATCATCCTGATATTTTATGGACAGAGTCTTTGACAACTACGCTCCTATAAACAAAAATACATTTTCATTTGATGCAAATGAAGACCGGACTCTGACACCCCAAGGGTTCCTTTATGGCTGCTGCTTGGCCGTAAATTATATCGCCTGTCATTTTCTTTTGAAGAATATCCCCAGGGCTCCTCAGTGGCTGCTGTTTGACCTTGAATATTTTTTTTAATAATTAGGTGTATTTATTATAAAGTAATTATTTAAAAATTGACCCGTAAAAATCTGAATCACTGTTTATAGAAAAATAAAATGATTATGTTTATGATTTTGATAATTTCGTTTATCATTTTGTTTTGAAGAATTTCTTCACAGAGAAAATAATTCTCAAAAAGGAAAACTTATCCGCGTCGGAATGTGATGCCAGCGCTGATCTAACAAATAGGTGCGATCGAGGGACTGTATTTCTCAGTCCTTTATTACCCATTGTCCCTGCTACATCCATGATCAAAAGCTAATATCTTGACCTGTAAAGAAAACAAAAGGCAACAATATCTTGACCTTCAGGTCTATCATGACAAGTAGCGTTTAAAATCTTAAGAATTATAAAATTATTTTTTAAAGTGTTACAATGATCATTATAATATTTAAAAATATTACAAAAAAATTCTTCAAATTTAAGAGGTACTTTTTTAAAAAATATTTTTAAACAATTTGATAGATACATTGAAAACATATTTGAGAAATAATAAGTTTTTTAAAAAGTAGGGGTTAAAATAGTTTAGGAGTTTTGTTTATGGTTAATTTAAGATTAAGATTCGGGATTAATTTTGAGTTAAGGTAGTTTAGAAGTTTTGTTTAGGGTTACTTTGGGGTTGGGTACTTTAACCAAACCCTAAAGTACACTAACCCCAAATTAACCTAAACAAAACCCTTAAACTACTTTAACCCCAAATTAATCTCCAACCAATTATGATTTTTTTTTGTTACGATGTTTTTTTTATGTTCTTTCAAAGTATAGTTAGAATTGTATCGTTAAGATCTTTTTAATGGTATCAGAAGTGTAAAAAATGGAGCCCCAGCAACCCATTTTTTTCCTTTTAATCTTTCTCATTTTTCTCTCCTACCATATCAATTTATTTTCTTAATCTTTCTTGGTCATTAATTTGCATTATACATATATTTTGGTTTTTGACTAAATAATTACTTTTGAAAATAACAATAGTGTACAAAACTAATATTCAAAAACACACTTATTTTCAAACTCTGTTATTTTCCATATACTTTTCCAACCTATGTTATTTTTTCAAAACCTTTACCAAACTATGTATTTTTTTTTTAAAATCAAGCAATTTATAATATCATGGTAGTGCAATTTATACAACTTTTTTATTCCACTTTTATACAATTTTTGGGTAAGAAGGTCAGCATATGACATCGATTTTGCCTTGGTTATAAGACTTGTTATCAAGTCTTTGAATTCACCACGAAGACCACGAAACACATATAGATTAAAATCTTCAAGAGACATGGGTCGACCAGCAACACCTAATTCGTCAAATAATGATTTTGCTTGTTGCATGTATATACTAACCGATGAGACACCTTGCCGAAGATCTTGGAAGGAACCATGGAGTTGCATGATGTGAGAATTAGACGGAGACGCTGAGTTTTCTCAAGAGTTCACCAAACACATTGCGAGATATGACAATTTACTACGAGATGCAACGCATCCACAGAGAGAGAGGAGAGTAATGCACTTAAAATAAGTTGATCATGTTGCTTCTAACGAAGAAAAGAAGGGCTGATTGTCGAAGAAGAACCAGCAGAACAGTTAGAAATAAAAGATGGGAGACATGTCACTGAGCTGTCAACGAAGTGAAAAACACCTTGACCAAGAAGAAGGGCTTCATCTACATTTGACAATAGAGATAATTTGTGTTCGTAAGTTTCAACAAAACAACTTGGTGAGTGCTGGATAGAACGACGATATCTAGAGTTTGTGTTCCCATAATCTACAGAGGAACAACAGAAACATGCGAGGAGGAGTCATTGACGTGTTCTGCAAGCGAAGGCTGCTATTGATGTGGAAGAACACCACCAACAGCAACTTGTAGATGGTTAGCCGGCTGGGCTAAACCACCGGTGTTGAGGGAGAAGTTGGCGGCTACAATAATAGAATCCATTTAGAAGAGGAAGAGAAAAATTGGCTGCAAGAAGGAGAGAGAAAGAGAGAGAAGAGTTCTGATAACAGAAGATTCTGATACCAAGTTGAGAGTAATTAGGAGGCTTAACTTTTGATTTAGCCAATTATTTTTTATTTATAATTATAGAGCAATATACAATAATTAAGATGGAGATTCCAATATTAAAGTAGTGCCTATAATATTTTCTATATAGTATATATTCTATAATAGTTAATAATTAATTAATTAATTAATAATGTGGAGTTAGGTGGCAATACGTTGATACTTGAACATTTTTTTACTCGCGGGGAAGTAGAGAGGTCAAACACGTGGACCAGTAATTACGCAATTCATGAATAGTTTGAGCAGAACGAAACGAATAATGTAATGGTTCGGATTTTGGTTGTGTTCTCAAAAGGATAGCAATGGACTCATGAATAGTTTTATGCTTTTGCTTTTGCCTTTTTATTAATAGTTTCATCAAAAGAATACATCACACTTGCGTGCAGGATAATAGTTTATTTAAATCGGTATATAATTGTAATGTCTTTTTCCAGGTATAAAATAATCCATAATTTCATCTCCTATCACTGACTAGTATTTTTTGCTATTCAAATTGTAGAAGCTGGATGGTGCAGACGCAAGACTTGCAGGCCACTTTGATGTGATTTCAGGCACCAGCACTGGTGGCCTCGTGACTGCTATGCTAGCTACCCCTAATGAGCAAAACCGCCCTTTATTTGCCGCCAAGACATTAATGACTTCTACCTTGAGAACTGCCCTAAAATCTTTCACCAGGACGGGTAATAATCCCGGATATGAATGCCATAATAAGGAGTTAAATATAGTATATCAAGTGCTTTAAAACTAGGGGTGTTCACGGTCTGGTTCGGTCCGGTTTTAACATAAAAATTAAACCGAACCGGAAAATAGTATTCCTTATGAATATAACCCGAGCCAAATCGAGAACCGGTTCAAACCGAACCGGTTTTATTCGGTTTGGGTCGGCTTTTTAGCATAAAAACCATAAAAAACCGGACCAATCTTCATCACTGAACTTCTTCATCACTGAACTAAATGGAAGGAAAAATTCGACATCAAATATCAATCTAAGTTATTAATCACAGCAACCACTTATAAATTCAAGAAAAACAACAAAAAAAAAAACAATCAGCAATCAAAGTCTTCCACATAGGAGCTGGGAAGGGGAAGGGGAAGGGGAAGGGGAAGGCTGAGAAGGGGGGAAAGGGAAAGGGAGATCCCAAAGAGAGCTGATTGACCATAAATTTTCTTGGATCTTCGGCTCTTTTGAGGTATGTAGAGAATCTCAAAGCTTGCCTCCGCCTAGCACAAGGATGGAACTAGTATAAGTTATACTATATAATTATCAAAGGCATGATTTCTTGAATAATGGTTCCCTTGCATCTGGATTGTGAAACTGGAAGGGGAAGGCTGGGAAGGGGAAAAGGAAAGGGAAGGCTTGAGGGGGGTGGCGGCTGAAAGGAGAAAAGTGTTTTAGGGTTCTGGGATGGGGAAGGGGAAGGGGAAGGGGAAAAGGGAAGGGAAGGCTTGAGGGGGAGTGGCGCCTGGAAAGGGAAAAAGTAATTTAGGGTTCTAGGAAGGGAAAGGGAAAAAGGGGAGGGGGGGTTGGCGGCTGGAAATTAAGGGGAAAAGTGGTTTAGGGTTAGGGATGATGCTTTTTATATCTTTTTTTAAATTGGTTCGGTTTGGTCCGGTTCAATCAGTTTAAGCTTTTTAAAACCAGAACCGAACCGGACCGGGTGGGTTTTTTTATTTTTTATTCGGTTTTTTCTATCGGTTCGGTTTTTTCAGTTAATTTTTTCTCAGTTTTTTCAGTTTAATCGGTTGGTCGGTTTTTTTGAACACCCCTATTTAAAACTACATTTTTTTTTCTCCTTCAAATGTCTAGATACTAACTGCATACTCTCTGGCAATAGGTCTCCATTGGCTTCTGCTGGAAAACTGATCAAGAGTTTGAGAGGACCAAAATACGATGGCAAATTTCTGCATAGCATTGTCAAGGAAAAAATGGGAGATAAACGCCTGCACCAGACCATGACAAACATTGTGATCCCAACTTTTGACATCAAGCGCCTTCAGCCAACAATCTTTTCAAGCTATCAGGTTCGTTATATATACATACACAACTCTTAAAATTCTATGTGTTACTTGAGAAAAGAATCGTTTCACACTGCAAAATATATGTCCTAACAACACGTACTGCTTTATTCTTTAGGTGAAGAACGACCCATCCACGGATGCCCTTTTATCTGATATATGCATCGGGACTTCAGCTGCCCCAACTTACCTCCCTGCCCATTATTTTGAAACCAAGGACCCGTCAGGCAAAGTTAGAGAGTTCAATCTGATTGATGGTGGTGTGGCTGCAAATAATCCAGTATGTTCATCATTTATCTTCAGCTCTTGAACTTGCATAACTCATAACATATTGATGAATCCTATCATTAATTTCCTTTTGAATTTCCAGACTTTAGTTGCCGTGAGCGAAGTTTCCAAGGAAATCACTCGGAAGAATCCTGACTTCTTCCTCACAGCGCCCATGGATTATGGTCGATTCCTGGTCCTGTCCTTGGGGACTGGTACAGCAAAATGTGAAGAAAAGTATGATGCAGATGAAGCAGCCAAGTGGGGTGTCTTGGGATCAAGGTTGTTAAAATCGTGATTTTAACACGGCACGGAAAGCTGTACACAAACTCGGATCATAAAAACGGATTGTAAAATCGTAAAATCGTAAAGAATTTTAAAATACATTAAAAAAAAATTCATGCTTCAAATAAAAATTCATACATAGTTCAAGCACCTTAAAAAACATGTTTCAAATAAAAATTCATACATATTTCAAGCCTTCAAATAAAAATTCATACATAGTTCAAACATCTTAAAATACATGGTTCAAATAAAAGTCATACATAATTTAAAATAACTTTTCATTAACTAATAATTAACAAACTTAAAACAAACAATCTGCTGGTGTGTCATGTAAACTAAAACCAGCTTCATTCCCTTCATCTTCCTTATCATTCCTCAAGCATTCATCAATATCATTAGCATCAAAAGGATTATTAGTATCACTACTAGTACCAACACCAATATTATGAACATTAGTGCTACTACTAGTACCAACACCAATATCATCAATTTGAATATCCAAATCATCTTCAATACCATGACTCTCCATTTCAACATTATTAGGAATTTCTTCTTCATCACTTTCATCCTCATTACCATTTTGTCTTCGTGTTGCACTAGTAATAGTACCAAGAAAATCAAAGTTTGGATGTTTTTCTCCCTCAGTTATCCAATCATCATCAGATGAAAGATCATCTTCCATACCAAAATCATCAGCTTGCCTTCTGACTTGGTTATCATTCAATTTCAGATTGCACATTACAAATACCAAGTCATTCATTTTTTTCTGGTGCAAACGATTTCTTCGTTTTGTATGAACCTAAATAAACAATTCAAATTTATAAGATTTTTATCAAATATTTCAATATTTAAAATAAAAAACAAAAAAAACTTACCATTTCAAATGCACTCCAATTACGCTCACATCCAGATGAAGTACAAGTCAAGCTTAGAACTCGGATTGCAAATCTTTGTAATTCTGGACATTCATCCCCATAAGAATCCCACCATTGAGCTGGAGTTTTTTTATCTCTTGCTGTCTTGGCAGCGTCAATGCCAAACAACCCTTTTGCATCCTTGAATGATTCAAGTTGTAAGTCAATTTTGCACCTTTCATTTGCATTAGGCACCATCCTTTCTAAGCATTGATATAATCCAATTTTAATGTTGGCATTAACCTTAAAATTGGGATTATAATGATAATGAGGATTCAAATAATAAGCTGCTGCATGTAAAGGTCTATGGAGTTGAAGTTCCCATCTTGCATCAACAATATTCCATATAGGTATATAACTATATAAAAAAAACAATAAAAATATCATTACAATATAGGAATATCTCAATTGAAAAACATTCATATTAATAGATGACAACATTTGAAATAAAAATTAGCAAGATATATACCTTTTTTTCACAGAACCAAAATTCACTTGTATCTTCTCTTTTGCTTCATCCATTGCTTTATATATAAAACCCATAGCTGGTTTCTCATCTGAATCAACTAATCGAAGCACTTTAATTAGAGGATATGCTGCCTTAATACATATAGTGACATCATGCCAAAACCTGCTGTCCAAAACACAATTTTGAATTCGTTTCCCTTCTTCTATTCTTGCAAACCTACATGAACTCCACTGGTTGGAAGTAAACATAGTCATCAGCTGCATTTTATGATCATTCAAACATCCTAGAGTCAAATATGCAGTAGCAAACCGAGTGGCAGCAGGCCTAATCAAATCCCTTCCTTTCGTAAAGTGCCTTAGCATGGAAATAAGAATGGTTCTTGAATAAATATATGAGGTGATTCTCCTCCCCTTAGCAATAGTTACTTGATGAACCTCTAACTTCTTCTCAAAATCTTCTAATATCAAGTCAATATAATAGGCAGCATATGGTGTCCAAAACAAACTCTTTCTTTTTTCCATTAATAATTGTCCCGCTGCCTTATAATTTGCAGCATTATCGGTGACTACTTGGACAACATTTTCCTCCCCAATCCTCTCCACAATGGTATGTAACATCTCAAATACCTTATCAGCAGTCTTGGACATATTAGAAGTATCCACCAATGACAAAAAAACTGTCCCTTTAGGACTATTAACCAAAAAGTTACAAATACAACGTCTTTTTTTATCTGTCCATCCATCAGACATTATTGAACAACCTGTTTTTTTCCATTCTAGCTTGTACTCCTC
>Ga0325414_1008402_pt1 | contig 10942 bp, 8 predicted proteins | sample PopdelMetagenome_8_FD_206183 | JGI IMG/M metagenome (GOLD analysis project Ga0325414, IMG submission 206183) | Populus deltoides microbial communities from Bellville, Georgia, United States - Leaf-PdKOR-R3 | ecosystem: Host-associated > Plants > Phyllosphere > Phylloplane/Leaf | place: USA...
AAAAAAAATCACGCTAAATCAGAGCTTAAAAACATATTTAAAAAAAACATAGATCACATGGGGATCCATAAAATTATAGAAAGAAGCTTAAGTAACATAAAATTACATGTTAGAAGAGTTTAGAGAGATTGAGAGAGGGAGATTTATTAGGTCATTTTCTCTTACTAAATTAAATTCACTTCCTTTTATATATCAAAATTAACCAAATCCACTTTCTATACACTATCAGAATTGAAGCATGTTTTGTAAGTATAATTAGATTTCTTTTTCAGAGAACCCTATATATATATATATATATATATATATATACGGGCACTTTTGTGAAATGGTGTTACTGTAAATTTTCTCGTTTTTTTATGTAACCCATTTAATATAATTATAAATAAAAATCTAACCCATATGCACCAATGTTGTTTTGCAGCTGTGTGGAAATTAAGTGGCTTTTTCACGAAGTAAAATGCTATGCACCAATGTTGTTTGTTCATATATGCTAGAAGTTAGATTATTTAACCTTGGAGATTTTAAAGATGGCATAATATATAGCCCCCCGAGCATCTCTAACGAGATACATAGCTATATATGAACAAACAAAAAAATTAACTATTAAAATGGCTTTTTTTCTATTAATTTTGGGTCTTCAATGGAATAAATATATGGAATACTAAAATTTTCTTTGTCAAAATAAAAATGTATTCCTGCGTTTTTGAGGAAAGCTATAAAATAATAGAAATTTTTAACTGTTTTTTAATTCCTCTTCAAATTCTTCCTTTCTCTTTACTCATTTTATGTAAAACATAAAATAGCTCGTTAAAACACCATTTAATTTCCATTGAGGCACAACATGATTAAAAAAATATCTAAATTATACTATTCAAAATTCTATATTTAGCTCTTCCAAATAACTTTTACCATTGAAAATGCCTTTAGGCCTTAATTCTCGTTGAGGCAAGAGCCGGATTGAACGTCCGCACAAGAAGACAGTTCATTATCCAATTTAAACAGCAATAACATAAAAAATTATGACAAGAATAATTTTTTAAAGTGTAAAAAATGATTTTCAATTAGGATATTTAGCCTGTTAATAAGTTGAGAGGTAAATTGTTAGTAAAAAAGAGAAAATAAGTAGCATACTAGCCGTGATCAAATTATTTAGATATGGTTTTTGAGAATGAAAAAGGAAAAAAAAAATGAATGGGAGGTTAAATTAATTTCATCCCCCAAAGGGTAAAATTAATTAATTTAACTATCTACTTGTTGGCATTTGGAGGATAAACATTACGTACCTGCATATTAAAGGGAATTAGCCCCTACCAATCCAAGTGTTAAACAAGACAGCAACGACGTGGAATATAAATGCAGCTTAATTTGCATATTAATTAAAAAGAAAATCATGTCAATGGTGGGAAGACATTGTACAGGCAAAGACACTTGCAAAACATCAACATAACAATCGATTATACTTCCTTTTTCATGTCTTGACGGTCCAAAATTGTAAATTAGTGATCCAATCGTCCAAGCTTATAAGAATTAATTAACAATGCACGTTTTATAAGTTAAAAATGCGATTTTGATAACACTAATTAATGACTAATTAGGGTTAAACCTCCTCGCTTGTAAATCTTATTACTGTAGATGTGAACAAAAGTTTAATATTCCACCATTTCTATTTTAGCTAACCTTTTGTGTCTGTTTTTTTTTTTTTCCCTGCTACAAATAGAGTTTCGGATCTGCACATGAACATGAATAAATTAAAAAGAGATCATGAAGTTTTATGGAGATTAAAGGATTCTTGGGTTATCAATCACTTCACTAGATTTTAGGATTATTGTATTAATAAATTTTTAAAATATTTTTTAAAAAAAATATTTTTAAAACCAGCATATCAAAATAATTTCAAATTATAAAAAAATATATTTTTTAAATACAAAAACAAATATACCTGTACAATTGTTTCTTGCTACAAACAAGATGTGTTCAGAAGACCCAGGTTGAACTTGGAGCCCTGTTCTGTTTGTTTTGGAATAGCTTGCCCATCAGAGCAAGGTAAAAATTGAAAATAGTTAACTATGGCCCATGCAGGTTTCGAACCTGCGACCTTCGCGTTATTAGCACGACGCTCTAACCAACTGAGCTAATAGGCCACGTCGAAGTTAATTTGGATATATATATATGTTCAGAAGACCCAGGTTGAACTTGGAGCCCTGTTCTGCTTGTTTTGGAATAGCTTGCCCATCAGAGTAACGTAAAAATTGAAAATAGTTAACTATGGCCCATGCAGGTTTCGAACCTGCGACCTTCGCGTTATTAGCACGACGCTCTAACCAACTGAGCTAATAGGCCACTTCCAAGTTAATTTGGATATATATATATAATTATTTTATAAATGACAAAGTGGTTATTTAATCAACCAATTGACAGTCATAGTTGAGGGGGAGGTGCTTTGGCGGTAAAAGGATCTGATCATCTGCATGGGAGGAGTTGATTCCGGGATCCAGTTAAAATGTTGCTTCGAGTTGTAGTTTGAGCCCCCCACACGCACAGAAGTACCCCTTAGTAAGCATTTTTCTTCTTCTTCTTCTTCTTTTTAATGATTTTGTATTTTAGGACGTGTAGAGCTTTAATGACTGGAGATGAAGAAAGCACAGAAGTTCTACCATGTTGTGTTGTATTCAATTTTTTATCAAATTTTGTTTGCTACTTGCAGGTGATTTGGTAGTTCTTGGTTGGTGGGACTTGTTTTCAAATTACAGGTATCATCACCCCTTTCTGCTTACAGAAACCTCAATAGTTTGAAGTTGGTATTGATTTTTCATGTTATTGCTTGTTGTAAGAATCGAACGACTCCCCTTACAGTATTGCAGAGCGCTTTGCCTTTCTAGTCTGCGCAAAGTGGTATAATCCAGTAATTCATAAGCATTCTTGATTTCTTTTAATGGAGGACCAAGTTCATCATGAAGATGAGCATCGGATCAGTGGAATATGCAACCCTTAGGACATCGGCGGACACTTATGAAAGCTCCTGTTATTGGTTTCCAGATCTTGCTTTTCATGCGCTTGGAGGTATCATAGGTGTTAAAAGAGTGCCTTGTGATGTATTATTAATCTAATTTTTCCAAGTTAGGCTCGCATTAAAATCATCTTTCCTTTTTATCCCCTTCATTTTCAGGGAACATCACCTGGTGCTGAACATTTTCCATGTCTGATCCTTTGCTCCACCTTTTTTGATTCAAGGAGCTGGGGTTTTGCTGTATATAGATTGGTGGAGAAAATTGTTTTCTTGCTGTAAATGGTTCTGGTAGATACTTCGCCGTCACATCAAATGCTCAAGATTATTTTGGATTTTTGCACAATGGATCCAGGTAAGGTTTTTCTTGGTAAACGTAAAATTTGAATGGCCCTGGTGAACCAGTAATTGCCAGCACTGAATTGCTGGATTTATGAAGCAGTAATCATTGCTCATGACAGGTTACTCGGGTGGTGGTCAGTCGATGAAGGTAGTAGGAAGGAGCGGGCTAGAATTTATTGTGCTGGAGGTTCAGGGTATGTTTTCTATGCTACAATCTAGTGTCTGTTTATTAGAATTTTTTACATTCATTGGCGCAACCAGAGAGGCATAATAATTTCTCTGAAGTTTCCAAGGACATCTATGTCCAGTATTGCCTGCCCTTCCTTTTACCTTGTAGGTCTTGAGATGAATTCATTGAAACCTCATTTAACATATTCAGGGTGGCATCATAAACGGGACACACTTTGTATCACATGAACAAAGCTGGACATGCACACACATATCTCGAGATGATGGAAGATATGGTCGTGAAATATGCAAAAAGAAGAGGAGAAATTGCATTAGCAATTGTTTTATGAACAGCACAATCACGAGGAGTACAGAAGATATCTGTTGCATACATTCTCTTGTTGCTAGCTAGTTAAATGTCAAGAACACTTGCAGTGTTTTAACTTTAAAGGGTTTGCTAAGCTAGGCAGTTAAATTCTAACTCCTACTCTCACGGGTCTTTTCCTCTTCCAGTCTTTCAAGGTTTCAAAATGTGCATTGGTATGTCAAAGGATATGTTGGTCCAACCAATCGACTTTTGGTATCAGTGCTCTGTATTATGCTATGGTAATGAATGCTTTCATCTGTGGCGCAATAGGATCATCTGGTGATACGGGGCCATGATCCTGGAATAACACCATTACACTCGAAAATATTGAAATCTTTTAAGGGTTTCTTTTTACAAAAGATTGCTACAATCTCTTCTTTTGTGCATTATTATGCTAGATTGCTAAAATGCTGATCACATACTGAGATAACACGCACCGCATTTTTCATTCATACAGGCTATTTATTCGATTAAAGTTTTTTGTTGTCATTTGTAGTAAAACCATTTAAAATCTGTATGTAGAAGACAATTTGCTAAAATCTGTCAACGCGTGGTTGCCGGGCTTGGTGGTGAATAATGTGTATGGTGGGGGGTGGGTGGCTCTGGGAGGGTTGTCCCTTCCCAGACCCAACCACCACCACAGGTATAGTCGTCCCACAACTACCCAAGCCCTGCAATCATTCTTTGTGACCATTATGTGACACCTTCAAAATTACACTTGCAACTGTGACTTAAAACCATGAGTGCATTTTCCATGCAGGCAAGTTCTGCACTGCCCTTTGCAAAAGTTTTGAAGGCACCGCCTTCATACTAGTTCAGATTCGACCAGATGTCAACTGACATTCGGTCACAAGCACTGTTTGACCATGGAAAATTGGCTTGGCCAAACGTCAGCCATGAGCTGCCGGCGCTCAGGTCACCCCTAACTAAGTGTTGGTCACTCCTGACTGGCATCCATATAAAGGCCGGTGCCTTTTCTCACTAGAGAAGCTGCCTTGCCTTGCAATTTCTTAACATAATTTGTGCTTCCAGTAGATAATTAATATAGTGCAGTGTACATACTGTGCATACATTCTTTGTAGGTCACAGAAGTTATGGCAAGTTATATCTTTTATAACCTTTCCTTCTATCTTTATTACTCAGCTACAACACTTTCCCAGCAGAAATTGTGAAGAAGCAGCCCAAATCTGAACTTGTTCATGAGGTTCAAACAGTTTTGCCTGTTCAATAAGGCCCAAGTTTAAGATTGTTTGTATCTATCCACACTCTGCTGCAACTTAATTCTGCTCTTTCTTCATAAAAAATACTACTTTAACTCTTCAATTCTTTTGTATCATCATATTCGGAGATTACAAGCTTTACTCATTGAGCAAACCGAAATTACAGAGTTTAGCCAGAAGTATAAAAGGCTTCAATTAGTTTTTAGAACAGCCTAGTTGTCTTTTATGCTCACACTAATCTTTGTTATGCCATCCATGCTCTCAATGCTGTATTTTGGCTTTCCCTGTGCTGATTTAATGAATCTATCAGGACAAAATTCTATGTAGAATTTGTTTCAAAGGACAAATTAATGTGGTCCAGCTTCCATGCAGGCATCGTGTCCTTTTCAGGTATGGGGATCCACCTTTCTCTTACCAATATTTGTTGATAATTCAAACAGTACACTTCTCTGAATGAAAAATAAGAAGAATTAAGATTATTGATGAGAAAGCTTTTCATTGAGGATGAAGCTTTGCCTTCAAAATTGTTATTCATGCCATGCACAGGTAAAAGAACTCTGAATTGCTTGTTTAAAAAAAAAGAACGAAAAACCTGTTTATATGTATTTATTCCTTTTGTTAATATCTTCTTGAATTTGTGTTCAGCACATGCTGCCAGAAGAGTAAAAGTTCCCCAATCTGCCTCGTCACCAATGAGGTGCAGTTGTCTGTATATGATGTGTAGTTCCAATTGTATCCATGACATGTGTATATGAGAAGGAAAGATTCCTTGCTGCTTGTGGTTTTAGATGAAGCACGCACTGAGAAGCTACAATTTTGGCGTCCTCTATTCACATGTAACAGTAGTTTTGTATCATTTTCCAGGAACTGTAAATATTCTGACAGATTTGATGAACTATGGAAGTAAATTTTTTTATAGCCTTTTTCTTGTTTTTGGGTGTGGTATAAGGTGCTCCAAATGGATGCCGTATGAATGTCTGAATACATGTAGTTGCTTTAGCTGTAACATCTCCAACTGAAAATCATCACCAGAAGTAAATCAAGAAAAGCATAGATCATGATTCATGTGCATCAAGTATTATTCAATTTTTGGTCCGTCTAGTGTTCTGCAACTACATTCAGGTGAATGGCACAGCAATTGAAAACTCACCTGCACATTTCACTTCTGCACTGCCTGTATGCTTGTTTAAAGGATATTTGACGAGTTGGGAAAAACATAGTTTCGAGGAGAAATTTTACTCTTTTTTTTTTCCTGGGGTTACAAGGAGACTCGAATCCTTGTCAGTTTATGTTTTTACGTGCCAGTTGCTGCCACAAAATGACAGAAATTACACTTTGAAAAAACCAACAGAGCATATCAATTTATCTATAAAAAATCACCTGATCTGACCCACTACATCATTTGAATGCGATGCCACTTGAATATAAGATAATAATAGGTAAATAGAGGCTAATCCATTACTGTTTGAGCAAATCATGGGAAATCCAGGTGAAACAGACAATCAAAGGGTATTGACGCACAACATTATTGAATCACTTCTCTTCACACACAAGTATCTGTGCCATTCTTCTACAAGACCCTATATTCCAGCAAAAAGACTGATCTTTTCGTCACACAAACAAACACGGGGTTCTGATATAGCCAGCGATTCAATCACATGATTTGGAGTAGCATTTCCATTGCTGCCTACATCCTTATTACTGTCCTTCAATTTGAGAGCAAAATCATTGAAACATTCATCCAAGGTACGGAAAGGTTCATCGGGATATAGAGTGCCCACTTCAACATCATCAAGGCCATTGATTGAAAAATTAAACTGACAACCCTTGATGAATATATCGTGTGTGAATGATGCAACTACACTTTCTGGTATGATATTCTCTGTCAAATGAAAAAACAAATCAACTTCCAGCACCATTTTGTTACTTGTAATATTTAAAATTAAATATGTATATACTAATAAGATCATGGAAATTAAGAAATAGAAAATTAGAAGAAAGACCTGCAGCAATAGCAAGGAGGTCATGTTCAGTGACTGTAACTCGAGGGAGGGTTCTTCCAATTTTCTTTTCCCACAAAGAAGCAAGCTCATTCATGTTATAGAAATTGTTGGAAGGTCGAAAATGGACTGACTTGTTGATAGTTCTCACATCATCCACAGTTTTCATTGTAAATTTCCCAATATCAGTGCCAGCAACAAAGTAAGCTGCATGAATCATGATAGATAGTTATTTTTATTTCATTACTGAACACAAGCCCCCGTATTTTCTTTTCATGAAATCCACTACAATTATTAGATTTATTTTTCGCCATTACAAGCTCTTAGTCAAATTCTATTTATCATTTTTTTTTTCGCTTATTTCACGAAAAGTGGGTAATTGCATTTTGCCAAGCTCCATAAAAAATCTCGTGAACTCTCACCTATATAACATCATTGTTACGTTTTTGCTCCCACATCTCTTGAGGGTTTTTTTTTTTAATTAATATAAGTGTATGGGTAAGTTTGTTGTGTATATCTCGATTAATTTTACAGACCTTGAAATTAACACTTATGTAAGCCTTCAATGATTTTAAGATTTGTGAAACTCGAACTGATAAACTCTAAGAAATAAATTTAGTGTTTGACTAGTTGAGCTATATAAGTGAGTATATTTTTCGTATTATCATTGCAGATCTGAAGAAATGTAGTAAGATTTTGAATCTAATTGTATGTATGAGTGCATCAGGGAATAGATAGTTTCCTTAAGATATGGTTTTGAGATTAATTAGTGATGACAAGTTATAGTAGATTTTTTTATTGTTGTTATTGGCTTTAATGATAAGTTAGGCGAGGCTTTTTTAGCTGTTCTATATTAGTCATCAGAATATCCTCGCCAAGAAAGGAAACTAAATCCATTCCGGTAGCCGGAAAAACAAAAGTTGCAGACCGATGTACCTTTAACGGTGCCATCTCCGTAGATCTTGAAGTGTTCCAAAGGAGGCAGAGCATGAGCAGGGTGTTTGTTATCATAGTAAGGCCAAGAAGCAATTGAATTGCAACAGATATAGGTGTAGGGAATGCCATACTCCTCGACCAACCGTCTAATTTCACGTTTCTCTTCGTACATTCGCAGCCCTGGCTCCACTGGATCAGCCCTCACCACATCATGCCCAAATTCTGATGGCAAAAATCTCTGCAACATGAATAAACACCCGATTAGTAATGAATTTTACTCATATTTTCCCCTCTCGAAATTATTTCTATTCTATATATCATAATGAAAACTGGATCACCTTAGATAAATATTATTTCTACCTTGATGGTGCCGACGGCCTTGATAGCTTCTACCAGGGCAAGCTGGTCCAGTACATTTTCCCCTCCTACTGCTGATATTACAACATCAATCTCGTGAACTTTAAGTATTTTCTCCATGTTTTTCCTGTCACTAATCAGCCCCTGTGATCAAAGGAAGAAAAATAAGCAGAGAGGTATAAGATAATTAATCAAAGAAATTTAATATTTTTCACTTTAAATGGAACCTATGAGACATACCTGCAAGATGATGGCTCCTTTGTCATGAAGAGATTTGAGAACTTCGGCCTTAGAAGGGCATGTAGCAACACCTGGCCGGACAAGAACATAGGTTTGTCGATCGGAGTCTAAGCTGGCTTCGGCCACGAATCGACCGATAAAACCGGTTGCTCCGGCGATGAGGACTCGACTCTTGATTGTAGGGGAAGCTGCTGAAACAGTCATGCTTGCTTCTTTTTATATAAATAATCTCTTCTTCTTCTTTTTTTACTATCAGGGATTTGTAAACATAAAAGAAGGGTTACAATTGACCCCTGTAGTCTGTAGAGAAACACAGAAAGGAATAATTCCTGGTCTCTGATAAACAGAAGGTCTGTCAATGTTGTGACATGAGAATGCACCTGCTATGATACATTTATATAGGGAAGTAGCTCGCGGGGCTCTATTTTTTTATATTAAAAAAAAAAAAGGCATGGTAATATAATTAAAAATGATTCCTGTTTTGTTGGAATCTTTGGTTCAGCTACTACTCAACCTTCCAACCTAGCCTGATTTTTTTATGGAATGTTATAGGTAGATTTTTTTTTATGAGATGATATTAAAAATAAATTTTTAAAAATAAAATAAATATTATTTTTTTATTTAGGAATATATTAAAATAATATTTTTTATTTTTTAAATTTATTTTTGATTTTATTACACAAAAATTAATTTAAAATAATAATAATATTTTTCAAAAAGGGTGCCAGCTGACTTTTCAAGTGATGGCAAGCATCTCACCAAGGCCCATTAGTATCCTCGAAGCGTGGTAGACTATTAGCTAGTGAGTGATCATCTCTTCTTTTAGTCTTGACTGGTAGCGAAACATGTGCATGGAGTGATCTGGTGCAGGTGGCCTCCAGCCCTCGGTCTTGGGAATGTCGGTTGCTCTCAGGCGATCTCTGAGAGCAAAGTTTAGAACCAATCAAAGGCTTCCACGACAAATCTGCAAAAAAAAAAATTAACTTATCAAGTTTTTAGTAAAAGTGAAGTACCATTACAATGTTGTAAGTTTTTATTTTTATTCGGTTATTTTTTTTATTTTTATTTGGTTATTTTTTTTTAATAAGATTAGTTATATTTGAAATTTATGATTACCCTTTCTAATAAATATACTTTTTAAAAATTAAATTTATATAAATTTTCTTATAAAAATATAATAATATTTTAATCGCTAAATCAATACTTCATTTCACTGATAAGTTATAACTAGTTTCTAATCCACCGGTGATAATTCTTACTAATTTCTAATCACTGACTAACTATTGTCGTTGAGGCCGCCTAGTGATTTTCCCTTGACATTTTACGGCAGATTTTTTTTTTTACGTGGCAATCATCGTATAATCATTTTTTCTATGACAGAAATTAGTTGAGCCCGTCTTTTTTATTTAGTCCAAGACAGACAAACTGTCCATGCTGGAACTAATTAAGGAACTAGAGATAATCCTAGTCATTAAGTTTTTATCTTGTCTGATTTTATTTTATTTTTGTACATTCCATGGTGGTGCTACTCGTTGGTACTTTCTTAGTAATAATTGTTGATTTACATGGGAAAAAAAAAAAAAAAAGGAAGAAAGGGGGAGAAAGTAATCATGATACCTTACGAGGATGTTCGTTTTCTTTGGGTTTTCTTTCCTTTTCAGCTGGGAAAAGTGCAAATAAACTTCCTCTGGAACTAAAATACTATATGCTCCGCATGCCAATAAAATATTGCTCTGGATAGCATGATATTTAACTTGTTGCCATGTATGATTTTGTCATTAATTTCCTCGTTTGTCAGTTTCGTGGACAGTTGTTTTCAATCAAGCTTAGTTGGTGATTAGATATCTATCTACGACAGCGAGAAAGGTGATAAAAATTGTTTTTTTGAGATGTTTGTTATTTAAAAATATATTAAAATAATTTTATTTTATTTTTTAAATTATTTTTTTATATTAATATATCAAAATAATTTAAAATTAAATTTTTCGATAACATAATTAAACCGCGATGACGAAAAGTGCCATGACAGTACTTCAACAGCCGCGGCTGCTCACCGAGGGGGGTTCTTCCTTGATCTCCATGAAAAGGGGAATTCCAAGTGCATGCAGACCAAATCCCCGGTTAGGACAAGTGATGACAGGCAAATGATTAATTAATGTAATTTTATATAATGTCATGCTCTGCAGTTTGTAGTTTGATTAGTAAGTTGTTGTTCACATATAAAATTACTTGAAATCAAATTCTCAGCAACTTTGTTGATTATGTAATCATGATGATTCCATCCAAATCAAAACATGGTTTTTCTATT
>Ga0325414_1008403_pt1 | contig 10941 bp, 5 predicted proteins | sample PopdelMetagenome_8_FD_206183 | JGI IMG/M metagenome (GOLD analysis project Ga0325414, IMG submission 206183) | Populus deltoides microbial communities from Bellville, Georgia, United States - Leaf-PdKOR-R3 | ecosystem: Host-associated > Plants > Phyllosphere > Phylloplane/Leaf | place: USA...
TGGCCTAGTGATTATTCACCTGAGAAAAATTATAAATTTGGAAGAACAAGAGTGGAATGAATGGCAAACATTATAATTTATATTGGTTTTTTTAAATAAATTGCATGGGCTTGAGTTTTTAAGTGAATGTATTTGTTTCGTGTTTCCATGGTAATATCTACCAAAGGACAGATTAAAATAATAGTTACATATTAAAAACAATTAAATTTATAAGAAAAGATTTGGGGGAACTCGTTGTAAAAACGACGACGGCTAGTTGAGGTCAGGGCCACGCGAGTAGACATGGTAGTCAGTGGCACGAGTGGGTGTAAAATGGACCTTGCCTTTTCCCTCTAGATGGAGGCTTTATTTAGTGATATTGATTGATCAGCCTCTCCATTGCAGACAGTGATGTGTAAAGGAAACAAGACAAGTAGAATTGAAGTATTTCGTTTTCATAATTAATTAGTTCTTCTAAGAATCGGATTCCTTAATTGGGTCTTCAACGTATAAGAAACAAAATGCTGCTATCTTTAAGATAATTTGTCTTTCTTGCTAACAATCCATGATGATTTTGTTTTTAACTTTTTAAAAATTTTAATTATTTTTTTATTAATTTTATATTATTTTGGTATACTATGTTAAAAATAAATTTTAAAAAATACAAATATGTTATTTTAATATATTTTTAAATAAAAAATACTTTATAAGCAATCATTATTACGATCTTAGACATTATTTCGATATTGTTAAAAATTTTGAAATTTTTTTATTTTTTTTGTTTTAAAATTAATATTTTTTTAGTATTTTCAAATTATTTTGATGCATTGATAAAAAAATTATTTTTAAAAAATAAAAAAAAAATTATTTTAATAATTTTTTAAGTTAAAAATACTTTAAAAAATAACCACAACTATACGTAATACTTTTACAAAGAAAAAAAATCCCTGAAATACCTCAATGAGGATTGTCAAATACGAGTACCGGGCCTTTTTCCCGGCCATTGAATGCGTGGTCCCCGGCAAGGAAAGCTAAAGCTTAACTGCCCGGTGGGGTGGTAGCTTGGAGGCCGGGATTTGCTAGTCAAAGGAACTTGTCAACTCTGTTATGATTAAATGCAACGTTAAGCCAAAACTATCTTCAATTTTAAACAACAGCAACAAGCAATGGTGTACCAAACAAAAGCCTCTCTCCCTCCCCAGCATCATGACAAAGTAAACTAATAATATCTCATTCTGTAGTCTTTAGCTTGTGTATTGACACAAGTATAAAACAGTACACTCAATGCTGTGGACAACGATAAATGTAACTTGCATTTCCAATCCGTGAAAATTATGCAAGACCTTCGGGTTCTCACCGTCAATCGGATAACCGGTTGACAATGACACACTACCAAAAAAAAATTATTAAATAAAAAAAATACAGAATAAAAAAATATCATTGGTAAATTATGGAGATATTGCCGATTAGATCCTGTTTGTTTTTGTGTTTTAAAAGCGTTTCAAAAATATCATTGAAAAAAATTGAAATTTTTTATTTTTTTCTTCGCTTCAAATTAATATTTTTTTAATGTTTTTAGATTATTTTGAAGTGCTGATATCAAAAATGATTTTTAAAAATATAAAAATATTATTTTGATACATTTCCGAGTGAAAAGCAGTTTGAAAAGCAACCGCAACCACACTCTTAAACAGGTTCGTTCGTATTCAACAATGAAAATATTTTCATCGGTGAATATTGAGGGAATTACAGTAAAAACCAAGGAACGAAAAACATGTTATTTCCATCGAAAACACATGACATGTCAATATTACAAATGGAGTTACTAGTGAAAAATAATCGTTGTTGATATCTATCGAGGAGTCTATCGAAATATTTAAGTTATAACCTGTCACACCCCCTCCCCCCTCCTCTATTTCTTTTTTTTCTTCTTTTTTTTTCTCCACGCATAAAACAACACTCTTCTCCCTCTTATTTTGTCACACATCAAGCTCTCATCATCATAAATCTGGCTACCCCAACACTCAGTCTATCAATATCTTTGTTATGTTTATTTTTTTCTTAAGATTCATCACATCAAGTAAACAAACCTACTAATTTTTTGTTATAACCTATTTTTTGGCATTTTATGTAATATATGTAGCTTGTTCATGTGTTTACTTGTTTAATAGTTTTTCTTATAGAAATTTGTTGTATGAATATATGATTTATACAAGTTAGGGTTTGTTTGAGATTTTGAAAAATTGTATTTGTTTGTCATTTGATTAATTGAGTTTGATTTTGTAACTTAGGTATTTTATAATGAGATAAATAATAGGTTGTTTAATGGGTACGTTTCACGTTTTGTCAATTTTATTGTTAAGTTGAAAATTTAAATAAATGTGGAGGAATTTAAATTTTTTTAGAGAAAATTGATAATCGTGTTAGAGTACTATTAAAATAGATTGAATAATTTTGAATTCAACTAATGATAGCTACTTGACTGGTACCGATAATTTGTTTAGTTCATATTATTAATTACTACATATTGCCATCAATATTTTATATCGGTTTCATAGAAGTAATGAATAATCATTTTTAGATGTATTGAGTTTCACCTGAAGGGTTGCGCATGATGGATTATTGTGATGGGGTTGGGGGGTTTATTAATTATGCACTATCTAATCCGAGAAATATTAGTAGATGTGATATTAGATGTTCATGTAAAAGATGTAAAAATAAAAAGTTTATCGATCCAGATGTTGTTACGATGCATCTTCTACAAAAAGGGTTAATGAAAAAATATTTGTGTTAGTTTGCACACAGAGAACCCTATATTCCTTACGAAACCAAGATAAAAAGGATAATTGAGTCAACTTCTAGTTCTAACAACATGCAAGGAGTTGTAGATAATAATAGTAATCGTTATAAGAGAATGATTATGGATGCAACGAGAATAAATCAAGATTATACACGTGAATGTTTAACTATAGATGAAAAACTAAATACATATGCAACAAGGTTTTTTGAACTTTTGAAAGATTCTGACAAATCACTATGGGATGGGTGCATAAATCACAGTAAATTATCGATCGTTGCACAGGTGTTAACCATCAAGTTAGATCATGAGCTGAGTGAGGCCAGTTACAACAGAATTGTCGAATGAGCAAGGAGTATTTTACCTAAAGGAATTAGGCTAAAAGAAAACTTTTATGTTGTTAATTCCATGATAAAACTCATTGGCTTAGAATACTAGGAAATTGACATGCGTCCAAACTTTTGCATGTTATATTACCGTGAAAATATAGATTTGACTGAGTATAGAACTCGTGGGCATGCTCATTATAAACTCAAAATTAGCAGGGAAAAAACTCTTATCACGCATAAAAAACTAAAATACTTCATAATCACTCCTAGATTATAAAAGTTATTCATGTATCCAAATATTGTTGAGCATATAACATGGCATCATTCATATTATACGATGAAGTCATGGTGCATATTATACGATGAAGTCATTCAAGACTTTGACGTATGATGTCTCAATAAAATAGAACTTTTAGATGAGGGCAACTTTAATGTGGACTATTAATGATTTTCTTGTGTATGAGATTGTTTTTAGTTGGAGAACATATAAAAAATTAGCATGTTCATACTGTATAAAAAAATAATAAGGCCTTCATCTTAATAAATTGTGGTAAAACGTCTTTTTTTATTGCTACCAGAGGTTCTCTCCAACTGATCATAAATACATAAAGAACATAAAGGATTTCTTTGTAGGTATAGTTGAAAGGGATGTTGTGTCGTAGGTACCTTCGGGTAAAGAATTGTATGGCATGGTCTCACAGTACAAGGGCATTGTGTTTGGTTTTCAATTTGGTAAAAAGAAGATTCGTAGTTTTGGTGTGACCCTTAATTGGGTAAAGAAAAGTATTTCTTGGTAGCTCTCTTATTAGAAGACTAATTTCCTCTACCATAATCTGGATTTCATGCATATTAAAAAAAATATGTTTGAAAATATTTTTAACACGGTGATGAAAGTGAAAGGAAAGATAAGGAACAACATGATGGCTATGTGATTTACCATTGTTTTATCAAATAGGTGAGAATGTTAGTGGTAGTTTGAATTTACTATGTTTGGGTTTTGAAAGAAATGACTATTACTATAATAAGTATTTTGTCAATGAATATGTCTTTTATACTAAAGAGTATGGTAATGGTAAAAAGTCCTATAACAGTGGAGTTTATATTAAGAGATCAACTTCTAATGAGTTTGAAGTTGATTATTATGCAAAGTTAGAAAAGGTGACTGAATTGCAATATTGTAGTGAATATAATAAAGTTTTTTATATTCAAATGTTATTGATATGATACTATCGATAAAGGAATTAGAGCAGTTCTCCACCATAGTTTGGTCTAAGTTAAAATAAACGACAATGGATAATTTTTGAATAATTAATTTAATTTAAAAAACAAATGAAATTCCAAGTTTACAAATATGGAGGTTGCTCGCATGATATCAATGATAGAAGTGCCTTTGTTTTAGCGGGGTCAGGTTTCCAAAAATATTGAATGGAAGCCTATGATTAATGCTTGATTTAGAAAGTTCAAGATCAGTATATACATAAATACTTTTTTAATATTTAATTCAATTAGTTTTCTAATTTTAATTAACCAATTATTTTATAAAATTGAAGTGTAAGAAAAAAAATTATTGGGATGAGGTTGACAACATTGTTGTTAGGAAAGTGTGAAAAACTCACAATGTCATTAGGTAAGATTGAATTCAAATTGTGATATTTTTTAATGTTAAAATTCTATTTCTTATAATCTTAACCGATATTTTTTTTCTTTAAATCAAGCTGCGTGATTTCTAGCACGAAACCTAGAAAAAATCAATGAATTATGCAAAAAAAAAAAAAGAGGCTAAACTAGAAAGACGTGGTTATGTAAAGGGATTTCAGACATCTACACATCTCATGGGGTATCTAACACGTGATATCTGAGGATTTATTGTAGTTGTCATAGTCCGGTGCAGAGAACTGGACTAAGGAGATTCATGGTTCCATTACAATGCACATCATCGGATCCATTCTGTTTGTTTTGTATGCAAAACAAATGGTAAGATTTTGTTTTCTAAGATAATTTTTTTAATTGTTGTATTATAAGAAATTTTTTAACTAATAATAGCTTTCTTTTGTAGGCTACTGTGCTTGGATGCAATCCAAGATCGATGGAGCTTTTTGCTAAAACCCATATACAAAATGAGGATCGTTGAAAAGGGGTGTAGCAACTCATGGATAGCTAAACTAAGAAATTCATGGTAAGTTGGATTTCATCAATTTTTTTTTAAGTTATTATTTTTAAAATTTTGCTAACTTGTTTTTTTTGGTAAACATATAATTAACGGCCGATGGCATGAGAGATATGGGGATGGTCCTTCAACCTATACGAAACTTAATCTGAATTTGTGGTTGGAGATTGGATCGTCTGATGGACACAACTAAAATTAGGTTTATGGTATCTCCAACACGATAGCCGAGTATATGTGGACGAGTTGTAGTGTATTAACCATTGGTTCCTTGCAATCAGGATCGAGCTAGCATTCTTCAGGCGTCCTCGCGATTGTACGAGAACAAGTTTAAGCTCAGACCACCCAACTTAAGGCTGATACGACTCAATTTAGGTATGAGACGATCAACTTGAGGGATAAAATGAATGTCTCTGTACCTTAGGGATCTATTGGCAACCCTCACTGTTACATGTGGCCAACCTCTTCGCCCTCCTGGTTCTAGTGAAGATCTGTCTCTACCTCTTCCTTTAGCTCTGTTTACTAGATAAATTGTATTCTATAATATTTTTTAAATTAATAATATAATTTTGAATTTTTATTTGATTTGATTTTATTTTTATTTTTATTTTATTTTTAGAAAAAGTTATTAAATACAATAATGGCGAAATAACTGATGAAATTATAATCACTGACGGAATGACCGATCGACTAAGTTCTTCGAAGAGTTCCAGAGAATTGGAAAAACAATTATAGGACTTGCCACTAGTAGATGTAATTCTCTGATGGTTTAATTTTGTCGGTAATATGCATATAATCACCGATGGACTTACCAACGATTTATTTTGTCAGTAATATATCATAATCACCGATGGATTTACAAATGGAATTGATGCCGATAATTTTTTTTGTTTGGTGCGCTATTTCTGTCTATATATCTATCGGTGATTATATTACCGACAGAATGACTAACAAAATATAAATCATCAATTATATGTGTTTTGATGATATTTTTTCATTCATGATTTCATTGGTAAATCTTTTTCTGACTGAATCAGCGTTTATATAAAAACCTACAGAATATCCTGTCAGTGCTATATAATTTCCTGTTAGTGAAATTTTAGTAAAATTATGGATAGTAGAATATGAACTCCAGGAACTATATATTTGTAAATATTATGAGAAATATGTTTTGGTCTCTCAATTTGCGCGTCTATGCACTAGCAACGTCTGTATATTTCAAAAAAACAAAACACACACACAATTATTCGCGCAAGGGAAAGAAAATTGTAGCAACATGTTGTTATGTGCAGGAGGATGTGAAGCGAAATAATTTAGGGTTTGATCGCTTGGATGGTGTGGAATCACGTTCACAGCACTAACAGGTGCCACGAAATGTTTTGCAGAATCATTGCTGCTGCCGCAACCTGGATTCTCGAACTGGTTAAACACTTTTGTAGCACAGCCTTGTTTTATATATCTCACCAACTACTGTCCATGGTCTTGACTCCCATGTAAATGATACAAAGTTTTTAGTGCACAATATTCCATAATTTTATACTGTCAAATGGTTTTTTGATTTCTGCTTTCCAGCCTTTCATGCCCACACTCGTTTTTGTTTTCTAGCAAGGGAGCTCCCATGAACCACCTCCAGCAGCTTTCTCCGATCTATAACAAAAACCAAAGAACAGCTCTTCATTCATGGATTCCAAGTGTACCAACCTTGTAATATAACTTAAATTGTACCTCCCTTGCATATGCACCAAGAGTTTTAGTTCTTTAACGAATTAAATACACGTACGAAGGTTGCCATGGAGCCAAGTATCGGTCTTATTTAATTGAAATTATTCCCACAAGACAAGCTTGGGGTTTTGGATCACGGGTTAATTAAGCAATGTGGAATTGGATGATTCTCGACTGGATAGCAACCACTGGATTTAACAAAAAAAAAAAAAAGATTTAATACATGTATAGAAAAATGTGAGATCATGCTCGTGAACAAGTACCCGTGATGTTAAGCAAATTGGCCCGCAAATTCTTCCGCTTAAAGAAGGGGAAAGCTTTCCTTTCGTTATATACATGTATCCACCATATGTTTTTTTATATTATTAAAAAAAAATATATTTTTAAATAATTTAAATGTACTAGTATTAAAAATAAAATTTAAAAAAAATATATATTTTAATATATCTTAAAATAAAAAAAAAATACTTTACAAACAGTCGCTATCGCAATATAAAAAAGCACCGCATCTAATAATAGTTTTTTTCTCTTTTTTATTTTTATACTTGAATGTGATCCATGCACGTGAATTCAAATCTAGACCAAATGAAAAATGATGAAAAAAAAAAGTATTAAAAATAAATTAAAAAAATAAAAAATTATTTTAATATATTTTTATATAAATAATATTTTAAAAATAATTGTTATCGCAATATCAAACAGCACCGCACCGAATAATAGTTTTTTTCTCTCTCTCATTTTTATACCTAAACGTAATCCATGCACGTGAATCCAAATCTAGACCAGATGAAAAATGGCGAAAAAAGGGAGGCATACTCATGAACTCACCACATGCAAAGGGAGATAAGCAGTGTAGATCAATGTAATTTGTATCCTAAGAAATCATTTAGGCGAGGTCGTCGCAGGGCTGCTTGCTTTTCTTGGAGGGGGCCAGTTGAATGCAAGAGAAAACCTAATAATTGTTACCCACGTGTGGAAAAGTCACTGTAAAAGGATTATTGTACAAATTCCTGTAAAATAAATTAACCACCCACCCATCGCTTAAATTGATTGATGGGCTATCTTACTGTTTATGCCATCCCCGCTTTTACGCCACTGATCATTCTCACCTAACTGAACCTTTTTGTATTTTTACTGTATTACAATTGAAAAGGTAAAAACAGCGGGGATAAAAAGAGATGAATACAAAATTATATTTGTCGGTAATGTAAGGGATGCAATGATTGTTTTTATATTTTATTTGGTTACGTGGGTAAAATAAAATAAAATATTAAAAAATATTATTATTATTATTTATTTGTATTGTTATTAAATTTATATATTTAAAAAATAATTAAATATTATTATTTTTTACTTATTGAATGTTAAAATTAATAATATTATAATAATCTTATTTATAAAACTATGATTGAATTGACGGGTTGGCTTGAGGTCTGGACTGGTCCGGGCTTATAAAAAAATAAAAAAATAATTGACTTGACCTGATTAGGTTAAAAACTCAGATCAATCAGAGATAAAACACGGGTCAATAACTTGTTGAATTTTTTGGGAAAAAATTGGTTAAAATAAAGTTGCTTTGATTGTTTTTAAAAATCTCAAGTCAGCGGGGTTGACCCTCTTGAGCCGTGACCTAAACCTTGTTTCGGGTCGACTCCCAACTCGGATTTTAAAACTATAATAATAACTGTTTTTATTCATATGTTGGCTCGGCTCAACCCGTATTCATCCTCCTGGCTCGTGATCCAGGTCTGGCCCCGATCGAGCCTAAGTAGGGTTTTAAAAGTATGATAATAGTAACTTTTATCCTTACAATGACCCGGATTAATCGTCCTGATATGTTACTCGGACCTTACTCCAAATTGATTACCGAATCAAGTTTTAAAACTATGATGATAGCCATTTTTATTTTATGTTGACCCTCTTGACACGCGACTCAAGTCGACCGCCTGATTTGGATTTTAAAATTATGACAATAACCATTTTTATCCTTACGTTAACCCAGATCAACGGTCAACCCCACTCATGACCTAGGTCTTGCCCCGATTCGAGAGATAATAACCATTTTTATTTTTATACCGACTCGAGTCAGTCCAGATCATCTCAGCTCATGACCCGAGCCTTGACTAGTGACCCGGGCTTTGCCCCAAATTGACTCGTGAGTTGGATTTTAAAATTACAATAATAACTATTTTTATCTTTACATGTCCTAGTTACACAATTTTAGAATTAATAGTTTTTTAAAATGATATTTTAGGAGGAAAAAATAATAAATATTGTTTTCAGATATATATATTCTTTCTATATTTTTTTTTCTTGAAAGTATAGAAATTTATAACAAAATTATCTCAAAAAAATTAATTTTTATATCTATATTTTTATCTCTCCAACCAAATATATTTTTATTTTTATTAATTGCATCTCTAATGTACACTAGTAACCAAACATGTTTTTATTTGTGTAACATTTCCACTTGTCTGAACTAAAAACGGTGATGATGGTCCAATCAACAAACAAACAACGGTGATGATGGTGATAACATACCAACTATTACATAGCATGAAATGGCGGAATGGATATTTTCAAATCATGTAGGTGAGAGAATTTTATTAGGAAAAAAGGTATTTTTGAAAATAAAAGAAAAACTTACTAAATCGAGGATAGTCAAGGATAGCCAAGGGACAATTTAACTATTTTTTATAATAAACTATAAAGATTAAATTAGAATTCATTAATTTCTTTGATAAAAAAATGATATCTTTAGCACGTGGGAGTATCGAGTGAGGTTTGAATATAATTGGACTAGAAAAATAGATTAATATTAATATATATTGTCAAACTGCTCAACTACTAGAAGAAATTACGTTCGAGAGTTGGTAATCTCAAGGAACATCAAATCACGCCCTAGAACGAGGCCGTTTAATCTCGAAAGGCACTATGCCATGTTACCAACCTACCCACCACTTTCTGTTTTTTTACCCATTGGGACAGCGAGAGTCACGCAGGGTTTTTTGTTGCCTGGTGGTGTTCTGCTGGGTTTCTGTTTCTTTCTTTTTTGCCCCTGACTTTTAGGTAGATGATGAACCCTTGACATCTGGCTGTCTGGTTTGGGTCCCTTTTCAACTCTGCCACAGTGCCACCCCTTGAAAGGAAGTGGACCCGCTCGAGTCCATCTCCACCTGCTAAACAACAATGAGTGCTCGCAATTACACCCACCTTAATAAATAAATAAATAAATAAAAAACAATTAGTGCTCGCAATTGCACCCAGATTAGTATTCGTGTTTTTTAATTACATATTTTTATTCACTTTTTAAAACTATAAAAGAGTATAGTACCAAGCACGCTAAATGCCAATTGCTAAGCGGATCGATGCACGGACACCATCACTTTAGATTTATGAGTTCAACTCACAACAATGAAGATTTTTTTTATAATGCTACAGGCCAAATTATCTCATAGCATGACGGTGGACGTGGACCCGCGTTATGATTTGGGGCAAGTTTTTTTTTTTTATATAGAAAAAAATGATGTTAAAAAATTATTTTTTTAAAAAAAATAACCCTGTAAAAAAGATTAAGTTAATTTGAATTAATTTATCAAATTTACAATATAGATTATGAAATTAGAATAACCCAGTAAAAAATTAAAAAAACCATTTAAAAAAATATTAAATGCTGAAATAAAAAACATGAGTAAAAAAAGGATGTCAACCAATGTTACATTTTCAAACTCGTTATCCCGATCATTAGATTATAAGCATCCTATCTAGAAAAATCACAAAGTCCCTACCAATTAAATGTCGAATGATGAAATTGAAAATAAAAATTCAATAAGAAGGTTTAGGAGTTGAGAACAAGAACCTTGTGTTTTTAATAACAACCCCAATAATAATGTTTATCCAAATCCATTACATGATTGATTTTAAAGAGTGTGTTTGGCAGTGTGGTAGCG
>Ga0325414_1008404_pt1 | contig 10940 bp, 5 predicted proteins | sample PopdelMetagenome_8_FD_206183 | JGI IMG/M metagenome (GOLD analysis project Ga0325414, IMG submission 206183) | Populus deltoides microbial communities from Bellville, Georgia, United States - Leaf-PdKOR-R3 | ecosystem: Host-associated > Plants > Phyllosphere > Phylloplane/Leaf | place: USA...
AAATTCAATCCACATCTTGATAAAAAAATAAAAATAAATACCATTTCTCTAAGAATTAATGACAAAATTGAAACTCGTAACCAAAAGAGTTAACCAGTTTTCTATTATAAGTGTTTGATATTGTGGTATAATGTATTTTTTAAAAGTGTTTTTAATTGAAAATATATCAAAATAATATTTTTTTGTAATTTTATATATATATTAACATATTAATACTAAAAAAAATTTTAAAAAATATATTGAAAAATAGAAATTATCACATTTGTGGTCATTAACATAAATTAAGGTTGCGTTTGGGAACGCGGTGAAAATTGTGTTTTTTAAAATTTTAATTTTTTTTAAATTATTTTTTTATATATTTTCAAATCGTTTTGATGTGCTGTTGTTAAATATATTTTTTTTAAAATAAAAAAACTTTATTTTGATACATTTCTAAGTGAAAAATACTTTGAACCACAAACCACTACCACAATTCCAAACATGCATAAATCTTGTAGGAAAACCACTATAACTTAAGAGAGAAATCACTATTCATTAAAATAATAGAGTGACAAATTTGACCTTCTCACCCAAAAAACAAAGCTTTTTATAAGAGGTAATCAATCTTTTTAAAGGATTTATAAGTCATTATTTATTTAGTTGGAAGTAGCTTAATCTTTTCTTACTTTTTAGCACATTAGAACTATTTAAATGCCCTTTACCTGCGTCCGGGTTTAGGGGCTCATTGAACTTTTTATTTTAATAGTATAGTGACTATATAGTCCTTAGAATTTAATTTTTTTTAACCTTCTCTTCTAGGGCTTATTGGTATTTCATCTTTATTTTTTCATAATTTTCCTATAGTTTCAAGGGCGAATAGGTATTTTTATCCTTTTCCCCTCTCTCCACCTCAATTAGTGTAATGCTCCTATAAAAAACAACAATAACCTTTCAATTTATTTTTTCTTAAGATTTAGTCTTTTTTATTTTAATTGCAATTCTTTTATCTCAATTAATTATTTCAAATTGAAAATTGTTTTCATTTTCATCCTCCTTTAATTTTTTCATCACCTCCATCTTTTTCTTTTTCATCCTCCATCCTTTTCTTTTTCCTATGAAGTTTAATTCATATTCTTTTGATTGTTGTTTTTTTTTTGTTTGCTTTGACAACTTTTTGAATATATTCTTTTTTATTTCATGATTTAATATTAAATTTGCTAGTAATTAGACTTTTTTATTGAACTCAGTATACAATTTCATGCATTGCAAAGCTAGAAGATTAACCCAGGTATAGAAGACTCGATCGAGTTCGCTTAGCTTTTCATATCATTAAATTAGAGTTATCTTTTTTATATTATTAAAATAACCAAACTTATTAAATCACTTAACTTAGTGATCTGAGTTTATGATTTTTTTTTAATTTCATCATTCAATGTTAAATTAGTTAGAAGTCGGATTTTTTTGTTGAACCTGAGTCTAAGATTTCACGGACTTGAATTTAAGAGATTAACCCATTCTTAGAAGATTCACTTAGAATTGCCTGATTTTTCATATTATTAAATTACAATTGCTTTTTTTATATGTTATTAAATTAAATGATCTTATGAAATGCAAGTGACTCAATGATCCAAGTCTCAATCTTTTTATTTTTTTAGAAACACTTATGTTGCCTTGACTTTTTTATTTTATTTTCACATTCGGTTAAAATTCTTTTACCCTACGGGGTAGTGCCAACAACAAATCTAGATTTTCTTGAGTTATTTTTTAGGTTTTTTTTAGATTTAGATATTTTTTTAGCTTTTACTATTTGAATCATCACGATTGACCTTTTTAATTTGTTTTGTATGAATTCCATGAGGTTATTATATTCTCCTGTCTTCGATAATCAGTTTTTCAGATTTATCATTGTTTACTGAGATGAATTCAATGTTCCTTCATCTTAAGATTTTTTTAAAAAACAATATATTATATAATTATATAGATCATTATTTTAAAAGTTTTTTTTTAATCAGTATATATCAAATTTTTAACTTTCTAATATCTTTATATTTTTTAAAAGACTAAAAAATAAATCACGGGTAAAAAAAGAGAGTAAAAACTACAACATAAAAAGACGTTCGATTGCCACGTCCTTTGGCTACATATAATCAATGGAGGCTGAGCTATAAATTCTTGTAATCCATGTAATCAGTGGAGGCTGAGCTATAAATTCTTGTAATTTTCAAGATCTTCTCGGCAACCAAGCAAAGCATAAGGCTGAATCTACGAATCAATTAGTCTGTCTCAATTATGCTGGGGGGTCACTAGAGAGTATAATTGCCGTGCAGCCTGTTCAGGTGATAAATGAATTCAAGCTAGCTACCTAGTTGGTAGATAGGAAAAATCTCTCCATATTTGCTTTATTGTTTCACTAGCCCTACCTTGTCTTTCCTTGATGTGATTGCAATATTTCTTGAGAAGATATCGAGATTAATTGTAAGTTTCTTGATTTGGTTGGGTTGGTTTTAATTAAAAAAAATAATTAAATTGAAATGTTTTATTTTTTAAAACTGAAATCGAATTAAATTGTTTGGTTTCGGTTTAATTTAGTTTTTTAGAATAAAAACCAGTTTAATTTGATTTTTTTTATTTGACTCGTTTTTTTTCTGATTTGACTCGTTTTTTTCTGGTTTTTTTGTTTGGGTTTTGTTCGGTTTTTTCGGTTTCAGGTTTATAAAACCAAAACCAAACCAAACCAAACCAGTCAGTTTTTTTATAATTTTAATCTGTTTAATCAAGTTTTTTTTACCATTTGATTTTTTTAATTATTTTTTTATTTTCTGATTTTAATCAGTTTTTTAGTTTTTTTATTTTCTCCTGGTTTTCAGTTTTTTTACTTTCTCATGGTTTCTTGCTCTAAAAAATTTTAAAACTAGATGATGATTCTAAAATACTATAGTAATTTTACCTTAGCAAGCAAATGAGAATTGCTCTTCTTCCACAATCTAACGCTTCCCCGTCTCCAATAATGTTCCTGCTTTGACTCTAAACTCTTTTTGTTTCAGTTCTTTGAATATCCATCCTCAGATGTCACGTGATACACTGCTAAGATCACTTGCCCAATATTTCCTCCCATGTCTCTGTCATATGCTCCACATTCATCTTTTCTTTTTTCGTCCCACATTAATCTTTTTTTTTTCGTTAGCAACAGATAAATTTAAATAAAATATATCTTTTTTTTTCAAAATAAACCTAACCCCTAAATAATTTCAAAGAACACTTTTAAGCTCATGTTATCAAACCAGAGCCCAAAATATAGCTAAGGCTCAAGAAAAATAAGTCCGAGTATGGTAACTCGAGTTCTTGCTAGGTGTTCACCTTAACACCCCTGTGAGCTTGAACTTTTGCGCCTGAACCTAATATGTTTAGATCTAGACAGCATGTCTGGATTCATTTTTCATCTCTAATAGGATTGGACATCTTGTTTGAGCCAACATTTATCAGAGAATTTTTTCGAGACTTCACACAGATCCCTCAATATTTCATACTGATCCAATATGTATTGTTTTGAGTAGAATAGAACTGAAAAATCTCCCTCATACTTGGCAATTGGGTCACCTCAGGATGTACAATCCTCAAAAGAAATGTAATTTTGTTTTTGAAATAAAAATATTGTATCTTTAACATACATTTCTTATTTACAGATCTTTATTGTAGTCTCAGACTAATACATTTTGCAGGTGATGTCTAAACGCCTCTCACCGATTTGCTAGGGGTTGATATGAGATCCTCCATTCTCCAAGTGATGTCTAAAGGTCTCTCACTAATTTATCATGAATTTATTTGGGATCCCCCATTATCTAGGTGATGTATAAGGACCTTTCATCAATACGTCAGGGGATGATCTCAAATCTCTCATTCTCTAGTGTAGTATTGAATGGGCACATTCTCTAGGTGATGCCAAAGAGCCTTTCACCAATTCACTAGAGATTGATCTTGGATCTCCCGTCTCTTTAATGCAGTCTTAGACTGACATCACTCTCTAGTGTAGGGCTCTCAGGTCCCATACCATCCCAAGGAGGTCACATACCTCTCATACACCTTAACCACTCTTCAGTTGGGGGCTTTTAAACCCCCACATCATCACAATAGAGGCTATAAACCTCTAAGGAGCTCTCCCCCACGTTATCATCAGAGAGGCTATAAACCTTTTATTTTTTGGTGAGATCTTTCTTCAATTGAAGACTTTCATGTCTCATGTCATTTTAGGGAGGTCACATACCCCCACACTCAAAAAGATGAACTTGGTTTTCCTAGTGCAATGGTTTTGATTAGCAGCCTCCGAGAGTGTGCTCTAGTAGAACTTTCGGATATGTCTAAAGTTGCCGATAAGATCTCTTTTTAGTAACTGGACTTTGATCCGTCGCCATTCTCTAAGCAGAGTCGTGCTTTGTTCATTGCAAGTGTTGAGTTTGAGGCAAACGAAAAAAGTTCAATCCGGATGTGATCTTGGAGAAGAAGAACGTCATCGTGGCAGAGGTAGTAGCTCAAGCTAAAGATAAAGAATTTGAGAAGACCTTGGAGGAAAAGAGGAACTTGCTTGATGCATGCCATGCTGTACGCAAGGATCTGAAGATCGCCCACTTATCTTTGCAAGAGCAGATCATTGAGTTGGAAAGGAAGCTCGACCGCTTTCTTTTTAATAAAACTACTCTCCATGGATCCTTCCCTTCCACCTCTTAGAAACTTTTTTAAGTATAGGTGTTGACATGAGTTCGCTCCCCTCAACCTTTTAGAAGTTTTTTCTAAGTATGGTCGTTGCTATGGGTCACCCTCCTTAAGTTCCCCCAAGTTTTTAAAATATTTTCCAAGTATAAGCTCACCTTGTTTTCCACTAGCCACTTAAAATATTTTTCAAGTATGAGCTAATTTTCTATAAGTATCCCTTGACCTCTTAGAAAAATATTCTAAGTATGAAGTCTTTTATATCTCACATCATAATTTTTGTAAGTATCTATATACTTACAAATTTCTTCAAACATGGTACACACCCATACACATGAACTCTCCAGTTTATTACCCAAAGGTTTTAACCCATTTTCTTATATGAATAGAATTCAACAAACTCGCCATTGTAACCGAGTATTTTTACAAGTTTTTACGAGTTAATACCATAAAGACTTGAGGAGCTATTGATAGATCCAAATAGAATGAACCCAAAACCCCTTAAAAATGAACATAAAAACACCCTTTGGGCTCGGGTTACCAAGCCCGAGCCCAACACTAAAGGAGTATGGGCTTAAGTGTGATAGATCAAACTCATGTTGGGCACACACCCAACATCTTTGGTGTTGGGTGTGCACCTCAGTATTCTTGTGGATCGGGCTTCCGCACTTGAGCCCAACATGTTTGGTTTCAAATAGCACGTTTGGATTCATTTCTCTTATTTAATGAGCCCGGACACTTTGTCCAAGCCCAACACTCGTTAGAGAACTTTTCGGGACCCTGCGCAAATCCTTTATTATTTTATACTAATCTAATAAGTAATTTTTTTAGTAGAATACAACTCAAAATGTCACAAGGGTGAGATTACACTTCAGCCACTCCTTTGCATAAAAGGACAAGACTCATACACTATAAATACACCATGAATTCTTCAAGCCAAATGTTCATAATCTCTTTATTCTTAATATTTTTAGAGTCTATCTTTCTAAAATATCATCATACCCTACGAAGTTACTGCTTTTACTATCAGAGAGTTCATGTCCATTAAAAGGGATTTGTTATAGGCATCACCTACTACTATCACAGCTACTAGCCACCTTCGCTTACCAAGCATTACCTGCTATTACCAATCATCTGGGCTTTCCATGTCAAGTCGTTAAACACCTTAGCTAAGAAGAATATATCAGATTGTTTGAACTAAGAGATTAACCAATTATCCAATACATCAACTTTATTTTTAAGCATCTTGAATTTTGGGACTCGTCAACAAGTTATATCAAATAATCATTTCTATCTCCATTTTAGCTATATGCATACATATAATTTAATGCATAGCTTATTCTTATAGTGCAATACATATTTTATATCACACATTATAATTTTGAATAAGTTCTACTTAAAATTATAACTTTTTTTTATATTTACTTTCTTAAAATACAACCATAAAAAAACTATTATAATATCAAGCACACACTAAGTATCTTTTGCTTTCCATTTTTCTCCTAAAATCCTAATTTCAAAATCTAAGAACTATGCATTATTCATTTTTTTTCATTTAAAATTGTTTAAATAAGTTCAGAATTTCTTACCTGACAATAAAATGAACTTCGAAAGCTAACCAGTCAAGGTTTTTCCACCCTTTTAGATTTTTTTTCTCATTGCCATGAGTTACAGCCCTGATTTCTACTCTCCCTCACTTTGTTTCCACTTAAATCTTTTTGATGCATTGGTTGGTGTCTCACACTTCCTAACTCATAAATCTTACCCGATTTCTATTTTTCTCTTAAGGATTTTTAATGTTTGTCTCTCACAATTCTTTTCTCTCTTTATCTTGTTTATTTCTAGTTCTACTGGTAATTTAAGGAAGAAGAAAAGGCTGACTTTTCTAGCTTATAAGTTCAATCGACTATTTTACCTTTAATAAGCCCTTTTAAATTTATGTTCGACTGTCAATATTTTTTCGTGGCTTTCCTGAATTCTGATTGTCCTAAAGTTTTACCCTATCATAAATCAATATGTTATAATACTCCTCATAAAATTTGAGCTTGATCTAATAGTCAAATTGAAAGTTATACTCGATAACATAAAACTGATTAAAAGGTGATTTTACACTAAAAATCTAAATTTCTAGTTTCACTATTCTATATATCATATTAATTATTACAATAAATCCTTATAATCATCCTCTTATTTCAAAATATATTTATTTAATTTTTTTGCTGTTAGGTTCATTTATGGCTTATTACCGTTTCATAATACCGTTATTAATTTTTAACCAATATTTCCACTAACATTATTTTTTTTTATATTCATTTGTATGCTATTCGTTTTATTCTCATTTTTTCAAGATTTATAAATATTTATGGTGCCAAACTAGTATCCCCACTAATTCCCTCCACCATAAAGCTATCTTAGTTCACAAGGGCTCTATTCACTACCAGAAAATTGATAAATACAAACGGAAATACTGATGGAATATTTTCGTCGGTAAATTTCTGAGGGATTTTACCGATGGAAATATTCCCTCGGTATATACTGACGGAATTACCGTGGGAAAAAAATTTAAAACAAAGCAAAAAAAAATGACGTGTCATTTTTACCGACGAAATTACCAACGAAATTTTCTGTCGGTAAAATCCCTCGGTAATTTCATCGGTAAACTGTGAACACTGTTTATCATGTCAATTATAAAGGGAATCATCGACGGAATTTTCCGTCGGTATTTTCCAGAGAGTGTTATTTGGCGGTTTTCTGAAAAATTCAATTAATTTAAAATTTTCATTTAAATATTACAGACGGAATCACCAACAGATTTTCAATCCGTCGGTAATTGTTGGCAGTTTCTGAAAAAATTTTACGAAATTTAAAATTTAAATTAAATATTACCGATGGAATTACCGACGGAATAATTAAAAAAATGTTAATATTCAATTATCTGTCGGTAAATCTGTCGGTAACGCGCCCCAATAAAAAGTCTGAATTCCCTTATTTCACAAGAGACAGATTCATTTCTTCTCCTTATTCTTCTTCTTCTTCTTCTTCTTGTTCTTCTACTTCTTCTTCTTCTTCTTCTTCTTCTTCACTATATGTAAAAAACATCAATATATATTTCTTTCTCTTCTTTTCTCTTCTCATCTCCTTCTCTTTTCCTCCATGCTTCGGTATGTCTTCTTCTTCTTCTTTCTTCTTTTATCCTTTTAGTTTTTTTTTAATTAATATGCTTAACGAAATTTTTTCTTTCTCCTTAGCTTCACTTGCAACTACATTAAGGTAAGATTTTTCTTTTTTCTTCTTTTTTCATGATTTTTTTCACTATATTTGTTTTTTATTTTATTTTTAATTGTTTTTGTTCTTAATAATTGTATAAATGTTGTTGTGAGATTTTTTTTTCATATGAGATCAATTTTTAGTTGATTTATTTATAGGATTTTTAAATTTTTAGCAATTGCAACTTTATTTTTTTCATATGAATTTTTTTAGTTGAATTTATTTTTTTGTTTTATTTATTTGTTGCAAATTTGTTTGAGTTGATTTTCTTATTTTTTTTCCAAGCATTTTTTAGTATATATTATACAGTGTTAATTTATGCTAATTTAATTATTTTATAATATGAATTTTTTTAAAATGTTTTTAAATAATTACCGATGGAATTACCGATGGAAATTCCGTCGGTAAATCCGTCGGTAATAAAAAAATATTATTACCGAAGGATATACTGACGAAATAGAGCGGATAAATTTATTTTTTTATTACCAACGGATTTACCGACGGAAAAACAATTACCGATGAAAGATTCACCGACGGAGAATTTCCGTCGGTAAATTAATTACCGACGAAATATGTATCTTACACCGACGGAAAAATTCCGTCGGTAAAACTGTTAAATCTTGTAGTGATTTTTCGATCCTACATTGTTTCGCAGTATTGTTGGCTCACTTCAATATCTATCATTCACTCATCTTAATATTTCCTATACTGTTAGCATAGTATGTCAATTCATGCATTCTCTCACAACTAATCGCTGGAGTGATGTTACACATATCTTATGCTATCTTAAAAACATAGTGTATCATGGTTTACTTCTCACACGAATCAACTTATCTAAACTACAAGCCTTTTCTTATGTAGATTGGGCTAGTTCTACTAATGATAGATGGTATACTAATGGTTATTGCATCTTTCTTGGATCAAATCTCATTCCTTGAAACCCCTACAAGCAGGCAACTATTTCTCACAGCAACACTAAAATTGAATATCATATTGTTGCCAACACCACCGTATAACTTTTATGGATATAATCTTTATTATGAAAACTTGGTTTCCCCCTCTTCTCATCATTTACCCTATGGTGCAACAACATTAAAACCACCTTTCTGATTGCTAACCCAGTGTTTTATACACAAACAAAACATATTGAAATTGATTTTCATTTTTTCTATAATTTAGTAGCTTCTGATGCTCTATATGTTAAGTTCATCCCATCACGTGATCAACTTGTAGATACATTCACTTTTCTAATCTCAAGTTCAGTCATATGTAAAGCACTTTCAACATTTGTGAACTCTCGTTGCGATTGTGAAGGACTCTAAAACAATAATTATAAAACTTGGCTTGGCCCTACGGGTTATCCTGGGTGACCCGGGCCTTGACTAGGTCTCAAACCATAAAACCTAATGATGAAATTGACCTGGTCAAACTTGGGTGACCGTTGAGTCAATCCAAAACTCAGGTGATTTGGTGTAACCTAGGTAAGACCTGATTTTTTTTAATAAACCTAGAAAATGTAAAATTATTTGTTGATTACTTAGCCTCATATTTTTTATAGCCTACATTAACATGGATTATTTCTTAATTTTTTGATGTCGGATAACTATACTAAACTTTATGCCTCACGTTTCTTTTTTATAGCCTGCATGTACATGAATTATTTTTTAATTTCTTGATGTGGGATAACTATATATAACCTTTATCCACATAAATTGTTTCTTAACTTTTCGACATGAGATAACTATATTATACTATAATATACTTCGTATTTCTTATTTATAATCTACATCCACATGAATTATTTTTTATTTTTTCAATGTGAGATAACTCTATATAGCATATATCCACATGAATTGTTTCTTAACCTTTTGACGTGGGATAACTATACTACACTTCATGCCTCATATTTTTTTTTTTATATAGCTTATATTCATATGAATTATTTTTTAATTTTTCAAAGTTCGATAACTATATTACACTTCATGCCTTATTTTTTTTTTTAGTTTACATCTATATATATTAAAACTTCTAACATAATTTTTATTTTATTTTTTCAGGTTAATTCAGTACTCAATCCTCTAACCCTGTCAACCGCCAGGCTGGGTAGAATAATAATGGTTAAGTCATCATATATTTCTCAGCAATCATGTACTAATTCAACACCTCATTCAGCAGAAAACCACAGCAGCAGATACAGCCAATGATCATGCACAATTCAAATCAAAACAACTTGCTGAATCAACAGCCAATCCATTTGAAGATACTGCGGAAATAGTGAGATTGAATGATTTATCAGAGTTTAAACCTAAAATCACAAATCTTGGAAAATAAAATTCTTTTTTTTTTTTTAATCTAACTCAGGTTTGACGGGTAAAAATTAATCGGGAAATAATATAAACAAGTGAAAGAAAAGACAGATAGTCATGGATGAAGCGAAGCTGTTTTTGTTTGTTTATTAGATGTCTGAACTCTGACCCTGCAGGTCTGAAGACCTCCCATCCCATGTGCTTATCCCATGTGGGCGTGGCCTAGGGCTAGACCTGAATCCTTATCATTGCTTCTCTTCTCTCTCTTATTAAATTACTTTCCACCAGCAGTTAAATTCTACGGGTACACAAGCTTTATTTAAAAGTGTTTAAAACTTTAAATGTCAATTTCAATCTATTTTTTATTTTTAAATTATTTTTTAAATTATAATAATAAGTTGATATTAAAAATAAAATTTAAAAAATAAAAAATATTTTGATAATTTTCTACCAACAAAACACTTTATAAAATAATTGCTATCATATTTCTAACAACAAAATTCTCAGTTTTTTAATAATTTACAAAAATTCTGCTATATTTAAAAATGCATAATGTGTTTTTATAATTTTTTAATAATTAATATTAGCACATTTAAATTATAAAAAAATATTATAAAAAACAATAATTTAATATTTTTTGAAATAAAAAATAAATACAAGAACATTATAAAAAACAGAAGTTAA
>Ga0325414_1008405_pt1 | contig 10940 bp, 3 predicted proteins | sample PopdelMetagenome_8_FD_206183 | JGI IMG/M metagenome (GOLD analysis project Ga0325414, IMG submission 206183) | Populus deltoides microbial communities from Bellville, Georgia, United States - Leaf-PdKOR-R3 | ecosystem: Host-associated > Plants > Phyllosphere > Phylloplane/Leaf | place: USA...
TCTCTCTCTCTCTCTCTCTCTCTCTCTCTCTCTCTCTCTTTATAGCCGAAACTTTAAGGATTGTCTCCTCAAGTTTCCATGTCAATTTCCTAATAATTCAACCATTTTACATCTCATCTAACACAAATCATCCCAGTCATTATAATAATCAAGTCAACCAAACCCATCCTTAGTTATTAGCTTAAGTCGAGTTCCACAACAAGTAGAACATGGGTTCTCATTCAAGTTTTCATGAAATCAATTTTATTCTCAATCATCAAACCTATTAGGTAGCACAACCAAACTTAAATTTCATATAACTGAACTAACTAATTCAATTCTCTACATGCATGCTTAGGTTGAACCTTACACCTAATAAAGCATAGGTTTTATGAAAAAAAATTGTAATTAAATTTTCACCAAATCATTAATTTCATTCTATAATATCAAAGGAAATATTATGAATAACCTTCTTTTTTTATTCATCTCCTTAACATTTATCAACACCTTATGAATTTAAGTCTGATAGCACTTTGACCCCTTGAGCTCATCAACCACCTTTCCCTAAATATTACAACAAAAAAGTCAAATGTTAGTATTATAAAGGAATCGTGGGTCTGCATTGATCATTGTTATGGATTTAAGAAGCAGGTGAACAACATAATCCAAAATCGGTGACTGTCTTTTGAAGAGAAAAATAATGAATATAACATAATCATAAGAGGTTTAGGAACTGTTGAACAGAATAACCTAAGTATAAGAGATCTTAATGATGCATGAATTGATTAGTTGATTCCATAAAAGGATAGGTGAAAATGTGCAATTTAGTTTTTGATAAAGTAAACCAAAGAACTCATGAATGTCATGAGATGAATGCCTAAGCGTTGCAAATACATTTATGTTATTCATTTAAAAATTTATCAGTATTGTAAGGGATTGTGTCTTTGAATAAAGTGTCTTTTTATATATTTTATTGTTGTTATGAAATCAATATATGTTTTTGTAAAAGTAATAATTTGTTAATCTATTATTATCCATGATTGGATAAATATAATGGCAATAATGACAAAAATGATCGAACATTAAGGTGTGTCATGCAAAATGCTAAGAGGGAATCCCCATCCTTTTTTAAACTCATTAACCCTTATAACTAATCTCATAGCTCGATTCAAAACATTGTGACCAAATCATTTTTTTGTACAAAGAAAAAACCTTTTGCATAAATAATCTTGAAATTAGATTTTTTTTATTTCAAAAATAATTTGATGTTTGCTCAACACAATGTTTAGGCATCCTTTATGTAAAGTGGCAAATAAATCATTCATTCAAGCAATTTTCATTCTAAGGTGACCAAACAGTTTTGAACCAAAAAACATGAAATGAAGAAAATATGCAATTACCTATACACCATGTCTCTTGAGCCACGTTTCAATGTATGTATAACAACATGTAGTAGATTTGATAGTCATAGACTCTAAAACACAATTCTTACAAATCCCAAACCATTACACTAAATAAGAATAAAATTTATCAGTTTTAATCACTTGCGTTTGAAATGATGAAAGACCATTTTTGTTATCATTTCACGTTCTACAAATATGTATAACAATATGTATAACCCTTGTGATCCCTATTTGAGTCTTAATGAGTTTTTTTATATAAAAAACTCTGACTAGGATCACGCCCCATATTGGGGGGCAAGTAGAAATTTAAAAATTAAAAGCAAGAAAGCTTGAAAAACTCAATTGCTAGGGGGCATGTTTGAATTAGGAATCAAAAAGAAAAAAAAATCAAAGCAAATAAGGATGTCCTGTCAAAGCAATAAAAAAAAGCAAATCAAAGAAACAAGACGAATAAAAGATTGCATGAAAGATAACTAACAGTGATCCTATGTCTAAAACCTTAAAAACACTCTTTGAGCCTAATAAATACTTTTCTTTCATAGTTGAAAAGTCATAGTCTGCATTACGTGCCTTTAAAAAGCTCTTTCTAATCAAGCAAACAAGTAACTTGGACCAATAAACGACGTTCTCAAAATACAGATGAATATTTTTATAAGAATCATGACATTGCGAACAAGCTACTTGTTATTATTCATGTTAATAAAATAAGTGCTAAAAAATAACACATTTTTTCTCAACGAAACCTCAAACTTTTACTCAAGCCTCTTGCTTGGAAACTTATAAAACTAAAAGGTTACCTCGCCACTTACCTTTACTAGTCCTATTTTTTCCTGCATTAAAGATCAAATTATCCCTTTTCTAAAGATAAACCCTTAAGGAGTTGCAAAAAAAAGCTCACATCGAATAAATTTCCATTTTCAAAATACAAGAGTCAAAATTTCAAAATGCTTATTTGAGTTATGGAGAGCTTGATTTTAAGCTGACATTTCCTTCTATCCTTGACAATTGTCAACTAAAGACTAAAGAAAGTCGCATCTTAGTGTTAAATAATGTGTCTTGGGGTCACAATCGAAGAAACAATTTCAAAATTACATCTCTATAATTTCTTTACAATAATTAGACTTGAATGGATACCATCCTTGAAATTTATGATTTGATTTCAAAACAAGAAAATGATTTTCAAATAACAAGGGTCATTGACTGAGTTTGTAAAGTTCTTGATAAAAATGATGTTGACTTTTCTTATAAGGGATAATGGATAATACCTATATCAGTTGAGGGTAATATGGCTTAAAGACAATATATGATAGTGGATTACTTGATGAACTTCATTAGCAGTTGAGTGTAACACTGCACATAAGGGGCATCTTCATGGTTAAGAGTTGGTTTAACCTTTAAAATATGACTTTAAAGATTATATCACATAGGTGTATTTTAATGAATCTTGAAAAGGTGTAGATGATTAGGAATAGATGATTTGATAAACTCCTTCAGAAAATGAGAATGATAGAGGACAATTTCTCCATAAAGAATAAATATGTAAAGGTGCAAAAATATCACAAATTAGGGGGATCATCCAACCAGGGGGCAACATCATGGCTAAGAGAGTTAATCACTTCTCAAGGAATAGATAACTAAGCAGAGCTTTATTTATTAACTAAAGGTCTAGGATGCGTGACAAAAAGACAGTCAAACACACAAAACGTAAATAGGTAGAAGAGTAAAAAGACTAAGAGAACTCATCTTAGAAATTACAAACCTCGTCCATCAAGCAATAGAGAGATGGCACAGAAAAGGAGGCTATATTTCAAAACAGGTAAAATGCATGTATAAACATCATAAGAATATTTTTAGGAATTTTTTAAGGAAGATTCCTCAAAAGAAGCCAGAAAGGTTTAGCAAACTTGAACCATCAGAAATCAGCTTAAAGATGATTAAAGATCAAACATTTCAAGTTAAATTTTCTTTGAGTTCGTTACTCTATAAAATGACTAAATCTTTAAGATGATCACTCTATAAAAAGTTAAAATTATAAAATTTTCCTTGAGCTGAACTTTCTATCAAAAATTTTCCTCAATTTCATCTCTTTAATCTTTAAGATGATCGCTCTATAAAAGTCAAAATTTCAAGATTTTCTTTGAGCTGATCTCGCTATCAAAACTTTTCCTTAAGGTCGTCACTCTCTAAAATGATTAGATTTTCAAGATGATCGCTCTATAAAAAGCCAAAATTACAAAATTTTCTTTGAGTCGATCTCTCTATTAAAGAAATTTTCCTGGAGTTCATCGGTCTCTAAAATGACTAGATCTTTGAAATGATTCTTCTATAAAATGTCAAAATTTGAAATTTTTCTTCGAGTTAATCTCTCTATCAAAGATTTTCCTTTGGTTTGTCACTCTCTAAATTGACTAGATATTCACGATTAACATTCTATAAAAAGTCAAGATTGCAAAATTTTCCTCGAGCTGATCTCTTTTTCAAAGAAGTTTTCTTTAAGCTCGTCACTTTGTAAAATGACCAGGTTGAAAAAATCTTTATATTTTTCAAACCATGGGAAGGTTACTCGATCACAAGCTAAAGGTAGGTCACCTTATCACAGACCATGGGTAAGTTATTCGATTATTAACTATAGGCAAGTCACTTGAACACAAACCATTCGTGAAAAATTATAGATTTTTTTCACACCACGGGTAGGTGACTTGAACACAGACCATTCATGAAAAATTCTAGATATTTTTCTCACTAAGAGCAAGTCACCTGAACATAGATCATTAATGAAAAATCCTAAATATTTTTCACACAACGGGCAAGTTACCCAATCACAAACAACGAGCAGGTCACCTGAACACAAACCATTCATGAGAAATCTTGAGTATTTTTCACATCATAGGCAAGTTACCCGATCATAAACCACAAACAGGTCACACGATCACAAGCCATTTATGAAAAATACTAGATGTTTTTTACATCACGGACATATCACCTGGTCATATACCATTTGTGAAAGATCCTAAATATTTTTCACATCACGGGGAAGTTACCCGATGATAAACCATGGTAGATCACTCGAATATAGACCATTCATGAAAAATTCTAAATATTTTTCACAGAATAGGCAGGTCGCCCGAATAACAACACCATTTTTTAAAGACAAAGAAAACCCTTGATTTTTAAAAATAATTGAGTTTTGAAACCTCTACAAGGATATCCATCATTTAATTTGTTAATATCAAAACTCCTCAATAGATTTCTTTTCCAATTAAGGAAGATTTTCACACTATTTTTTTTCTTTACAAACTTACTTTCTAAAGTCCCTTATAAGACTTTATACTATAAATATTGTAAAGAGGGGGGCAATGTCATAACTCAATTATTTAGTTTTTTAAAAAATACAAAAAATACCAAAACTCTAAAAAAAATACATTTTTGACGTAATTTGGCTAATTTCTGGTCAGTTTGTAATTTTCAACCACTTTCTCTTATTGTTTTTGTATTGATAAATTTTTCAAAAGAATAAAAAAAGGAAAAAGAAAAAATCAATCAAACAAAAAAGAAAAACTTTAAATTACATAATATTGTTTTAAAATAAATGGAATTTTTAAAAATTTAGAAGCTAAAAGGTGGTAGAAGCTCTTAGAGAAAGCAAGAAAATAGTAAATGGGTGTGGAGGATTTTAGAGATTAAATATGAAAAGAATAGAGTAGTATAAGTAAGTGATTATACACATATAAAAAGAGGGGATTAGTTAGAGCATTAGCCATAAACAAAAAAGCTATACACAATTAGTTAAATTCCTCCCAAACACTCACTCTTCCAAAAATCACTAAAACATAAAAGAAAAAAGAAAGCCACAAACCCATGACCCCTAACCCTTACTGACCAGCACATAAAAGAACTCAAAAACTTCTCTCTCTCTCTCTCTCTCTCTCTCTCTCTCTCGACATTATCTAACATGCACATATATTCAAAACGAAAAAAAAAGGAGCATATATATATAAACTTATTACCATCATTACTCCTAGCCGACTACAACACCTCTATTGTGAGCTGCCACCACCAACGGTAATAACTCCAACTCCACATTGACAATATCATCCCTCTTATCTTTTTAATACCAAAAACCACACCTTTCTCTCTAAAACAAAGTTGATAACAACCAAAATTAGCAGCTTTCCAAATCTTTCCTTCACTATTTCAATTGGCATTCCCCCTCTTAGCACTGATGGCCACACCTGAATCATTTTTCATGATTGTCAACATCTTATCAGCCTTAACCAACAGCTAACATACTCAGTATCACCATCTACGGACAACCACCAACCGTCATTAACCAAGAAGCCTCCACTGTGAGATCCGATTACCAACAACAATACCACCAATGCTAGTCTCATTCCCAACACTAGCCACGAATGATAGCTACAACAACAAACCTTTTTATTATACCTAAAAATAGCCTCTCTTTCAACTTCCACAACCATCAACAATGGTAAGTAGCAGTGATAGAAAAAAAAAGATTAATTACAAGAAACGAGAAGAGGGTTAAAGTTTTGGAAGACCAAATCTCCTCCCTAAAGCATCAGTGGGCATCACCATCGGTGTAGGAACGAAGAGGAGATAGAGAAGCTTGGAATCCACTAGCTTACTCTCTTATAGTAGCGACGACACATAAATGAAATTAAGTCCATAAAATAACCCCATCCTTTCTCATCTTGTTTATTTTTAATGTCAAGGATTATAAACTTATATGTAAAATGTATTTCTAATATTAAAAGAATCAAATGCAAAAAATATATTTTAACTTTAGAATGGATAGGCTTAACCCATAAAGCCACGATTCACTTTATCAGGGTGAACATGTTGTAACCAATATATAGAAAAACACAACGGATCCTTAGTAATAATCAAACAAATAAACAATACAACTTACTTTAGGTAGGGTGTACTATGGGTGATATTGTCATCGTTATACATAATCAATCCCCTTTATCCAAACTCTAAAGACCGGTTAGGGTTTTTAGCTACCAAAATACTAAGTAGAAACTCCATACCTTTTAAAACTATAAAAGAATAATAATTTTTTATTCTTTTAATGTACCCTAAAAACCTGATCCAGAAGAATTATCATCGTGATACCACACACGTGCGACAATAGTTGCTGGTATTGTGTCACAACTCATTATGAAACTTATAGTACTTATAAGAATTATCAACAACTTGTGTTTTGGAGGGTGCCCTAAGGTAATTTTCGGGTAACATGTCAAACAAATTGCTCACTATCATCTTCATGCTGGCCTTTTTCCTATCATACTCAACATCATTAGAAATCATACTAACATCTTCTTTCCTTATAGTAATATGGTTTGATAAATGGTTTGTGTTCATATTTGGAGCATTTTGACTTGTATTAAATTTTATTCAACCCACCTACATGATAGAGGATTTTATCATTGAAGGTATGACAATTATCAATGTTTTGTCCAACATCACTAGTATGGTATTCACATTTATGGTCTGGTTTATACTAAGAAGGGTAAGGTGGTTGAAGGGGTTTTTATGGGGTAGGATAAATATGTCCAATGCTAATGAGCCTTTTGAACATTTCTTTTATGGGTAACGAAAGAGGTGGTAATGTTATCTAATTTCTTCAGGTACTTTTATAAGGTTGATTGATATTTATTGGTTAAGAAATAACTAATTTGATAAGAAGTTATTTGATTGGTAAGTAAGGAATTATGAAGAGAATCTTAGGTTGGTGATGTATGTAGCATTGAATGGTGTCAAAATGAATAGTTGTATTTTAGTACTACTGTTATTGACTTGTTGGTTAGACCTCAATTGATTACTCTAATGACCTTTCATATGAAAATGATTGGTTTCCACCTAATGTGCTTCATTGTCCTTTCTTTTACCTTGAAAACCCTCTTTTTCTTTGGTTAGCCTTAGAAATGTTTGAGAATCTCCTTGCTTTTACTGTCTGCTCAATTCTCTCAACTACAACAACAATGTTTATAAAATGTTGTGTTATACTGCTAACCAAATATTCGAAACATAGAGTTTTGAATGTATTTGAGAAAGCTGTGATATTTTTTTATTAAAAAAAGATGGATTTATGTAGCCAGTTCGCGCCACTTCTGGGAGTACTCTCAAATGGATTCTTTAGGTCTTTTTTATGTGTTTTGCAAATTAGAATGATCTTAAGCTACATCTATATTAAACTTGTACTATTTTATAAAAGCATCTAATATATCCCTCCATCTCTAAATCTTGGTATTCCCCAGATGCATAAACCAACTCAACATTATGTCGTTTAAGATTTCATGGAATAATAGATCAAAAGATTTTCATTATAGACTACTTTCGTTATTTTACTACAATATACCTCTATGTGTGTCATGGGACACTATATACCATTGTATTAAATGAACTTAGGCATCTTAAATTTTTTAGGTATCATGATGTCAAGCACGATGTATATTTTAACTATCTTTACTAAGTCATAAAGGTGTTTACCTTTTATTGCTCAAAGTCATTCTTCTGTTTTAAACAACTTCTTAAAGTTATGCTCTTCTACCATCTTGACCCTCTGGTTTTCTTTAGTGGTGAGGCCAATAACTGGAGCAACATAGGTTTATAGTGAAGGTGGAAAGTTTAAGAATGGAAAAGGCGATATGAATTGGGACTCAAGAGAAGCATCAGATGCCTTTTAGTTTAGAGGTGCTAAAATATATAGACCTCATGACATTTGAGTCATCGACTAAACATCAGGGTAGAGTGACATTTTTCTCTAAGTTTATCCCTCATTAGAGGTCTTTTTCCCTAATGGTATAGCTTGCAATGGTCACCCAAGCAAGCTAGTGAGCCTAATGACCTCTTATTTTAGACTTTATAACCTCATTTAGCAACTTTGTTTTATTTGTGACATCTCTTTATTTTTTTATTTTTCTCTGCCTAGATCTAGTGTTGTGGTCTTTATGGGGAAATTGAACGTTTACAAGATGATCTATATATCTTCATATATGTGTGTGTGTGTGTGTGTGTGTGTGAAAAGATAAATAAAATATACAAATGAATGCAACATGTTGGATTAAATATACATGTTTATTATTGTTCAAGTTTCCTATTATATTGGGACTATGATGACAGACTAGGTCGAATTTTCTTGAAAAATTCTCACCGAGGATAGGAATTTTGGTCGATTCAAGAAAATTTCCCTTGTCATACTGGCCTTTTCTAGACATAATCCTCATATCTTCAATGATAATCTTACTATTTTCCAACATATCACACTTCTTGTAAGGATCATAATAAAATAATGGTGTCTCTATAAAAAGTAATGAATATGATATGATTTATGTCTTATCAAGGATCAATCCTAGTGGATAAGATATAGGTTATATAAGGTTTGACTTAGCTAATCTATCCCTAAAGGGTTTTTTAGGTTCTTAAATCATTTAAACTAGTAGTGGGATAACTAACCTTTTAATCTTACATAATATGGTTAATAGATCAATTCTATAACATCCTATGTATAAAGTGAATTCAAATATGTGTGGAAGTGCAAGTGAGAATCAATGGACATATGCCACACTTGCTATCTAAAACTTCCTTCTAATTCTAAAAAAGACGAGCTCAAGTCTAGAGCTTTTGTTAGTTACAAATATAATAATAAGAATTTATCTTGAGCAATAATATTTTTCCTCATTTTCTTTAAGAAAATTTTGATCAAGTTATTTTTTAATGTTTTAAAGAGTACAAGATGTGAGGAATAAATATTAAAAGGAAAGGAATATGAAGGGGAGATAAAGAAATTTAAGTTCTTTGTGTGAGATGAGAAAAAGTAAGAGAATGAAGAGTGTTTATTTTTACTTCTCTTGTTTTAATTACAAAGAAAGTGTAGGGAAATATATTTTTTTACTAAAAAAAATGGAACCCACTTTGATTATTATTCATAAAACCATTTTTAAAAAATATATATAACAAATTTAAAATAATCATAAATATTTATAATCAAATAAGTCACATTAAGGAAAAACTAAAAGGAATAAATGATTTATTGTACATCGCTATAAAGAAATGATGTGTTTGTCCTCGAGAAAACAACCAAATAAGTTAAGATTAAGGGGCAAAATGATCTTTTCACAAAGTTCAATTGGTATTATCAAATTGTGTGGAGGCAAATCAACATTCTCACTCTTTTTACATAGTAAAATGACTTAATTATCCATAAAAGTAAAAAATAAATAAACTGGAATACATGAGCCTTTTAGTCTTTTTAAGTTGGGATAAGTGTTTTATTGTACATTGCTACAGGAAAATGATGTTTTTACTCTTGAGCAAAACAAAAAAGGAAGTTAAGATTGGGGGGTAAAATAATATTTTCACGAGATTAAGTTGGCATTATCAAAGTGTGTGAGGATAAATTAATCTTCTTGTTTTTTTTTTTTTTTGTAAAATGACTTAATTATCATTGAAAGTTAAAAAAATAATAATAATTGGAGTATAGGGGCCTTCTAATCTTTTTAAGTTAGGATCAATATTTTATTGTACATTAATACAAAAAAATGATGTTTTTGTATTCGAGAAAAACAACCAATAAAGTTAAGATTAGGGGGCAAAATGATCTTTTTATGAGATTCAATTCACATTAACAAATTAGATGGAGGTAATTCAGTCTTCTCATTTTTTTACACATTAACGTGACTTAATTATACTTGAAAGTAAAAAAAAAAAAATTAAACTTGAGTGCTAGGGCCTTTTAGTCTTTTTAAGTTTTGATTGCACAATAAACTGATTGGATTGCCTTTAAAAATAAAAAAGATAAAATTAACGTACATGAACATTTTCATTTTATCATTATGGTTTTTTTAAGTTATAATCAATTTCAATAAAGTGGCAATTTTGTTTTTTTAATAAATATAAAAATAATTAAAAAAACTAAAAGTGGTTGATGCGAGAGTGAATGACGCATGCAAATGGGAGGCGGTTGTGCCTTCCATCGCAACATTAGAAACATCTTGTCATCCCCTTCACGGTGGTCTGACATGTGCGTATGGAGGATCATTAGTTAGGCTCTAGTGAGTTTTTTTTTCTTCCCTTTCTTCTCTCTCCTAACATTAAATTTCACCCTATACCTTTCAAAAATTAATTATATCTTATAGTTTGTATTTCTTTTAATTTTGGTCCTCATTCTTTTTATTGCTATTTAGGTTTTCTTTTATTTTTATTTTTCAATTTCATCTCTAAGCATTTTATTTCATTTAACTTTTGTTTTCAATTTGGTCTAGATTCTTTTGATTGCTATATTATTTTTTTATATCATTTTCTTGATTTATTTTTCTACTTTACCCCTCAATATGTTTTCCTTTTTTTTTTTATTTAAGGATGATTCTCATTCTTTTATTATTTTTTTATCCTTATCTTAATTTATTTTATTTTTTAAATTAGTCTATAATTATTTTTTTCATTTAATTTTTGTACCAAATTTGATCCTCTTTGTTTTGATTGTATTTTTTTTTTGTCTTTTTTAATTTTTTATGATTACAAATTTTACTTTATGAT
>Ga0325414_1008408_pt1 | contig 10937 bp, 4 predicted proteins | sample PopdelMetagenome_8_FD_206183 | JGI IMG/M metagenome (GOLD analysis project Ga0325414, IMG submission 206183) | Populus deltoides microbial communities from Bellville, Georgia, United States - Leaf-PdKOR-R3 | ecosystem: Host-associated > Plants > Phyllosphere > Phylloplane/Leaf | place: USA...
GATTGTCAATCCTTAATAATTTAAATATATCGAAGATAAATAAATGAGAGAAAAGATAATTGTTTTAAACGGTATTGATTCGGTTAAAATCAGAGTAAAATAATTAATTAACTTTTAAAATGTAATTTTTTTAAAAAAATATGATCATTTTTTATTGTTTTTTTAATTAACCTAGATCAATATGCCGGATTTATCACCAGAGCCTTGTGTTAAATTTATATTGGGTTAGATTTAATAACTATGCATGACCCATTTAAGGCTTGCAGAGCAGTGGATGTGAAAGTAGCTGCAGAGAAATTTAATGGCCCATTTAAGATTGCAAGATGAGAGATGTTTCTGGTTCATTTCTCCCTGGTATCTGATGGAAAAAAAAAATAGAAAAAGTATTTTTAATCGTAGTTAGCTTGATTTAAATATGTTTTTGTTAAAAATTATAATTAAAATTTATATATATATAAAAATATAAAAAAATTGGATAAAATGTAATTGACTTTGTTTGTTTTTGTTTTAAAAAACGTTTTTGAAATAAATTAAATTTTTTATTTTTTATTTTGCTTCAAATTAATATTTTTTTGGTATTTTTATATCATTTTAATATACTAATATCAAAAATAAATTTTAAAAAATAAAAAAATTATTTTGATGCATTTCCGAATAAAAAAACACTTTAAAAAACAACCATAATTATATTCTCAAACACCACAAAGAAATATTTACATAACTCCATTAAAAAAACAATTAAAAACTTACATTTCAAACTTAATTTTTTAAGTAAGTTTTATAGCATAAAACACAATTTTTTTATTTTCAAATATATTACTGTATTTGTTTCAACGCTAAAATAAAAGCTAGCGGAACAAACAAGATCTTCACTATCTGTCAAGTCGAACCTAGTTTAATAACTATGGGTTGGGTTTATCCTCAGAGACAAAGATAGCTGAAAGGAAGTGTTTAGCTTATTGAAGCTTCAAGGTACTCTCCTAATTTAAGCTTACAAGCTGCATCATTCAGATTACATGATAACCTCGAGCTTTTTGCTAGCCACATTTCTTCGTCAGTGAAAGAGTGGTTGAGCTCTCTAGATTTTGCAGCCTGAAATTTGCAGTTAGCAAATTCTGCAGCTCAACTACTGAAAAATGATACTAAATTAATTCATGAATGATGATTGATTTTCTTCAATTTCATTGCATTCAAACTTGCCTTCTCATATTTCTTAGAGGCACGCCAGAATTTTCCTGCCTTGAATAGCACATTTCCGTCGAGCTTCTTCCCTTCACTTGCTTCTAATTTTCCAGAACGGTTATTTCTGTTCAAAACTCAGAGTTGTGAAAATTGAATGCACTGTGTGTGTCAGGAAATTGAAATTTCAATACATTTATCTGGTCTGACTGATAATTCACAGATACAAACAGGAGCAATTTGAAAAATAACCTTCGATAAAATCGATCAGCTCAACTTCATAATGAAGCAAAGAATTTGCAGGAAGCATCGTCACCGCCAAGGAGGTATTCGGTATCCACGGTCACTGCGGCATGTTCTCCTTTCTTCATAGTCATAATGGCTCTGTCTAAACCGCTGTTCACTTGTTCTATAATGGTAAGGACCACAGATATAGTTATTTGAAAAATATGCTAGCTCTGCCTTCTCACCCTTTTTCATTGTTTTCACTGCTTTGCTTAATGCAGGACATACATAACCTAAACCCAGATCAATATAGAAGAATTATTCTCACCAGAGATGAAACCCTCAAATTTCTACGACATTACTTGAGAAAATGTTATTAACACAACACACTTACCATCTCCTATATGAAACTCCACACCTTCCTCAGATTTGGAGACAAGGATTCCATTCTCAAGCTTTGCCTCATACTTTTCTACAGTGATGGAAAGGCATTACTATCTTGTAGATAATCCACTCATTACATCTCAAAAAAAGAGGCATGTGTCGGGGATTCCGACCGGTGATGTTCTGATATTTGCTCATAGGAGGCTAAGCACACTGGCACAATATTTAACGTGGTTCAGCAAAACCGCCTGCATCCACGGGAGAGAGTCAATGCATTAGAGGTAGAGAAAGGGTTACAATAAATACATGGAGGAGGAGGATCACTCAACTCCCAGCTCACACTCTGCTGCATATGGCAGTAGGGCTGCTGCCCATGGCAGCAGCTCCTCTTTCTCTTTTCTTCTCGTCACTTCACTCTCACACACTCTCTCAATTTTGCTCTTAAATAATTGCCTCTTTTATAGGCAAACATGGCAACCTTCTCCAGCACTCTTGTCAAATATGGTGGGACAAACAAGCCTTAAAGTATGTCACCATTTGTGGCATTAAGGGAGCAACCACTTGCTTAGTGGTGGGGTATCACCACTTGCTTAGTGGTAAATGGCAATATCCTAACAATCACCTCCTTTGCCATTTGTGTGGGCAATTGTCCTCTTGCTTCTTCAGCACAAGCTTGCATCCTGCAGCTCTTCCAAGCTTACCATTCTGAGAGCGTCTTCAACACAACATCCCCCTTCGAGCGTATCAATCATGCTCGATCCGGAATGATTTTTCAAACCTTACACCAAGGCTTACAACACCCCCTCAAACGAATATTCCCAAGTGCGACAATCATTGAGTATTTCAATGTGATCACAAGCTCACCACTCTTCCAAGAGTCTACTCATCCAGGAGTTGCGCCTGCCCTCTGTTCCACCCTAGGAACCACGCTTTACTTCTCTGTGAGTCTCTCGCTCTTAGTCGTAAGAGTTCAGGTAGCTCTCCACCTTTAATCATGGGGGCATCCCATTAAAGGTTGATCCATATCTGTCTTCATACTCTGAGTATTACAATGTCATTACCGAGCTCACCACCTTGACAAGAGTCAACTTGTTCCCGAAACCTGCGCATGCCCTCTGCTCCTTCATAGCAGCCGCGTCTTAATGCTCCACAAGTTATCCACTTATTGTCCAAGGCAAATGTTTTCTAGCTCATTGATCTTTAGCATAGGGGCAATATCCATGAAAGTCAATCCTGCATTTGTCTCCATACTCATCATAGCCACTTCATTGGCTATACACCTGTCCACTCATATCTAGCCATTACATTGGCTCTGGGGCATTCTGAACTGGGCTCATATCACGACCCTCACACCTTCTCTAAGGTGTCTTCGCCGATTGTCATAGGGCAGTCTGAATTGGGGCTCTTATCATGGCCCTCACACCTTCTCCAAGGTGTCGTCGCCCGTTGTCATGGGGCGGTCCGAAATGGGGCTCCTATCATGGCCCTCATACACCTTCCATCTAATGTGTTTTCGCCCGTTGTCATGGGGCGGTCTGATCCGGGGCTTCTATCACGGCCCACACACCTTCTCTAAGGTGTCTTCGCCTTTCATAAGCGGTCGCATCCTCCTTCAGCTGAGATGCTTCAAAATGGCTCCAAAATTCTCTACCACCATGTGGACTATGGGAGAGATAACTGCCATTGATTACATAGAAAGAGAAAGTTGCGGTATACTCCTCGCAATCCTCCACCTCGATTTCTATGTTTGGAGCTTCTACGCCTTTCTGCTTGACAGCTCCACCTACACCAACTCTCTTTGGTGTCTTCGCCTTTCATCATAGGCGGTCGCCTTGTATCACAGGCGTTTGCACCCCCTCAATTAGGTGCCTCTGCAACAGCTCTGATACCAATTGTTGGGGATTCCGACCGGTGATGTTCTGATATTTGCTCATAGGAGGCTAAGCACACTGACACAATATTTAACGTGGTTCGGCAAAACCGCCTACATCCACGGGAGAGAGTCAATGCATTAGAGGTAGAGAAAGGGTTACAATAAATACATGGAGGAGGAGGATCACTCAACTCTCAGCTCACACACTCTGCTGCATATGGCAGCAGGGCTGCTGCCATCCTCTTTCTCTATTCTTCTCGTCACTTCACTCTCACACACTCTCTCAATTTTGCTCTCAAATAATTGCCTCTTTTATAGGCAAACATGGCAACCTTCTCCAACACTCTTGTCAAATATGGTGGGACAAACAAGCCTTAAAGTATGCCACCATTTGTGGTATTAAGGGAGCAACCACTTGCTTAGTGGTGGGGTATTGCCACTAAATGGCAATATCCTAACAACATGGACAATGATTACAAGAGAGCAAAAGCTTACCTAAAACTTAATCTCCAATATCTCTAGGTGTAGTCCAATATCCTTCACCCTCCTTTATTATCTTCTTCAATATTCCTCCATCACCTGTTAAATCCCAGATGCTACTCCATGACAGGATCCCAACATAAAAAAAAAGAGTTGCATTGGGAGGAATCAGTAGTGGAGAACCAGCCTCCCCATAGGCCAAGTTTAGCGGTATCGTAAAACTTGCTCTCTCACCATCCTTCATAGTGGCAACTCCCTCGTCCTATCCTCTTATAACCTCACCTAAAACCCAAATATCAAACAAAGACTTCTTGTACATATAGCTAACAATACAGATATATCACCATTACTATGGAGAGTTCATTTCTTGCCTTGGCCTAATTTGAACTTGAAAGGGAACCCCTTTATCACGACTTGAATCAAGATATGACCCGCCCCACCTTCAATATGTCCACTGAAATGAACTGAAACAAGAAGCTTTCAACACCAGAAAATCTCATGTAAGCCTTCTTGTTGAAACTCTAAAACCATAGTTCTTTAAGTGATCTCAAGCTACTTCATCAAGTGACAAACATTGAAACAAACTAACCCTTTACTTGGTAACCAAAAAAATAGACAATAATTTCTCTCTTTTTAGTACCTTCCACTTCATCTCCAGGAAATGGAGTAGTCTGCCATGAAATTCCCTTCTTGACAAACTTTTTCTCCTTAGGCCTTGGCTTCCGACATCTTTCTCAGGTAGTCCCAAATTTTCGTTTTCGATTTCATTTTGCAAAGATGGATTCAACGACAAGTGTTCCATTTCAACATAGAGTTATGGATAGATAGAGGGAGTATGTTCTTGTGTGTAGGAGTTGAAGATAAGTCGTTGCTGGTTTCCCTCCTTTTATTGCCTACAGTTGATATTTTACTGTTAGGACAAGGAAGTTTTTGATTGAGCCACGGAGATGGCATTTGACACCAAATCCACTTGGTCTGGGCTAGATGGACCCATTCAAATGGTTTGTTCAAGTTTTTAGCCTGTTTAAATCAATCTGAACTGAGTCTAAAATTTAAGGCCTGTTGAAAATTTTGATAATTAGCCCATACTGGATCTATTATATTGACTTTTATTAGTTTTTAACTAGATTTTTTTTTTGCTTGAGCACTTCAATTTTTTTCTAACATAAAAAATATATTCAAACGGTATTAATCTAAATGAATTCATGTTAGCTTGACTAATCAATGATTAAAAATAACCCCAAAGAAAGGAAAAGGAAAATAAGAGTAAAGGTCTAATAGTTTAAATTCAAAGGATGAAATAAAAAAATAAAAAAACACTGAAATTAAATCAAATTAATTTTTTAATCCAACAACTCTAGTCATGAAACCGAGATGACCATACAAAATACCAAACAAATTTTGAACAAATTTCTTAACCATTAAATTTTTTTAAAGAAAACAAATAGTAATTAAAATAATAAGGATCAAACCTGATATAAAAACTAATGAAATAAAATAATGAGGACTTAATCGAAACAAAAAATAAAAAAGGATAAAAAAATAGAAATTAAAAGAATGAGAACCAATATTACATTAAAAAAACAAATGAAATAAAATGTCGTGGGGAAAAATTAAAAGAAAAAAAAACAAATTAAGAAAAGGATTAAAAAAAGAGCAATTAAAAAAAATGAGGACTAAACCTAGAAAAAAAATGAAATAAAATAAAATATTGAGAGAGAAAATTACAAGAAAAACAACAAAAAAAGGATAAAAAAAACAAAAATTAAGAGAATGAATAACATATTTAATATATAAACAAAACAAAATTAAATGGAAATGGATGAAATTAAAAAAAATCTAAAAAAAAAAATCTAAAACAAAGAAAGACCAATCAAAAGAAAGAGGACTATAATTGAATTTTTTTTTTCTCTGTTATTTTTTTAATCAAAATAATACCATTTTTTTCAGTTGAATAAAAATTTAAGTGATTAGCTAGGGAAAAATCATGTCAACACCTGTTGATTTGTTTTACAATTATTTTTTTTTATCAAAGTAATGTTATTTTTACTTCCTGCATAATAAAAAAAATCAAATTGACCCCGATAACCCTAATCATTTGACCTAACCCGTGACTCGAGACATGATGAGGGTCGACTCCCAGGTCGGGTTTTAAAAGTATGATAAAAAAGTAAACACTAAATATGATATGAAAATTTAATGAAATTAAAAAATGAAGGATGAAATTGCCAAAACAAAAATCAATCAAGAAGAGAACTCAAAATAAAAGGAGTTGCAATCACAAGAATTAGGATCAAATTAAAAAAAAGAAATTATAATAAAAAAATTAAAGATGAAATCAAAAAATAAAATCCAATAAAAAAATATTAAAAGTAAAATAAATAGGAATCAATAGAATAAGGATCAAATTTGATTAAAAAAAACATAAAAAATCAAATGCCAAAGAATGAAATTGAAAAACAACTAAATCAAATTCAATACAATTAAAAAATTGAGGACCATTTTGTAATTTTACAAGGTCAACACACCTTTTGAGATAGAAGGAAGAGAAAAGAGGGGAATGAAAAAAATTATTGCCAGAGCTTTGATGTTTGATGTGCTCTCATGGCTGGCACGCACTAGTTTATAATGTAAAGGGCGACGCACCAATTTAAATGTTGTCCTTGAAGGTGACAAACAGCTGGGAGGCCACTTGCAAAGCATGTGCCAATCATGTTTTTTTTTATTTATCTATAAAAAAACCATAATATATTTGACCCCACATGATAATTGCAATAAAACTGAGATCAACAAACCAAAAATACTCCTTTATCTTAGAAAAAAAAAAGTTGACCCAAGAGCTTTCAGGTAATTAAACTATACAAAAAAAATGTGAAGTTTCAAAAAATCCCCTCCAACATTAGCTTTGTTTTTCTTTTTTTAAGGATATATGAAGAATTATATTATATAATAAACATATTAAAATACAAAATTACTCCTAGTGTTTGTTTAACAATTTGATTTTTTAAGTGAGATATCATTCATTTTACTATGAATTATATTATGCACAATCCATATTGAAATACTATGTCTTTTAATTTTATTTATAATATTGCTAATTTTCCTTCTTCTTTTTTTCTCTCTCTATAAAATTAAGGCCTTATGAAAATTTTACTCTTTTTCCTGGTAGATTCGTTGATATTTATTTGTTGTTCATGAAAGAGAAATAGAATGGGATCATGGCCTTAGAGTCTCTCGCTAGAGAGATTCCACGGAATTGCTGAACTTTTTATTTTTATTTTTTTATTTTTTTTTTTGTATAATGCACTTTAAAGATCTACGAAATTTGCCTATAAACTCGATGAACTTCACAAATTAATTAAAATTTGAAACTTTACTTAAATTGAATTTTTAAAAATAACTTGAAAGTTGATATAGTGTGATTAAATAAAAAAACTCAGGTTAATGTATGATATAATTAAAATTTGTAATTTTTTTAATTAAAACAATATTATTTTAATTTTTTAAAAAATTAATTTAAATTAACCCGAATTAATATATCTAATCCATGAACTAGATCTTGTATCAAGTGATACTTATATCGAGTCTACCTCATTGCATGTTTAATAACTATAATTATCATCATATGATTTTTTAACCTATTTTTATATGATTTTTTTAATAAAAAGAATATTTTCTATTTATTTAGTATTTTTATTGATATTAAAACTTTCTTATGAATAATTTTAAAAATGTATTTTTCTTATTGATCTGATGCATTTAAGAAAAAAATTTTCTTATATGTCAATACAATATTTGAACTAAATAAGGGGAAATAGAGAACAGATCTCATTAATAATTAAAACTACCTCATGATATTTTTCAATTCACATGACGCATTGCATTGATCCCAAGCTTTATTTAAGCATAAGAATTTTCATCACCATATTCTATTAAAACACAAAGAGAAAAATCACTAAAACCATCAAAATCTAGCAGCAGGACCGGCATCACTGTTGGTGATAGGGGCAATTGTTCTTCAGCATTTTAACATATTGATGACCTCCCAAATTGAAGGGCGATCATATGGATTTGGATTAGCACAAGAAAGCCCAACAACAATCAATTGTTCCATCTCCTTCTCATCATAACTTAGGCCTAAACGTGGATCAGCAACAGCAGAAACATTTTCTCCTCCTTCAATTTTCTCCAAGACCCAATCCACCAGCTTGAGCTCAAATTTCGTACCGTTTTCTTGAAATTGTTCCACAGCTGGCTTTCCACAAGCCATTTGCAAAACCACCACGCCAAAGCTGTAAATATCCGATTCCTTCGAAGCCTTCCCACTTTTCTTACACTCAGGTGCCAGGTACCCTGGCGCCCCAGTCAAAACAGTAGGATAACCTGATTCTTGCTCATGTTCCACAGGTCTTGCCAGGCCAAAATCACAGAGTTTGGGACTGAAATTTGAATCCAGCAAGATATTGTCTAATTTGATATCACAATGTAGAACAGATTGCTCACGTTCTTCGTGTAAGTAAAGCAATGCTGAAGCCAAGCCCCAAGCGATGGTCTTTCTGTGACCCCATGTCAAGAAGACTGTTTCCTTGAAAAGATGATATTCCAAGGTCTTGTTTGCAACAAATTCGTAAACAATGAGAAGTTCTTTCATGTTGCAGCTCCAGCCAACGAGATTAACCAAATTTTCATGCTTCAGTTTAGTTAAGACCTTCACTTCTGGCAGGTATGACTCCATGCCATATTTAGAACTAAATAGTATCCTCTTCACCGCCACAGAGCAGCTCAACTCCCTTAAGAATCCCTTAAAAACTGAACAAGTTGCTCCTTCCCCAAGTTTGTCTTTCTCTGAGAAATTATTAGTGGCACAAGCCAATGTTTGGTACGAAAACTTTCGAGGGATAGTGCAATTTCCATCCATGTAGAAATTATAGAGAGGGGCTTGATCTCGAAAGCAATATGGCTAGAAGAGAAAGTCTGTCGTGAAATAGATGAATGACAATGAGTGTTTACAATACACTTCCACAAATCTATGGCTTAAACATGCTTAGCTTTATACGGAGAGGCCGACGCGTAAAATTAATTAAACTTTTTAGCCACGCCTTTGCCCCACTTCACACGAAGTTGATGCAATTTTTATTTTTATTTTTATTTTCTTTTTGTAGTTTGGAGCTACATTGAGAATCTTTGACTACAGGTATAATCCTCTATGTGCTCACATATCTAGAGATGCATTAATTTTTGAATTCCAAGCACTCCATACCATACTGCGATTTAGTCTCAATTAATACCTAAATTTCATGCAATAATATTCTTTATCATCTGAAAAAAAAAAAAAAACTTTCTATTATTTTCTCAACTGTGATATTGTAAAGCTAGCAAAAATTAAAAGTTCTGAACAACTAAAATTCTACTATAAAACTATACCCAAGAAAATATTCGATCTTATCCAACCATTACAATGAGTCAATGACAATAAAACACAATAATTGATGTGATTGTTAAATTAAACTTAATTTCTTTTCAAATAATTCTAAAAGTTTAGTTCAGTAAGAGATATAAATCACTATAGTTAGTCGAGCTCTAGATGACCCAACCTAAAAGATGTTATTTGAGTCGATTTTTTTATATTTTTATAAAAATATATATATTTTTATGCTTCTTGTTATTTTTATTGTGGTTCCCTTGCATCAATTTCCTCCTCTGCATCAATTTTCTTGAATTCCATATATGCACTACTCTATATGGATGGAGTATTTAAAATTTTTAAACAGTATTTGATGTATAAAACTAATTATTTTTCAGAACACATGGAAGGATGTTTCGAGAGAAAACGAAGAAGAAGAAGCTGAGAAGGCTATAATTTCAGAATCACATTATAATTTCAATTTCCTGATGATTTTTATGACAAAGGGCATTAATCATGATATCGTACCATGAGAATCTTTCCGAATATACTGTACTTAATCCTCTTCCCACTCGAGAAAAACACTCATCTTGGTTCTGCTTGTGAATCAAGGAAAACAAATTTCAAAAGTCATTTACTTTTTGCTCATGGCATGGTTCTCAAACGCACGCAGGCCAATGAGAACTGGCCATATGATCGGCAAGAGTTCGATCGGATGGTTGTTGGGATGGTGTTTTCATGACATATGACTCGTCGGGGATGTCGTTGTTGACTCCTTAACCGAGTAATTCACTAAAGACCAGTCAAGAGTGCTTTTTTCAAAGTTTTCTTCCATTTTAAAATTCTTGAAAGCTACTAGTAGATTGTGATTTACTATTATTACCTGGTTTTAATGGGATTTTTTTTTATATAAAACCTATTAATAATATATAGCAATATTTTAAAATAAATAGCAATAAAAAAATAAAGACCAAACACCATAGATGCAAAATTTTAATTAAAAAAATCATAAGAGAAAATAAATAACAATTAAAATAATAAATAACAAAATTAATATAAAAATTAAATTCTAAGAGAAAAAATTGAAAAAACTCAAAACAAAATATATAGCAATAATTAATATAATCAACTAAAAATAAAAATTTTTTAATTTTTTTGCAACTTCTAAAAATATTTTTCTCGATAAAAAAAATATTTTCTTAAAAATCAAGCTATTTTTTCTTTGTTTAAAAAATAATTTCTAGAAAATCACTTTTTATAAAAAACAAATAGGATTTAAGTGTGCTTACACATACATAATTCTAATATATGGATTTACACTAATATAATATAAAGAAAATATGGTGTTATAGGAATTTGAACTTGGAAAATCAAAACTATCTTATATATGTA
>Ga0325414_1008412_pt1 | contig 10931 bp, 8 predicted proteins | sample PopdelMetagenome_8_FD_206183 | JGI IMG/M metagenome (GOLD analysis project Ga0325414, IMG submission 206183) | Populus deltoides microbial communities from Bellville, Georgia, United States - Leaf-PdKOR-R3 | ecosystem: Host-associated > Plants > Phyllosphere > Phylloplane/Leaf | place: USA...
AAATATGAACGGAGGGGCTAAACAACCATAATTTGAGAGTACATTATTCAATTCAATCAAGTTATTTGTAATAAGTTTAACTTGACTAGATTTAATCATAGATATAGACAACCATAATAAGGTGTATTTAATCTTATCTTCAGAATATCAATTCCTTTTTTTCCTAAATAAACTAATTAAACTATATGGTTTGAGAATCTCTTATTAACAAAAAAAAAAAAAAAACTAAATCTCCTAAAAAAGCTACTGTGCACCTAGACTCAAGTGCTATGCATTGTAATAATGTAAGTATGAACTTCTCCTTTAAAAAAAACATTAAACTATGTTTTGTGGGTAAAGTTTTTTTTTTACAATAACATAATTATCTTTAACATGTTATATGAGATTAGATTTTTCATTTTCTTTTCTTTACACAATAAAATTATAACTTAAGTGTGATTTAGTCACATCATTTATTTTAAAATACTGTAATCATTTTCATTATTTTTTTAAATTTTAGAATAAGTTATAAAATTACAAATGTTTTTAAATCTCACTCCATTATTTTTTAATCTATAAATAATTTATTAAATTACATTTTTTTAAAAATTTCACCCCTATTAGTTTTAATAAATAGATAATCTATCAAATTGTAAATGTTTTTCAATTTCACCCTTATAATTTTTTCAATCTTTTAGATTTGGTTTTTATTTTTTAATTGCTATTTATTTTGTCTACAATCATTTTAAAATTTTTCTTTTCAAATTTCATCCTTAGTTTTTTTTTTCTATCAAATTCTATCCCCATTCTTTTTATTACTATTTTTTTCTTCCTTTCGCAAGTTTTATATTAATATTTTTTTTATTTCATCTTTTAAAATTAAATTGGTTGAAAATTATGCTTCTTAATTAAATCCGGATCTACAATTTCAAGAATTACAAGTTTTAGAGATTAGACCAAGTTTAGTTGGTTCGCCTATGCTTGCTTGGTTGTTTTTTTTTTAATTTGATTTTTTTTTTTGCGGTTTGCCTTCTATTGGATTAACCACTACATTTTTTTTTTAATTTCACCCTTACTATTTTTTTAATCTGTAAATAGTCTATGAAATTATAAATATTTTTTTAATTTCATCCCCTATGATTTTATAATTTTTCAAATTGCTATTTATTTTTTAAAAAACTTTTTTTTCCAAATTTCATCTTTGCATTTTTCTCTATCAGATTGTATCCTCATTTTTGTTGTTATTTTTTTTTCTTTTGCAACTATTTTTTATTAATATTTTTCCATGGGCTTTTAGTCTCAGTTGACAGGTTCAATATTTCTGTATTACTGGGAAAAAAACAATTCAGGCTCTGCTTGTGAAAGTAGAAAGGATAAAACATAATGATATTACTGTGGTCCAGAAGTGATAGTGACTAATGGTGGACACCACTTAAACGTGGGCTACAGAATTGCATTATTGAGTAGTGCCTTTATCAATTTGCACGGCGGAAAAATCATCACACCGCTATATAATAAAGTCTCTGCATGCGACCTCTATCATGCATTCAAGAACAAAAACTTACTCTGCAAGTGAGTAAATTAAAAGCTTAGCTGTTGTGCGCGAGTGCGGGGGAGAGATGGATAGCAAGAAAGTGAGTTTGTTTCTGATAGTGTCCTTACTCTTCATGGCGACTATTTCTCCTTGTGCTTTCTCTATGAGGGAAATCCCACTCACCTCTGATGGCGTTGAGGAGATCGCTACTAGTAATACCAAGAACATTCCACTCTCAAATGTGATGATGCCTAAATCGGCAGACGAGTGCCTCCCTCCAGGTACATCTCCATGCTTAATCGGCGACGTAGGTTGTTGCAGCGAGTTTTGCTATTATAGTTTACCACCAGTATGCGCTTGAAAAATTGTATCAGTAAAAACAACACCATGATCTTGTGGAATTGAAGAAGCTAGCTATAAATGAAGATGGTGGTACGTGAAGGCTGGAATAAGACTGAGAAATAAAACATTAGCTGGGATATAATTATTATATCCATGCTTGTTTATCTTCTTGTGTGTGCTCTTTTTTTCCTTTGTTGCAGGTGTGATTTCCCTGGTGTTGATGAGATCACTACTAGTAATAACAATAAGATTCCCTCTCAAATGTCATGTTGCCTAAAACCATAGGAAATTTTATTTTAAATCATGGTAAATAAGCATATTTGAAATCAAATTAAAAGTAGAATTCACTTGTTAAAACTTTATTAGAATTTATTTTTCAACAAAACCTCTTTAACATGATTAAAATAAATTATGAGTGAATGAAAAATTGATCTCAAGAACTCTTAATTGATATGTTTTTGTGAAATTCAAAACCCTCAATTTCATAAAAAATAAACAAAATTTTCTTGTTGTTTAGATTAAAAAAAAAAGATAAAGAGTTAAAACTAAACTTAAATAACACCAAATCTTTTAGAGGTAAGAGAAACTAAAAAATTTTGGTTTAGGGATTAAGTCATGCTTGGCTCGTTCATATACTTTAGGTTGGGCTTATAATATTTATGTCATTTAAAAACACATCTTACTTTATACTTATTAGTAGTCTCATCAACTTTCATGTTTTCTTTGAAGATCCATTTATAATCTAATGATTTACTTTTTGGTGGAAGATTTAGTAATTCTCGTATATGATTGTGCATAATGAATTTAATTTCTCTATTGATGTCCCTCTTTTAATAAGTTTTAAGGCAGGAAATTGCCTTATAGTAGCTCTAAGGTTTATTTTGTAACAAGTATATTAAAGATTCGAAATAGATATTTATACTGTTTTCTCAATTTTAATTATTTTTGCTCAACTTCATGATCTTATAATTGATGATGACTACTTGAATTAGCTTCAATCATTCTATTAAGTGAACAAATTTATTGTACTTTTTAAAATGAAAAATCATAAAAAAAGAATGTAGCATTATTTAATTGCATTATAGTATTATGATTAATATTCTTAATACTTGATTTATATACAAGAAATTGATTTACAGTATTATTGTAAGCATATCGAATAAAAACACAATCCATAAGTTTAGGTCCTCTCTTGTATTTTTGAGATCTAGTATTGTAACTTTTACAAGACATCCTCACATTTTGAGGCATTTATATAAAGGTTTTTACCTTTTCACAATTCATATGAAGTATATAATTGACATTTAAAATCCCCTCCCCCTACAAGTTTTAAGATGCTCTTAAAACTAACCAACATGGTATTCATTATTTCTTTTAGTCTTTGGGTTTTTTTTTTCATTTAGCAATGCCATTTGTTGGGGTGAATAAGTAGTAGTTTGGTGAATAATATCATTTTGAAAACAAAATTCACCAAAAAAGTGCTTCGTAATCTCCACCTCTATTACTTTTTTTTATTACATTTATCTTCTTATTAATTTGATTTTCAACTTTATTCTTGTAATATTTAAACACTTCATGAGCCTCATATTTGCATCTAAGCAGATAGGTATAACAATACCTTGTGCAATCATCTATAAAAATAATGTACTACTTTTTTCCATCTCTAGTTTACATAAATTTTAAATTATCAATATCCAAGTAAATTAAATCTAGAGGTTCACTATTCTTTTTAATTGTTTGAAAATATTTTTTTTGTGAATTTCTATTCTAAATAAATCTCACATCTATGATTTTTCTCAAAAATCATACTTAATAATAATTTAAGACTAATTAACCTCTTCCCACTCTCTTAAGTTATGTTTTTAGAACATCCAAACTTCCACTAGTAGATAAAGAGTTGCTAGACAGAGATGTAGTTATCAAGGTGCTTAGAGAGAGAATCGAAGAAGCTCAATGCATAATGAAGCAAATATATGATTCTGAACATAGGGAAAAATAATTCTCCATGGGGTAAATGGTATATCTTAAGTTGCAACCTTACAGGGAATTATTTGTATGCATGAGGAGAAATATCAAGTTGTCAACAAAGTATTATGATCAGTTATAGTTCTAAAATATTGGTACATTAGCTTATAATCTTAATTTACTAGTGAGGTCTCGTATTTATCTAATGTTTCATGTTTATTTTCCCAATAAAATAATTAGGTCTAATAACTATATCCAAACTTAGCTTTCTAAAGTTAAATGATATAGTTGAAACTTTAAACATTCCTCAAGCCATCTTAGATCAAAATTCAAAAAGGAAAACATGATATTTTCATTCATTTGAAACGGTTATCACTTGTTGATGCAATGTGGAAAGGTGTTGACCTTATCAAAGAAATAATTTCCACATTGCACCAATGAGGATAAAGAAGAATTTAATAGGGGAAAAGTAATTTTCATAAATCATTTTTAAAGAAGAATTTAATGGGGGAGAAGTTGTTGTCGTAATTCATTTTTTATCTTTATTTTTTATATATTTTCAAAAATACAAAATATCCCAAAAAGTAATTTAAAAATACAAAAACAACAAATATATATATATATATATATATATATATATATATATATATATATATATATATTTTTAATGCAATTTAGTCAATTTAAGCTGGATCAATGTGATCCCACATAGGCTTGTCAAGAATGAGTGATGCCTTTAAATCCATTTAATCCTTGTGGGTTCAATATCTATTAATAACTAATCATCTATACATATCTATGCCCAACTAATTTTTAAGCAAAAAATTATATTGTTCTCAAGCCTAAATCCAAAACTAATCTTTTAGTTTAGATTTTATAATAAAATGTCATTTTAGACAATTTAGAGGACAACAAACACTTCTCATTTTCTTATAAACAACAATACAACTTATTTTAGGTAGTCTGTATAGGGGAATTATATTATTTTTTAATTACATAACTAGCTCCTTACCTAGGATCTTTAAAAGATCATCTAGAGTTTTCTAGTTACCATAAAACTAGTTGGTGATTTCTTTTTCTAATTTAATCCCTTTTTATATTTGGCTCTCTGAGATGTACCCTGCGATAGAATGGTGGGGAAACTTAGTAAGTGCCAGGCTATGTTTGTTTGTATAAGAAAATGATGTATTTTGTTCTAATGTTTGTTTTGTGGTTCTTTATTTTACATAATTCGTTTGATTCAATAATCATTTATTTATGTGTTATTATTTCCTGCATTTTATTTTATACATTTTATTTATTATATGTGTGGATTGGATATGAAGTTATGACCGTGCATCCACTACATGCCATTTTCATTGCTTTAGGTTAGAAATGAAGAATTAGTGGTGTCCCAATAGGTTCCACCCCATACTAGCATTCATGAAACCTTAAACTCTAGTTAAAAGTCTATATGATTATGATTAGTAGTTAATATGGCATTGATCTAATTTATACTCTTTGCACCTTCTAAATATTAGGTCAACTTTTTAAGATTTGTTTACCTAAGTGATGAGGGACCTTTTTTGAGACTATACATTAGCCAACCTATCTATATATTATGACTAGAACCTTCCTCTAAGGATCTTTTTATAATAGCATTAAGCAAACTTGATGTGCATGAAATATCATAAGAGGGTGATATGACAATCAACATTGAAAAATACTCATCATCTTATTGTCAATGAAGTTAATAAACTCATATAAGAAAAAAGCATAAGCTACATCACCAGAAGTCTGGTCATTATAAGCTTCCAAGATAAATTATCATTATAGCCTAGTATGATAAAGTTGTTAGAGTGTAGCTTGTTTTTCAAAATTTGGTTGATTAGTACTCGAATATGATAAAGTTGTCAGAGTATAGCTTGTTTTTCAAAATTTGGTTGATTAGTACTCGAAGGAAAAGTGGTTGAGTTGTATGATAAATCAATAAATTATTCTGCATATATTTACCCAAGTGATGAGGGATCCTTTTTAAGACTATACATTAGCGAACCTACCTACATATCATGATTGGAATCTTCCCTTAGATGTCTCCCTATACATTAGCCAAAGCTTACAACATTTTTAAGCTTAGCCTATCAATCTAATGAAAAATTTCTTTTGAATATTATTTTTATTTTTAGTAAAGATCATTAGTCCGATGACAACTTCCTTTCGACCCATTTTTTCAAATTTTATATTAAGATTAGCCACCTGATAATTTTGACCAATTATTTTAAAATTTCATGCCGAGTTTGGCCACTAATAATTTTGGATCTATTTTTTCATGTTGAGGTTAGTAACTTAACAATTTTGACCCGTCATTTTTAAATTTCATACCGTGATTGGTCACCTAGAAATTTTGACTCGATTTTGTAACAAACTTTTGAAATAAATGAAAAGTTATTTTTAATCAAATATATTTATGATTTTTGTATAAGTTAGAGATTAAAAATCAATTTATAAAAATCATATCATATGAAGCTAAAAATCCATCAGTTTTTCATCTTATAATAACTAGAGTGTAATATGAGCAAATCATATTCCTATTATTGGTGCTATTTAATTATTGATGAATGAGAAATTGCCTTGTCGTTCAACTTTGTTATTACTTTTAGTGTGTTTGAAATTGTGGTATAGTGTGATTTTAAAATATTTTTTTTTAACATCAACACATCAAATTAAATCATAAAAAAACACTAAAAAAATCAATTTGATGTTTTTTCAAACTAAAAACACTTAAAAGCAATTACAAACACACTTTCAAACACCCTTACTGTCTATATTTTCAAAGAACCGGTATCTGTATGTAATTTTGTAACTCTTATTTGGAGGGTTTGCCAAGCATGCATCCTCCAAATGTTGATAGCTCTAATAATTTACTCTTGAAAAATTGTTAAGGAGAAATGAATGACCAATTCGGATATATCTAAAAGCTAGATTACATTTAATTGATGATTTTAATGTTGTGACTTCATATAAAGATGCCGGCAAGTTTCACCATATCATAAAGCAAAAAAATGAAGGAACAAATTAATTGTTTTTCTCAAATGTTTAACCTCTTTAATTTCTCTTATTTCTTAATTTAGATTCTTTGAATAAAGAACAAACACTATGGCACGTCATGAACCAGAATGGTTTCTTCATGATCATATTACAAGTGAAATTTGAATTGGCGGTTTATGCTTCCCTAGAGGGTTTTTTTTTTTAATTTCTTTTTCCTTGAATTTTTTTAGGGCTAACGAAGCCAAGCAAATGCTTATAACAGAACCTTCTTTAGTAGTTCTGTTTGTCACATATTTCTACTCAGAAACACAAAGTCAAAGGACATGCTGAATATTTTTCAATTTTGTTTTTTTTTTTTTAATATCAACAAGATCATCGGTTAAGACAATAGTTGTTTCACATGCTTGTCACCAACCTACAAGCTCTCCATGTAAAAATGGAAAGGATTACAGGTTGCATTTTCCATGGTTGTTTTACATGCTTGTCACCAACCTATAAGCTTTCCATGTACAGATGGAAACGATTGCAGGCTGCATTTGCCAGCTTTGTCATTTTGCATGATCTCTTTAGATATCAAGACAAGGTCGGGGACATATTTCACATATTGACACTTAATGAAGCTTAAGAGAACAAGTGTTTTTGATTTACATGTTCGGCACCAATCCATGGGCTTAAGCTATAAAGGGGCTTAGAGCTAGCCACATCTTGAATAGAACGATCTGAAGATGGGACTTTCAGCTTTTGTATTGCATCTTTTTCTATGCAGTTTTGCATTGTTCTTGAGTGCCTCTTCATGGGAACTTGACTATAAGATCAAGGCACTTCAAGATGCTGACCGTATTCTAGGACTTCCTGGCCAACCTCCGGTGAGGTTCCGGCAATATTCTGGATATGTTACAGTTGATGAAACTTATGAGAAGGCACTTTTCTATTGGTTCTTTGAAGCAACATATCAGGCTGAAAAGAAACCTCTTCTTCTGTGGCTCAATGGAGGTACCTAACTATCTACGAAGGGTCATCTATTTTTTATTTTTTTTAAGCAAGATTATTTTATAGAAAAATTATCCCTAAACATCCAGTTCATAGATGTGTTCATAAAAAAAATCCAATTCAACCTTTTCCATAACAGTCAATGCTATCTATATCATTAAAGTGCTCCCCTTGCAGGTCCTGGATGCTCATCTGTTGGGTTTGGTGAAGCTCAAGAGCTTGGCCCATTTTTGGTGAAGGAAGGCCCATCAATAGTATTCAATAATTACACGTGGAATAAAGGCATTTCCTTCTCTTTTGTCCCACAAAATTATACTATATAAATATTTTCATTATGAATGAGCAGTGTGCAGTTTTCAGCTAACTGAAGCAAAGTAGACCGCCTACTGCAAAAGAGGGCAGTATTAACATTTTTCCTTGTTTCATTGCTTTCAAATGATACAGCTGCAAATTTATTATTCTTGGATTCTCCGGCCGGCGTTGGATTTTCATATTCTAATACAAGTCTTGATGTTCAAGGAGATAATATGACGGGTAACTGAAAATTGGATAATAGAAGTTGATTATAAGATTTCAGAATTATCACTGTCATGACTGATCGTAAGAGCTTATAGAAGAAAAACAGATGGAAGGCTTGTAAATTTAGCATTCAAATTAACACTGTTACATTTGTTTTATTGCGTAGCCTTGGATGCGCACACATTTCTCCTAAACTGGTTCAAGAGATTTCCACAATACAAGTCCAGTGAATTCTACATAGCAGGAGAAAGCTATGCAGGTATGTAAATATTATTGTTCTGAATATTACGCAAATTTGGCAGCTCTGAACTTCTGACAGCATTTACACGACTCAATTTAGGCCATTATGTACCACAACTTGCTTAAGTTATCTTAGATAAGAACAAGAATTCCACAGAGGACACTTACATAAATCTTAAGGGTTTCATGGTAGGTTTAATATGTAGATTAGAATCCTTGTTATTTTTATAGACATCATAATACTTTGGCTTAGAAATGCATAAAACAGATCATTTTTTCCATACACAGCTTGTTCCATCTTGTGCAGATTGGAAATGCAATATTGGATGATGAAACTGATCAGAAAGGAATGATAGATTATGCATGGGATCATGCAATAATCTCAGATGGGGTGTACAATTCAATCAAGAAAAACTGTGATTTTATCACAAATCTGACTGAAGAATGCTGGGATTCATTATTGAAGTACTATGATGTCTACAAAATCATCAATGTGTATAGCTTGTATTCTCCAACTTGTCCTCTGGATCAACCCTTTGCCAAGTCTACAAAAATGTTTGCAGTCCCAAAATCCCTGAAAACAATCGTATGTTCTTTAATTCCTTTTCGTTCCCTTAAATTAATCTTTCATTTAACTAATCAAGTAATGAGGTCCTTCTATACAGGATATTCTGCATAGAATTCCAGCAGGATATGATCCATGTACCATGAATCATGCAACAGATTATTTCAATCTTCCAGATGTTCAGGCAGCACTTCATGCTAATGTAACCAACATACCAGGACCATATGTCCTTTGCAAGTTAGTTTTATCTAAAACTCATTGATTAATTAGCAATGTTTCTTGTAAATTAACCTGTTTGAACAAGTGTATCTGAATTCTGATGATTCTGTCTGGTCTATTTTGTGTCTAGTAATGATGTGAACATTGCCTGGCAAGACTCGGCCACTTCAACCTTACCAGTAATTAAGAAGCTCATCAACGGGGGCATTCGCGTATGGGTCTTCAGGTAATTAATCCTCAAACAAAAAAAAAATTGATGCTTAAACATTAGTAATATTTGGGATTTCTGTATGGAATCGTCTGTTAATCTTCTAAATTTATGCTCTACTATATAATTAGTGGAGACACAGATGGTAGAGTTCCAGTGACCTCAACCAGGTATACCTTAAATAAGCTTGGACTAAACATTACTGAAGATTGGACTCCATGGTATAATCACAGAGAGGTAATACATTTTCCACACAGGGATTTATGATCAATTATAATAATAAGTGTGACGTTAGAACTGTCAAAAAGATTTAGTAGCATTCGGTATTGTGATAACAGTTAATTTTTAAAATGTATTTCACTTGAAAATATATTAAAATAATATTTTTTATTTTTGATATCAGCATATCAAAATAATTTTAAAAAAACATTAAAAAAATTAATTTTAAATAAAAAGATATATTTTTATGAAATGGTTTTTTTAGCAGCGCTCTCAAATGGCGCCATACATATAAAACATCATATCATTCTGAAATCTAAAAAAGTCTAAGAGCTTTTTTCGTAAATGTAAATTGCTCTTCAATGAACAATCTAGGTTGGAGGCTGGACAATTACCTATGATGGACTGACATTCATAACAGTGAGAGGAGCAGGTCACCAAGTTCCTACATATGCTCCAAAGCGTGCTCTTCAACTCGTCAGACACTTCCTAGCCAACAAGAAACTCCCATCTGTTGCTTTTTAATCAGCCCATGATCCAATTTGTCATGAAATTATCAAGCTGCAGAACATTCCTCGAAGGAATTGAGCTTACAATTACCTAATATTGTACTAGCATTTGTTTTTATGTGTTGATCCATCTTTCTAATTTACCCGTAAACTTGGTTTTCATGCAGCAACATCATACATGCCAAATTGTTCTAAAAGAAATGTCTTTCTTTAGCATTTCCTCTGTACCTTTCTGTCTGTAATTTTGCATTATCATAATATGTCATCTGACATATTTGATGCATCTAAATCAAGAATAAAAAGCTCAGACCTCAATTTTGGATTCACATGTTTGACACAAACTCATAAGCTTTCACTCTATAAACTGAAAGAACTATTAACCACGTCTTGGGGTACCCCAAAAAGGGACTTTCAGAATTCACTTCGTGCCTTTCTTCGTCTTTTTTAGTTGCTGTTGAATGCCTCTTCATGGGATCTTAACCATAAGATCTAGGCAATTCAAGATGCCGACCGTTTTACGGAACTTCCCAGCCAACCTCTAGTCAAGTTCCAGCAATATTCTCGATATGTTACCATTGATGAAAACTATGGGAAAGCTCTTTTCTACTGGTTTTT
>Ga0325414_1008413_pt1 | contig 10931 bp, 3 predicted proteins | sample PopdelMetagenome_8_FD_206183 | JGI IMG/M metagenome (GOLD analysis project Ga0325414, IMG submission 206183) | Populus deltoides microbial communities from Bellville, Georgia, United States - Leaf-PdKOR-R3 | ecosystem: Host-associated > Plants > Phyllosphere > Phylloplane/Leaf | place: USA...
TGATCATATATAACTTGACTCACAAGTTGATTATTATTTATCTCCTTTCTTTTTCAAAGATACAAATTGAAACACACACACACGTTATTAAAAAGATATAACTATAACAATACCAATAAAATAAAGGTATTAAAAAATAAATGATGAAATTAAAAATTAAAATCTTATTCTCATTTTATTATTTTTTAATTAAAAAAATAAAGCGGGGAAAATGAAGTGAGAATAAGAATGAAAATTATATATAATTTCATTTTGATGGAATGTTAGAGAATAATATAAATTATATTTTGGAACCTCATCTAACAATTTAAACTTTTTGGTTGAGATGGTTCTTTGATATAATATCATAGCCTTGATGATCAAATAGTCACGAGTTCAAATTTCACCATCCCTATTTATTTGATAAAAATTAAGCACAAGGTAATGTGAGCCCGTGCAAATTTCAAGTCCAAAAAAACTTTCACTTGAAGAGGTGTGTTAGATAATAATATAAATCATATCTTGGAACCGCACCTAATAGCTTAAGTTTTTGGGTTGAGATGATTCTTTGACATGAAAAAAATAAAAATAATAAATAATAAATAAAAATAATATTTATTTTTTAAATAATATATTATTTTTTTTCGTTATATATCAACTACATGTGAAAATGAAGTGGGTATTTTTTTAAAAATTATATATTATAATTGTTTTTATCACTACCCCCAGTCTTTCAATACCACAAGCACCACCTTTTTTTTCCACCATCATCCCCACCACTCATCTTTCATTATCACATGAAATTAATTTTTTAATATATTTTTCTTATTATTATTACTATCTCATCTTTCTAGTTACTACTATTTTTTTTATTAAAACAGTGTTGTTAAAAATATATTATTTTAATATACTTTTAATTAAAAAAACATCACATTATTACACCCTCAGCATCGCAATAATTATCTTTGTTATTTCTATTATCATTAATGAAATTATTTTTTTCCTTTTCTAAATTTAAGCATTAAAAATTAAAATATAGTCTTTAGTATATTTTAATTTCTGAAAACCAAACATCTAAAACACCTGAAGTCTTTAGTATTATTTTTTTTCAAAAGAAAGGAAAAGAAAAGGAAAGTATCAAAACATACTTAATTTAGTTTTTTGGATTAATATAGCATTTTCATACATATTAATTAAACAAACGTTTGATACGATAATTTATTTAATTATCTGTAATAAATTTTGATATACAAAAATAGATTTTATTAAAGCACTCTAAATGAGTACCCTTAACTGGACCGTTGCTTACTTTCATCATTCAACTTTGTTTATTATTTTATTCTTATTTTTCCTTCTTTGTCGTTCATCCTTATTTGAGCTTTGGAATTTGAGACTTTGTAATTTGAATGGGTTTTTAGGAAAAGTGCCAATGATTTTATATTTAAAATAAATTACCAATGAGTTCTACTATATTGTTTTTCGGACAATAAGCTCTTTTTTTTTTCTTTTTACCGACTAATTTTAATTCCTATTGTAATTCCTAATATTTTTTATTTTTTAGCTTAGAATTAATATTTTTAGTATTTTTATCATTTTTATGTGCTGATATCAAAATAAAAAAATATATAACTAAATTTTTAAGTAAAAAAAAATTAAAATAATAATTTCTTTCGTACTTCTAAACAAATTGCAGTATTTTAAATGTTGTGTATGCTTAATTTCTATTCTATCTCATATTGATCTCAACATGCTCATTAAATAAAAATTTAAAAAAAAGGAAAGAAGAAACGATGTCGTAATAATTGAGGGGTAGAAATTGTGTATTGTATGAAGAAAAGTATTTATATATATATATATATATATATATATATATATATATACAAGTTTGTGGTTGGAATATATTTATAGCTTTTAGAAAACTTGCTAACAAGGATCCGGAATCTTGCATTAATCTTCGTCCCTATTTAGCTAGCATAGCTTGATCAAAAGTGTGGAGCTGTTGCAAGCCTGTTTCTGCACATTACTTTTTGTATTTTAAAAGTATTTTTTAAAAATAATTTTTTATTTTTTTATTTACTTTAAATTAATAATTTTTTGATGTTTTTAGATTATTTTGATGTATTGATATTAAAAATAATTTTAAAAAAATATATATTATTTTGATTCATTTCCAAGCAAAAAAATACTTTAAAAAACAATCACAACCACACTCTCAAACACTCTCTAATCTTACCCATCATCTCGCATGCAATTCAATGGATCCTCTTCTCGCTCTTCGTATATCCCCACCAAAAATTCAGAATTATTGCTTCAATTTCATTGTATAACGACATTGGGAGCTCAAAGGAGCTCATAATATACATCAGTGTAGGTTGGATGACTGATTTAATTGACTGATTTAATTATAAAAAATAATATAAATTATATTTTGAAATCTCATCTAAGAATTTAAAATTTTAAATTAAAATAAATTTTTGACATAATATCAAAACTTTAATAATTAATCAATTACGAAATCAAATCTCAATATCTTTATTTTCTCTACAAGGTAGTCTGAGTCAATACAAGTTCCATAACTACAAGCTCTCCTTCTCTTTCTTTGTGTTTGCCCATGTTACCTTCTGGTATTTTTTATGATTCTTTTCGTTCCCTTCATTTGGTGTTGTGCTTCTCTGTTTCATGCAATAGTTTTTGTGTTTTTTTTTCATGTAAGTTAGGCTATTATTTTTATATGAACTTATTTCTTAATAAAACGGGTGCTAAAACTTATCGGTAATTTATTCTTCAAAAGATCACTTGTTTGTATTTTTCCTTTTTTTGGTTGGAATTATCATTTCTTTCTCTTTTTTTACTCCTTGGAATTTTAGCAAACAGTTTCCATTAAAAAAAAAACGTTTTAATTATCATTCTATATTTTATATTTATTTTCTCTTTAAATCAAAATACAAAATCATAATTGTTTTTTTAAAAGATTTCCTTCTCCAATCATCGCCAATACATTATAATTATCTTTTCTCTTTCTCCATCAAGAATTTTCCTACAATTCATTACAAAACTTAAACATCCTTAAAAATGAATCTTTATACCCTTAAAAATTAATTACTTTGAATGATTAACCTAAAATAATTGATCTTTATTTTTTAAATTTATATCAAAAGTCACTAGTTAACCCTTAATTTAAAAGAAACCAATTTTTAAAAGGAAAAAAAAAACAAAAGGGATATATTAGTGAATGAAGCTTTTATTCTTCATTAATTACCCTTTCGATCCTTTCCAACCTCGAGTTATTTAATTATTTTTTTAAAAAAAATAGATCTCATAAGATTTGCTTTTAATTTTAGATTTCGGGTTTTTATTTATTTTTTCAGGTCACATGTATGTTTCTTTTCCTCTTTTTTTTCCCAACCTCTCTAGGTACTTTTAATTATTTAAATATAATTTTTAAAATATTTGTCTTCTTTTCTATTCAAAAATAATTAAAAAAACAGTAACAATGATTTTATATTTTGCCCTTACTTTAAGCACAATGACTTCTGACTTTGCCATTTCCATACTTTTGCTTTAAATAATTGGCCATCCATTTCTATAAAAATTGCATATTCGGCCGTGCTACCAACCAGCTTTTGGCCCTAACATAAGACAATACATTTTCGAATATAAAAAATACACATATATATATATAGCATTAAACATTATTTCCTAAATACTCCAAAAACAAACGTGTACTTTAATATGTTTTTTCTTAATTTTTTTTTTTTTAATAACCCGGTATCATAGTCAAGTTAGTTAGCATATGGGACAAGCTAGAGGTCTTGGCAAATGAAAGATGCAATTTTTTCTGCATTATGACAACCTATCATTTGTCACATTTTTTTCCTTCAAAAATTAAGAGATAGATGATATATTCTTCATCTTCTTAATTACAAAAAAAAAAAAAAAAACATAAAGCAGGTCTCGCTTCCGGACCCGCACACAACTAGCCTACTACTAGTGGGCCAGTCATTAGACCTAGCCTTGTATTTTGTCGATCAACATGTTGTCTGTCATATTTTTTTTTAGAAAAAAATAAGAAGTGGACTATGTGTTATTCGTTCCCTTAATAAAAAAAATAAAGCAGGGACATGTGCACGGGCCTAGCCTTCTACTGGTAGGCTAGGTTCTAGGCTTGGCTCTTTATTATCTTTTTTTTTATTTTCTAGGCTTGGTTATTTTGAAATTGTTTGTTAACTTATTTTAACAATCATAAAATATTTTTTAAAATAGAAACAATGATTTTAGTTTAAAAAAAAAACATTGTATTTGCTAAAATAAACAAAAGATACATTAATAAAAGAATTTATCTTATTGAGAAAAAATTTCAAAACAATTATATTTTTAGGTTTAATAATAGTTTCTAAGACCTATGTATTTTTTTTTTAATTTTAAAAAAAATTGAGTCCTCACATGGCATAACACGGGTATATAAACTAGTAAAAACCTATATGATCTTTTCCAACACACAAGCCAAATGAGATCGGTTTTATGGTAAGTCTGAGTTATTTTTATTAAATTTTTTTATGTTTTTATTTATGAAAAAATCAAATATACTTACTGCATGGAAGCTTATTGGAAGAATGTACAAAAATTGTTAATTACTGAAAAAATATAAAAATCATAGACACTATATATATCTCAATTTCAATCTTAATATATTTGTGTATAAATTGTTCTACACCTATAGAATATGTGTGATAGTGTTATATTAGATAAAAGGTAAAGAAAGTCGAACATCTATCCTGGTTCCACTTTGAATTATTCAAAGGGCCATATATCCTGGTTCTTGTTTGAATTCAAAGGTCGAGCAATTTTTTTTTTTTATCATAGAGAATCTTGCATCATGTCCATCGTTTCAGTTAAAAAGCAAGCCTAATTTATATGTTTCATAGATCCAAGAACATGGCGAGGATGGAAATATTGAGGGATCATAGGAGACGAAAGCCCTTCACGTACCAATAATTTAAGAGCAGATGATTCTTTACTTTCAACAGTTTGAACACTTCATATTTGAAAATTTATAAATTAACCCTTTGATTCTTGTTGTCCAACATCGTTTTAAATCACAGTTGTGTACATGGATGGATGCATGTAGGGGTGATCATTTTCAGTTCGGTTCGGTTTTTTTCAAAAAAAAATAACCAAACCGAAATTAAAAAAACCGAAACCGGTTCAAACCAACCGGTTTCGGTTCAGTTCGGTTTTTTAGGACAAAAACCAGTTCAAACCGGTTTGGCTCGGTTTTTTCCGGTTTTGACTCGGTTTTTCCGATTTGGCTCGGTTTTGGCTCGATTTGGCTCGGGTTTTCCTGGTTTGGCTCGGGTTTTTCCGGTTTTTTTTGTTTGGGTTCGGTTCGATTCGGTTTTTTCAGTTTTTTGCTTATAAAACTAAAACCGAGCCGAACCATGTGGTTTTTTTAAAATATTAATCGGTTTAATCGGTTTTTTTCGGTTCAATTTTTTTGGTTATTTTTTTTATTTTTTTATTTTAATTGATTTTTTTGTTTTTTTGCTCACCCCATATACATGGGTGAAGCGATCTTCATGGATTCTATGCAACGGTCCTCATACAAATAGTATTATAAAGACATGGAGTAATAGTGCCATTTTTTTCTTGTAAATGAGAAAAAATCATATTAATCAAAACGATTAGAAGTACAGAAAAGATGATGCAAGAAAATACGAACCTTAATGAAGAGTTGGAGAGGAAAAAAAATAGATTGCTCATGTTTTTCTATCGGTAAGAATTGGAGAGCAAAGAAAAGATTAAAAGCCTTAAATTTGAATTTTTATTTTACTACATTAGTATCCTAGAGTTTTGTAAAATTAAAATTTAATATAACAGTTGACTCAAATGCTATTCAATGATGAAATTTAAAAGTTTAAAGTTATTATTTTAGATTTAAATCGTCGAGTTTTAAATTGAAATTGTTGTGCCATGATCCTGGGTAAAAAAGAGTTTAGGGAAGAAAAGAATAATAACCTGAAAGTTATTATAAAACTATATATTCAAAAGCAAATAATATACTCAATAAAAAATAATTAGAATAAATAAAAACATTAGAGATTAGGGGAAGATAAAGATAAAGATAAAGCATTTTTATTTCATATAATCTTGTAAATGTAGTCATAACACAACATCATTTCAACAATGCTTCTATTTAGAGTCTAATGTGTATTAATACTTGTAAGTTCGAAAGTCATAAAAAATAGTAGAGTTCAAATGAACTAGGAGATGATAAATGATCATGAAGATGAAGAGGTGGAAGAAGGCAAATAAACATCCATATACAATGAATGATTTTATAACACTCCTCCTTGGATATCTTTCGTACAACCTTACACATTGGAAACTACCTTATTAAAAACCTTACAAAAAGAAAACCCGATGGGAAAAACAAACCTATTAGGAAAAAAAGTACAATGTGTATTAATTCTTTTTTATAAATGTATTACCATTAAGTCTTTAAGCTTTCACATTTTAATATTCCATCGTAATCTTTCAAACAATATAGTTGGTAATATTTTAGTGAACAAATTTGTTCGATTATCTTTAAAGGGAATTTGTTGGACATTGATATCACCGCACTTATCAAGGTCATATATGAAAAATAATTTTGGTGAGATGTGTTTTGTTCTATCTCTTTTGGTGTACCCTCCCTAGGCATGCAACATTGTCTTTATACAATATAATTGGAGTTCCTTTGCTAAAGGATCAATCACATGTTCCTCGAATATATTGAGTCATTGATCTCAGTCACACATATTTTTTATATGTTTCATGAATTGCAAGTATTTCATCATGACTAGATGGAGTGGAAACTAATGTTTGCTTTATAGATCTCTATGATATAACAGTATTATCACATGTAAAAAGAAAACCTGTTTGAGATCAATCTTTATATGGATAAGATAAATACCCTTCATTAGCATACCCAACTAATATATGATTAGCGTTATGTGAATAAAATAAGCTCATATTCATAATTCCTTGTAAGTAACAAAAAAAACATATTTAACTCCATTTTAATGTCTTTAGGTAAGAGAAGAAATATATCTTGCTAGTAAATTCATAAAGAGTGTTATATCAGGTCGTGTATTAGTAATAAGTTACATTAGTACACCAATTGTATGATTTCATAACAAAAGTTGAATTTTGTTTACTATATTAATAAACCTAAAGTTTTGTAAAAAATAAAATTTGATATAGCAGTTGATTCAAAGGTTGCTCCATGGTCGAAATTAAAAGTTTTAGGTTATTATTTTAGATTTAAGTCATGTCAGGTCTTAAATTGAAATTGGAAAAAAAAAAACTAGAAGCCTTAAGGTTGAATTTTGTTTAATATGTCATAACCTATTTTTGGGTTATTCCCTAAAATTTACCCTCTTTTTTTAAAAAATAAAAAATAATAGATAATGATAACAAGAACACTGGCGATTTGGCAAAAGCAGGCTGATGAGGATTTCAAACGTATAGAAAACTCAAGTTGCAATTTTAGATGAAATCAGGAGCTTAATCGTACCCATTATACCCAAGATTAGAGAGATAATGCGGATTCAATGTCAAATTAAATGATTATTGAACAAATCTGCATAAAACTTAAGATTAGAGATATAATTAGATTTTTAATAGGCCAATTGGATTTAATCATAGGCCAAATTAAAAGTTTAATTATGTTTATGAGTTAATTTGGGTCAAATTAAAGGATTTAATTAAGTGCAATGACTTAATTATGCTTTAAATGAGTCAAATTAATTTTATTAGGAACTTAATTGGTGAAAAATTAAGTTTGGGAGCTCAATTTGGATTTAATTGAGAATATTATAATTTTAGATGACCAAACTTAATTTTTACAAAGTTAATTAGTTGAAATTTGTGGTAAAATCGCAAGACAATCAAAGTTTAGAGATAATTAGGGGTTAAATTGAAGAAATTTACGCCAAGAACCTTTAGAAAAAGGCGTTGAACTTCGAGGACTCAATTGATTGAAATTGAAGAGAATTGAAATTTTAATGGTCAATTGAGGGTTAATTTGCATAAATCTAAGACCAATGACCAAAAGAAAAAGGTGCTGAAATTCAGGGCTGATATTGAAGTTCGGCAGAGGTAAAATTACATAAAATTAGAAGTTTCATACCAATTAGAGATGCAATTGAATAATCAAAAGCCGAATGACTAGATTGAACTTTGGCCAAATCCCTAAATTAAAACTCTAAAGCCAAAACGACGTCATTTTGAAGATTAAAAAAAAAAGATAAACCAGACGATGCGTCGTCTAGTTACTATTCATCACCCCTACATTTTGCCCGAAAAAGCTGCTCGAGTGGCTACTTTTTAGGGGCATTTAGTACTACTTCTCCCAACTAAACTAGAAAAATCATACACCACCATGATGACCTGACATTGTACTACACCCCAACGTAAATCTTGCTCGTTGATTGCCCTTATAGCCGCTACGGCACCGTTTCGAAGAGGTCTACTCAGGCAGTCTTTAGCTGCCAACTTTTCAGGTCATGATGACAACTTTGAACCAATGGTTGAGAACCTTCTAGTTCGAATCAAGGGCTAAGATTTGTCCCCAATAAAGATAATATCCATCTTCCACCCCTATAAATAGGAGTGGATTCCAAGCATTGAAGATGAAGAAATCAGAGGCCAAAGTTGGGAAAAAATCAGCCTCCCCCTAGTTTTTCTCCTGCCATTTTTGCTCTTCCCTCTCTCCCCGTCGTGTTTACAGCCACCACAACCTCGGCACCATCGTCGTGAAAAACAATAGCCCAACCTCCTCCACCGACTCATATTCTCATTGGCATAGCTTCTCCCTTTCGGCCACAACTTTCTTCTTATAGTAATCAAAACCAACGCTCCTCGTCAGCAGTAACTTCAGCCCCACCGTTAGCCACTAATGCCTCTACTATCCTCACGTCAAACTAGTGAGGACATCCACACTTTCAATGCAAGGTAGTCTTTTTCTCTCTTTTTTTTCTTCCCCCCACATCTCCATGGCCGTTGTATGTAAAATTCTTTATGCATGCATTGCAAATATAATTAACATGGTCACTGGGTCGGGCTAGTGACTATGTAATGATAGGCTGGACCCGTTTCAGCCAACCTAGATGGTTGGGCCGGATCTAGTCCAAAAAAAAAAAAGAGATAGGTTGTTAGGCTACTAGTTGACCCAACCCGACTAAGTCAGGTTGGAATGTTTTAGCCCAAGCCCATATGGTTGGGTTGGGTCCAGCCCAATATATTTAATAATATAATAATATTAAAAAAATAAGAAAAGAAAAGGAAAAAATTTCAAATTTTCCAAAAAGCATTTTAAAAATATTTTTGGACCCCTCGCAAGTTTTTTCAACTATTTTAGATAATATCAGGCTTTCTCCAAAAAAAATCAAATTAATTTCCTCTTTTCAAAAAACAAAAAAAATATATGTTTTTTTTGTCTTCGTGCATATGCCCAAATCCTAAAAGATTTTTCATGCATATTTTTTTAAAAAAAGATAAAATCATTTTATCATATTTTTAAAAAATACAAAATGGATATCATAGCTAGTTTATGATTATCCATTAGGTTTGGCCAAAATATAAAAAATCTTTCAATAATTATTTGGTTTAATTAATATTTGGAGTGTTAAGATTTAGTTGTAGAATTTAATATTTAAGGGTATAAAATTACATTATAAAGTATACCCTCGAGTATTAAAGATACAAAGTGAAAAATAAATGTGATACTAAAATTTGAGCCTTAGAAACCTGATAAGGTAGACTTCTTCACGAAGAAAAATCTGTCTTAGACCTTAGAAAAAGACTAATGGATAGAAACACGATCTAAAAAACAATCAAACAATAATTCAGTCTACCTTAGATAGGGTGCATGATGGTGATGCGTCTTTTTCTTGCACAACTAGCCCCTTACTCAGACTCTCACGGACCATAGATTTCCTAATAATCATAATAATATATGGCGACTCATGAACTTTATAATTATAATTTTATGATTATACCCAGAATTTTTTTCCTTTCAACACATCTCAAGAGACAGACATGTCATTCAATGCCATGCAGGCAGCGACATATTATATTAATAATCCTAAAATTTATAAAATTAAAATTTGATATAGCAATTTATTCAAAAGTTACTCATGAAACTTTTAGGTTTAAGGCATGTCAGGTTTTAAATTGGGATTGTTAGACACATGACACACACACTAAAAAAAAAATCAAAACTGCATCACTTTGATTAAAAAAAAAAATCAATAGATTAAGGGTCGATTTTTTACCAAGTCAGTCATGTTTTTTCCTTCTTTTTTTTAATTTAAACTATTCCAAGCCTCAAGCCAATCAAATCTTAGATTGACTTATCAGATCGGTTTGATTTTTACAACTATGGATCTTGGGTCAAGATGGTAGTTCGAGTTTACATTTGTCTCCTCAAATTAAAAAAAAAAAAAAACGTTTTAACATGAAAGAGTTCGATGAGGACGTGCACAAAGGATAGAGTTATAATCAAACTCAAGATTTAGGACTAAATAATAATTTACTCATAAATAGCATGCTACTCCTCATCATGAGACCACGTCATGTAAATTAACAAACCACCGGTTTTATGGTCCATTTATACCTTCTCTTCCATGATGCAATGTCCTAATGTCACACTATGTTTTATTCATATATTTTATTATTTGTCTTCAAAATACTTTATATTATAATGCTGGATACAATGTATCCAACTCCAAGCACTAATAAACAAGTAAATGTAACTTTCAGCAATGGCCAATAGATTCAATTCTTTTCTTTCGTTGCATGGTTCCCTAAGTACATCGCTACCAATAATTCTGTGCCTTTCTCATCGTCTCCAATATATTTATTGATTTTAAGACACTACTTTTACAAGCTTTTTGCAGGTTCTTTAAACT
>Ga0325414_1008414_pt1 | contig 10928 bp, 3 predicted proteins | sample PopdelMetagenome_8_FD_206183 | JGI IMG/M metagenome (GOLD analysis project Ga0325414, IMG submission 206183) | Populus deltoides microbial communities from Bellville, Georgia, United States - Leaf-PdKOR-R3 | ecosystem: Host-associated > Plants > Phyllosphere > Phylloplane/Leaf | place: USA...
GCGATCTCAAATTATGAGGCACTCTCATTGCATAGTTTTCGGACCATATTCGGTGACTGAGTTAGAGATAGGCTCGGGTCACTAGGTTACCGAGTAAACATATGGGTTATTAAGATGACATTGTTTTCCTTTTGTTTTTTGGATGTTGACCTAATAGAGTTTGAAATAGATTTAACTAGCTCACCTGATTCATTAAAAAAAAATCTAGTTAGGTCAATTAAGTGTAGAGGGTGTTTGGCAGTGTGGTAGTGGTTGTTTTTCAAATAGCTTTTCGTGTTGAAATACATACCAATGATATTTTTTTTATTTTTAAAAATTATTTTTGATATCAGCACATCAAAACGATCCAAAAAGTACAAATCACACTCAATTTTAGCAAAAAAAAAAATTGAAATTCGGTGAAAAACAGGTTGAACCGTAGAGCCAAACGCTCACGTAATCGGGTTAATGTTTTATCCATTTCAATTAATCTAATCTATGATTTTGAGTTTTAGATTTTCAAGTTAATCACTATGCTTTCTTGTGTGGTATCCTTCTATGATACCGAAATTTAAGGCCATCTCATCGAAGATTTTGCTGAATTTGTCTTTGAATTCCATAATTCAAGTGAAATTGTTAAAAATATATTTTTGACAAAAATATAAAATGAACTCGGATTGTAAAAATAATTGTAAAATTATAAAATTATAAAAAAAAATTTTATATATAGTTCAAACACCTTAAAATGCATTATTTAAATAAAAATTTATGTATAATTCAAATATCTTAAAATACATGGTTTAAATAAAAGTTTATATATAATTTAAGTAACTTTTTATTAACTAACAAATAACAAATTTAAAATAAATAATCTGATGGGGTGTTATATAAATTAAAATTAGCTTCATTTTCCATCATATTAGTGTTACCTAGAGGAGGTGAAATGGGGATAGCATCATCATCTTCACAAGAATATGCTTAAGGCTAAGGAGCACCTCCCTCGTAGAAACCAGCTGAATGTTGTTTCCTATCATTTGAAGAGATAAGCACTTCTTTTTTGGGAGGCTGGAAAAAGCAAAATGAATATATATATTTATCGGGTTTTACTAATTTTAATTGAGTTTACTAGTTTTTGAATTTTTTATCTGATTTCATATAATATATTTATATTAATTTGTAAAATCATATGATTTTATAAAATCAACTTGTAAGCTTTACAACTATAAATTCAAGTGTCTTGAGTTGTTAATTTATGAACCAAGTTAATTTTCTGATGTTGTCTCGTTCAAATTTTACATATGCCAAATAGGAGAGCAAAAACTGTGAACAAATTCTAAAATCTTTTGAGTTGTTAACTCGGTGTTGACTATTCTCCTATTTTATCAAATTAATTGGTGTAATTAACCTCGTTGCTATGCACTACTACTGAATCAATTGAAGAGGTATAAATAAATAAATAAATAAATAAATATTTTCCATGTGTTATTTGTATACGAATGCTATTTCTCATAGTTTTTTATTCTCAAATATTTTGCCCTATTTAAAATATAATTAAAAAACCAGTTTTAATATGTGAAAATTTGAATTTAAAATCTAATTTGAATTGAATTTTATTTTAAATTAAATTAAAATTATTCATTGTTGACCTTCCTATGCTAACTCGTGACCTGTTTATTCAGTTCAAACTCAAACTGGTATGTATTGATATTTTAATAAAAATATTAGTTTAATCTTGGTTTAACAACTTGGGTAAAAAATAGTTTAATCTTGGGTTTTCACAATGGACCACTCCAAATTCAGCCCAGCCCATTACAATACCAACACCACCAAAAACCAATCCAGCCTTCACCCAAAAAACGAAAAATAACAACAACTAGGGTTTTATAGCTCTTGAACCCCTCTATATAACATCGTAACCCTCCCCACCAATTCTTCATTCGCAGTCTCAAAGGCTCTGTTATATCAAATCACAAATCCTTTCAAAAATCTCCTCTTTTCAAGATCTTAGCTGCACGATGCCTCCCAGGCTTCGCTGATTACAAACCCCTGAGGTAGAAAGTCCCAAAGCTCGTGCTAAAGCATCTGCCGTTTAGTGTTGCAGTTTAGCCTTTTGTACCTTTCCACGGCTTTTCTGTGTCAAATCAACGGCTACATCTCTTAGTCTTGAAAACCTCACTGTTTTTTCATCTGGGTTTGTGTTTTTTCTATGTTTTTGTTGCCTCTCAATACCTCTAGCTTGTTTTGAGATAAATAGTTGAAATAAAGCTAGTCAATGAGGCAAAGATTGAATCTTTTTGGTGGGGTTCACGTGGGGGCTTATGCTATTTGGTTAATGGTTTTGCCTCTAAAAATTCCCTCTAAATTCATGAAAGTTGTTGTTTTCTGTGATTCAATTTTTTGGCGATGATTAAATTGGATTTTATCCGCGCTTCTGAGAGAAATCAATGAAGCAAAAACATAATTAATGGTTGAATTTCTTGATATGAGCCAGCCCTTTTTTGCGTAGAGATGTTTTATTTTGTTTATTATGTCATTTATTGATTTTTTAGAAAAAAAATGGCAGTGATGATTAATTCACAGCTTTAATGCCAGTTCTGCTACTGATAATTCTTGATTGATAGAGCTGTAATATCTCTGAGCCATATAATTTATAGATCATGCAACTTCCTGGTTTTGAAATTGTAAATGATTATAGATCTAAAAATACTAACTAGTGTTTATGATTTAAATTAGTTTATGAAGAATATACATGATTGTTTAAGGTTTTTGAAAATTTAGTCATGGTGTTATTTGTTTTGAGCATCAATGCTGTAAAATTGCCTGTGATGATGCAATCCAATTTATTTGAGGTGTAGTGGAGCCGAGACCCTGTTTTCAGGGAGAACCTACTTGGTATAAGCTACATTATAATGATATTAATGGATTTAACTGAGGCAAATTTTTTTTGAAACTATACTTGGTTTTTTCTGTTCATTGACCATTTAATTTCCTAGTTTTTGAATCTATTATTCAAATTGAGTTTTAACTATACTCTTGTACCCTCTGTAAATGGGTTTAGAGTCTGAAAAACTCAGACAGTGTGTGTTGTCATCAGCTTCTTCTCCCGCATAACCCACGAGATTGGAGTTAAATAACAGCACTACATCCGTTTCCTTTGTTTTTCTTAAAAGGAAATTGCTCTGCATTTATTGGTACAAAAGAACAGTTTGTTTACAGTTGAATGATTATTAATGGATTTATTATAAATTTTTCCAGTCAGTCAAATGTTTGGAATAATATAAAAACAAGCCTTATTACAGATTGTAGACTTGATAACCAGGATTGCAATGTCAAACTTTCTTAGTATGAATGTAAGATGATGGCAAGCTGGGAGTCTCTCGTGAACGAAGGAGTCCCTAATCAGGGCACTGCAATTCTAAATGTCTGTTGACAAGTTGCGATGCCAGACTTTTGAAATTTACATATCATTTATTAGTCAGAATTGCAGTGCCTTGATTTGGGCTTTGTTTGTTCCTGTAACCGCCATGCTTGGGTAGGGAAATGCTGCTGCAAATGTGACCGCTGTGGCTGTTAGGAATGAAAGAGATGCTGCAATCTTCGAGAGAGATCATCAAGTCGGCTAGTTGGGGAATTATTCAGCAGATACTAAGAAGTTGCTTATGTTATTTGCTCTTTCTTCAGGGAGAATCTTATCATCTGATTGTGATCCCTATTTTCTTGTAGTATATATATTGCCTATTTAAGAGAACTTATTTTGAATAAGATGGAAGTTTCAGATTTTTGTTATTGCTATTTTCAATCTGTTCATAATTCTTGCTCCAATGCTCACTTTATTGAAATGTTCCTGTCTTATTGTCCTTTGATCTTGCCGTTTTCTGCTCTTCCACAACAATGCGCCACAGCGGTTCACTGCCCACATTCTCGAATGATTCTAAGATCCTTTTCTGCAGAGGAAACGTCTTGGCTAAAATATTGTTAAATGATCCAATATCATAGCTAAGTATCAAAAAACAATTATCATTAATCTACTGCCAGGCCTTTCTTCTCGGTTAAACCAGCAAATAGTTCATTAATCATTAATTATCAAATTGTGTTATTATTTGGAGTTTATTACTGATTAAAAGTGTGTGTATATATATATATATATATTGACGATATCGTGTTTTTTAATAAAGAATTATTTTAAACTTGAAATTTCAAGCACTCAGCCTACTCAAAGCCTTTACAAATCATTGAAAGAAGATTCACCATGCCGAGTTAGCTTAACAAACTCATTGAAAATGGCCCATTCGTACGTCCATCCAAAAAGAAACTCAGATACAGAACCCATTTTAGCATAATGGAGAAAGGAGGTCAGTGTCTTGGAATGAAAGCAAGTGAAGTGAAACAGTGGCGAATCCTCCATTGTTAATACATCTTCCAGCTGAGGCTCTCCGTTACTTAATACATCTAAACAGTGAAGGGGTGAATTTTTTTTTTCTCATTTTCCTTTTTTTAAAAATTTTATTTTTTAATATTTACTTGATTTTAAATTTATCTTTATAAATTGAGTTGGTTTTTTTTATAATATTATTGTAATTTCAAATAAATATCATCATACTTAGTCTGTGTTTGATTTTACAAGCATTTGTTTTTGTTATTGTATTAAAAAAACAAAGTTTTTTAATCTGGTAGAGTACATAACTAATATTGTGGATTTGATGACTTAAATCACATAGCACGGGTAAATTTAATATATTATTATTTTAATATTAAAAAAATCATTTTAATTTTTTTTCTTAAAGCAAGACGTATTTTTTATCGATTATTCAAGTTTTTTTAGAACTCACTTAATCGAGTGAATTATATCAGGATAATTTTTATATTATTTAATTTAAAATTCATGCTAAGTAAGAATTTGGATTGAGAGTTTTTAAGTTTGATTTTATTATATCATATTTAATAATAGTTCATTTCAATATTATTTTTATGTTCATTTTTTTTATTTGAGCTTGTTCAATATTTTAGCATAATGAGGCAGACGGTTTTTTTAAAAAAAATAATAATTGATGATCTTACATTTAATATTAAACAAAAGTTGACCTACTACAAACATAAGAGTTGGCATTGAAAACTTTTAAACTACATGAATCGATGTGACATATTTATTAATTTCCCAAGGCAAAAAATAATATTAAGAGATTTTAAAATTATGATTTATTAGACAAGTGGTTCTCAAGAATTTAGAATATAACATGATTTTACTGCAATAGTTTAGATTCTCAATTGTGTATTTGATATAAAATATTTTTTTTATATTAGCACTAAAATTATAAAAAAAAATATTATAAAAATATCAATTTAATTTTTTTTTTCAAGCTAGATATATTTTTGAAACACTTTTAAATTAAATTAAGAACACAAAAATAAAATGGTGCCATGAATGTTAAAGCATGGGCTTGAGGTGAAGCATTCTATATATGCATATTGGCAGTTTCTATTTGTCCCTTCCAAAATTTTCATTTGTATTTTGAAAATTCAATGGCTTGTTCAAGGATATAGTCACCCATATAATGGTGAGTATCCCAATCAATGTTCAAAATTAAAAGAAATGATTTAAAAATTAATGTATTTAGATAATTACATTAACACTTGAGATTAAAACATCGTTGAGGAACGCGGTGCAAATAGTGTTCTATAAAAATTTAATTTTTTTACCAAAAATTATTTTTTATATATATTTTGGATCATTTTGATACGTTGATCTCAAAAATAATTTTTAACAAATAAAAAACATTATTTTGATGCATTTTGATATAAAAAACACTTTGAAAAATAACTGTAACCACACTCTCAAACAAATACTAACTCGATGAATCAATAACATGCTAAAATAAAAATAATTTATGAAGCAACATTTAAACATGTCTCAATTTTAATATAATCTTTAACCTTAATTTTAACATATTTTTTAGTTAATTTTTTTTATAAAAAAAATAACATGGTTGAAATATAATTCACATATCCAAATTATAAATTAAATTTAAAGTCTTAAATACACATACGATAAAGTTGAATGAATCTTGCTAAGTTAAAATCTTAATTAATAAACTATTTAGGTAAATTTTGAGTGGTGAGTTTCAACTATTGAATTCAGCTAGATTAAGAATCGTTTGTTTTGACATTTAAAAGATAATTTTGAATTTTTTTATGACTTTTTATAGTTTTGATTAAATTTTAAAAAATAAAAAATATATTATTTTAATTTATTTTTAAATAAAAAATACTTTAAAAAATTAATTCAAACACAACATTTCTAAACAAGTTAAATCATGCAAATTGTGCCCCATTAAATCACGTGCCCCCACCATGGGTCCACGGCAGGACATCTCGTAAAATGGCATGATTAGTGTTGATGGAGACCTGAAGGTTTTTTATTTTATTTTATTTTATTTGGATTGCAATAAATCGTGTTCATTGCAATTTCTAATGTTCGCACTTTAAAGAGATCGTTCTCATTCCTTTATCTTCTTCGTGATATTATTATTCTTTTTTATTTCTCGAGTAATTATATTATTCTTAGATCTTAATTCTTATGGATTTATGTTCGACCAGCTATTTTACCCATGTTTTACCATAAATTATTTTTTTTTTCTAAAAACCATAAATATGTAGACTTTAGCATTTTTTTTTATAAAAATATCTCAAGTGATAATCCAAAAATTTATGTATATATCTAATCAAATAAATTGAAAACTTTATATATTAATAAATAAATAAAAAGTCATTAATAATAAATAAAGATAAAAAATTGAGGAACAATGTAAACCAAAATATTTGATCTCGCAATTTTTTTTCATAATTTTTTTATTTAATCAAATGATAATAAAAATAAATACTCATGAAATTGATTAAATAAAATAAAAGAAATAAAAGTATTATGTAAGGTTACACATATTAAAAATATTATCTAAAAATAAATATTTTTTATGTTTGAAAATAACTTTTATTTATATAAAACATAAAAAAAAATATAGGTGATTAGAACAACCTTTTAAAAAAATAAATGCATATAAAATAACTAAAAAATAATTACTATTTAAAAGAGACTGAATAAAGAAATAAAAGAGCAAAGGGGTTTTAATTTAAATATAAATTTTAAAATTATTTTGAAAACAAATACATATAAAAAGACATTAATTTAGAAAAAAAATTATTTTTTCTTTTTAAAAATGATAGGCTAGCATGCCTGCCCTATCAAGTAAGGGCTTGTGCGTGGGCCGGCTAGGGTAAACTCGGGTGCTTGGATCCTTAATTGCTTTTATATATTTTAGGTGGGGAATGGTGTCCATCCCAAAATGTTCTGAAAAAAATATAAGACACATAATGTGTTCGTTTGATATTGCTCAGTTTTCAGCCACTGTGATGGCTGAAAAATTAAAACATAAGTTTTTTTATAAAAAAAACTCATCTTGACCAAAAACACCTAGAAAACATATTAGGCAATTTGATAAACCTGTTTACGGTCTTAAAAAACACAAAAAACCATCTCAAAACTTGAAAATCAATCCGAAACCAAAACTCTTACCGAACTTATGTATATTTTTCTAAGCAATTTCAAGATTTAAAAAAAAAACACTCGATATGAACTCCTCTCATTAAATGAAACAATTTGACACAATTATTGATCTTTTTTTTAGTCGAAATAGTTATCAACATAAATTTCTCTCTCCAGTGCTAGATTCCAGTGGCTTTCTGTCACCTCTCTCTCAAACTAGAAACCACAAAATAAAAAAATAATAATAAATTTTTGAATCAAAATTGATTTTCTCTTATATTTTGGAAAGTGAAGGGACCAAAATTTATAATTAAAAAGTCTAGGAACTATAATAAATACTTCACCCAAACTATATCAAAGTCACTATCCCCCCAATATTTTCATTTCAGTATCCCGTATTTCAATCTCACCCTTCCTCGGCAAATTAACATGCAATTTGGTCTCGTAAGGGCTAAAAGGGAGAAAAAGACACTGTGAACAATCTGTCTATTATTAACAATAAACTAAAACTGCTCAGTGTTTCACAGTACAAGTCCACAGTGAATCGCTGAGCAATCTTTTTTTTTGTTTTATTTTTTTTTGTTTTTTTTATTTTTTTTGTGTTTTTTTGTTTTATTTTTGTTTTTGTTTTTGTTTTTTTTCTTTTTCTATGCCTTTATGGGTTTTTTTTGCCTTTTTCTTTGTGTTTTTTTCTTTTAATGAATTTTTTTTGTTTAATTTAATTTGTTAATATTAATTTTTTTATTTAGTTATCAGATTTTCATGACACGGATCTCGGGTTTGACGGTTTAACCTGGTTTGACGAGTTAACTAGAATTTTTTTTTTTGCTTTTTTTCTTTTTAATTAATAACATTTACTAAAATTGTTCAGTGTTTCACTGTGCAGTTCACCGTGAAACGCTAAGCTGTATTTTTTTTGTTTTTAATTTTTTTATGTTTTTTTTTTTGCTTTTTATGCCTTTATGGGTTTTTTTTTTGCTTTTTTTTTTTGTGTTTTTTTAATGAATTTTTTTGTTTAATTTAGTTTGTTAATGTTAAATTTTTTTTTAGTTATCAAACTTTCATGACACGGATCCCGGGTTTGACGGGTTAATCTGATTTGACGAGTTAACCCGAAATTTTTTTTTGCTTTCTTTAAAGTTTGACGAGTTAACCTGGAATTTGTTTTTTGCTTTTTTTCTTTTTAATTAATTTTTTCGTTTAGTTTAGTTTTTTAATGTTAAATTTCTTTCTAATTAATTATCAGACTTTCATGACACGTATCCCGGGCTTGACGGGTTAACCTGTCAATTTGTTTTTATATTTAGTTATAAAACTTTCATGACACGAATACTAGATTTGACGGGTTAACCTGGTTTGAAGGGTTAACCCAGTTAATTCAGATTCTTTTCTTTTTCTTCATTAGTTTTTTTCTTCATGTTGGTCTTTTTTTCTTTATTTTTTAATTAATCTATTTAATTATCACACTTTTATGACACGACCTTGCAGTCAGACTCACATTCAAGGCTCCTGGGTCCAGTGTTGCAGCCAGACTCACTTAAACTTGAGTCATGTAAATTTAATATTATTATTAATATTATAAATATTACTCTTGGGTCAAGCGTTGCAACTAAACTAAAGGCTTTTGGGCATATCTTTCAGAAAAACCTAACACTCTTAGATTTTAGTATTTTTTGATATTTTTTATGCAAGAAAAAAAATTTAACCCGTGGCGCGTGCCTTTGTTTTTTTTTCTCCTTTTCTTTTTAAGCCTTTTACCGTGGATTGCACAGTACAGTCCACAGTGAAAAAGCTAATGTCTTTAGTTTTTTTTTTAATCTTTTTTTAATTATTTTTTTCATTGATTTTCTTAATATTAATTTTTTTCTATTTAATTATCAGACTTTCATGACATGGATCCCAGGTTTGACGGGTTAACCCAGTTTATTCTGATTTTTTTCTTTTTCTTGGTTAGTTTTTTTTTTCATGTAGGTTTTTTTTCTCTTTGCTTTTTCCTTTTTAATTAATCTTTTTTTAATTTATTTCATTAATAATAAATCTTCTTTCAATTTAGTTTATCACACTTTCATGACACGAATTCCAGGTTTGACATGTTAACCTGATTTGACGGGTTAACCCGGTTGATTCAGATTTTTTTTCTTTTTCCTTATTAGTTTTGTTTTTCGGATTTCATTTTTTAATATTATATGCAGTCCACAGTGAAAAGGCTGAAACCTTTAATTTTTTTTTTTGCTTTTTTTATGCCTTTCACTGTGGACTGCACAGTGCAGTCCACGGTGAAAAGGATGATACCTTTTTTTTAATTAATTTTTTTATTTAGTTTGTTGATATTAATTTTTTTTCTATTTAGTTATCAGACTTTCATGACATGGATCTTAGGTTTGACGGGTTAACCCAATTAATTTAGATTTTTTTTTCTTTTTCTTCATTAGTTTTTTTCTTCTTATAAGTTTTTTTTTTCTTTTATTGTTTCTTTTTATTTAATATTTTTTTATTTAATTTAGTTCATCAATATTAAATTTTTTTCTATTTAGTTATCGACTGTTGCTTTTAGTTTTTTTTTCTTTTTGCTTTTTTATTGTTTTTATGTTTTTAACTGTAGACTGCATACTGAGTTCATAGTGAAGAGGTTGATGCCTTTTTGTTTTTTTCCTTTTTAATTAATTTTTTCCGTTTAATTTAGTTATCAAACTTTCATGACACAGATCCCGGGTTTGACGGGTTAACCTGGTTTGACATGTTAGCCCAGTTAATTTTGTGTTAACATGTCATTTTTTTTTTATTTAGTTATCAAACTTTCACGACACAAATCCAAGGTTTGACGGGTTAACTTGGTTTGAAGGGTTAACCCAGTTAATTCAGATTTTTTTTCTTTTTCTTCATTTTGGTTTTTTTTCTTTGTTTTTTCTTTTTAATTAATCTATTTAATTAACATATTTTTATGACACGACCTTGCAGCCAGACCCACATCCAAAATTATTGGGTTTGGTATTGTAGTCAGACCCACTTAAACTTGGGTCATGCAAGTTTAATGTTATTATTAATATTATAAATATTACTTTTCGGTCAGGCGTTACAGCCACATCCAAGACTCTTGGGTATAACTTTGCAAAAAGACCTAATACTTTTAGATCTTAACATTTTTTTTTATATTTTTTATGTAAAAATTATTAACCCGCGGCATCGCGCGGGTGATGTAACTAGCATATTCAAAATTACTTTTTTTTCTAACTTTTTTTTCCTTTATTTTCCTTTTTTTTTCAAAATTGTTTCTTTCAAAATTACTTTTTTTTTCAACTCATTAGATTAATATGTTAATACTAAAGGAAATTTAACATATTAATCTAATGAGTTAAGACTTGATCATAAAATATTTGCTACAGTTCTTTTGAAAATACTTCTTTTGTCCCCT
>Ga0325414_1008416_pt1 | contig 10928 bp, 8 predicted proteins | sample PopdelMetagenome_8_FD_206183 | JGI IMG/M metagenome (GOLD analysis project Ga0325414, IMG submission 206183) | Populus deltoides microbial communities from Bellville, Georgia, United States - Leaf-PdKOR-R3 | ecosystem: Host-associated > Plants > Phyllosphere > Phylloplane/Leaf | place: USA...
TTGAGTTTTACTTGGTGCCTCATAAGTGCCTGGAGTGTCTCAGTTTTGAGCATTTTCAGTTAGCAAGTCTAGGTACTCCATTGCTTCATTAAGGTCTTTATCTTTAAAAGTTTCATTGCACATCAATTCAACCATTTGCATATCTCTAGGAGTTAACCTTTCATAAAAATGTGAAACCAATCTCTATGTTTCAAAACCATGATGAGGGCAAGTATTAAGCAAGTCTCGATACTTATCCCAACATTGGTAAAACGTTTCACCTGGTTTTTGAGTGAAAGTGATGATTTGTCTTTTGAAAGAGTTTGTTATGTGAGATGGAAAAAACTTCTTTAAAAATTGTTGTTGCATTTCATCCCAAGCACGAATGGATCCAGGTCTCAAATTTTATAACCATGTTTTAGCTTTATCTTTTAATGAAAAAGAAAAAAGCTTTAACTTGATGGTGTTCATGCTACAATTTGAGTCATTATAGGTGTTACAGACCTCCTTAAATTCCCTTAAATGCAAGTATGAATTTTCTAAATCTAAGCCATGAAAAGAAGGTAAAAGTTAAATAATGTCTGACTTAAAATTAAAATGAGATGTATCAGGAGGAAAAACTATGGATGAGAGTGCACTTGTTCTTGTGGGATTCATGTGGTCTCTAAGTGTTCTCACATGATTATTCTCATTATTCCCATTATTAAGCGACTGATTATCTTTTTCGGCCATATTTTTTTAAAAAGATGAGGATATCCTACAAAGTCTATCACTTAATATACGTGACCAAACTCTCATGCACGTGTAGGAAGAGAATAAAAGGAAGAAAAGAAAAGAAAAGGAAACAAAAGTTAGATAAAATGAAAAGTGAAAAGAGAAAATAAAATAAATATTATAATTTGTACAAGAATTTACCTTCCCGGCAACGGCGCCAAAAACTTGACACGACTAAAAGATTGATGTCTTCTCCCAAGTGTAGGAGTGTCAAAGTAATAAATAACTCGATAAGACCGGGGTCGAACCATAGGGAGGTTAACTATATAAATTATAAACAACAACAACAACAACAACAAGAAGTTAAAGAGAGCTTTGAGATGTGATATTGATGTAAGGATTAAACAAGGATAAAATAATTGTCAAAGTTAGAGGATCCACTAATGGTATTTCAAACAAGTACAATATAAACTCTTTTTATTACTCAACTGAAAACCACACACAAAGGAGGTTCCAATCGGATTATAAATTGTTAACATGATTACATTAGTTATCTTATTCGAATAATGTTAATACTTGTAAATATTGTGAGGCATTCATGATTATAACTTATCTTAACAACAAATCAAGTTCCATTCATAGCACAGGTGTCGGTTATACCATACGGTTGGGCTATGAAAGTGCCAAGTATTTGTTGTACCAAGAGTTATACAACATAAATCTAGATTAACCATTTAACAAGCAAAGTATTAAAAGTGCACAAGATAACAAATATAAAACATATTAGTATCAAACATTAAGGTCCATGTTGAGTTTATATTATACTTATTCTTACACCATTAGAGTAACCTTTTCACCTTGACATGATAAACTTAGTAAACATAATGAAAGAGAGAAACATAAATAAATAAGGAAAGGAAATGAAAAGCATAAGCAAGAGATTAATATAAGCAAAACTTAAGCATTACAAAATATAAAGAGAGAGCAAGAGCATGATCTTGATCTAAAAACCAAGATGCCTAAATACATGGCAAATGCCTCCTTTTATAGGCCAAAATTCAAAACTATTGATTTGTCGACTAATTGTTAAGTGGGTGGCCACATCTTGACTTGGTGACAATCCTTATCTTCTTGTCTGCCAAAAATGTCATTGATAACGTCATAATTTGAACAGACTTAAACATGAAAGTTTTAGAAAATTGTCTCAGCTTTCGAGGAAAAAACATTGAGGTCATTTGGACTTCTAAAACTCGAGATATGGGCTGAACACTGAACAGTGTCTAGGCTGCAGGACAGATTCAAACTTCTCCGTTGTTGCTACAATTTGGACTTGAAAACGGCCTTTTTAAATCTTAGACTCCCCATGAAAGTTTTTGGCCTATGTCTTAGCTTTCCATCCATATAAGACAGACCTATACCGAGATCTACAGCTTCAGATATGACCCAATTACCGAACAGTATTCTAGTTTGCATTGAACCAACATCTCTTTTCTTAGTGAAGACAGTAACTTAGCAGCACTCCTTCCTATTTAATAAACCTTGTAAGTAATGTACATCAATGAACAGTAAATGAGAATCTCGTAATGACATGTATACAATGATTTTGCAAGTGATAATGAGTTTGTGATAGTACTTACATGTGTTCTGAACCACGTGGTAAATTGTTTTTCTTGTAATTGAAAGATCTGGGATTCGATCAGCTGTGAGTTATTGGACAACAAATATTGTCGATGTTGCCTGCAAGTGATAATGAGTGTATGATATTATAATATATAAATAGTATATTATTAACAAAGTTTAATTAGTAGTACACATATATATACTTACTGAATAAAAGGTCTCAGCTCATCACAGTTAAATAGAACATAATTGTGTGCTTGTTTGAACTATATTTCTGACAAATATCTTCCTCTTACGACATTTTTAGGTGTGGGTCATCCAGGATTGGAAAATATTGATAAGTTCCCACTGGAAGGCACTTCACCGAAATCATTATGTCATGGAACGCAATTGATTCTCATTCTCAGTTGAGATCTCCTAAACAATATAGGCCTCGCATATCGAAGCCTCAATATTCGCCTTGTTCTCAACCTTTTTCTTGAGATTGAACAAGTACCTGCATTGAATTAATCAAATATTTTCAATTAACAAAAACAAAGAAAATACTTTTATAAATGAATTACATTGCAACTATAATATCTAACCATTTGAATGGGTACATCCATCTATACTAGATCGGTCCTCCAACTTTTGCCTCGAAAGGTAGATGTATGGGGAGATTCATTAAGTCAAAAAATGATTGAGGGAATATCATCTCAAGTTTGCATAGTGTCTCGACGATATTCGTTTCAAGCCTCTCAATGTGATCAACATTCAACTTTTTGGAACATATATCTCTAAAGAAATAACTGATCTTCGTGACTGCATCTCATATCCCCTTTAGCAACAAATCATGAAAAGCTAATTGGATGAGTGTTTGTATAAACACGTAGCAGTCATGACTCTTCATTCCATACAATATACATTCCTCCGTATTAACTAGTCTTGATATGTTCGAGGCATGTTCATCGGGAAAACGCAGACTCTTAAGCCATTTGTAGACTAGTAGTTGTGTGTTTTTCTCTAACATGAAGCTTGCTCTTGGTTTTGCGACCCGTGACTCATCACAAACCAACTCCGTATTTTTACGGTTACAGAACAAAGCTATATCCAATCTAGCCTTGATGTTGTCCTTTGTCTTCCCCTTCACATCTATGACGATGTTGAAAATGTTCTCAAACATGTTCTTTTCAAAGTGCATGACGTCAATGTTATGGCAGAGCTGATTGGTCTTCCAATAAGAAAGCTCCCAAAAGATACTTCGCTTTACCCAATTATGGGTCAAACCAAAACCAGGAAACTTCTGCTTACCTGATTGAAGACCAAACACAATGTCACCATACTCATGCAATTCTTCACCACACACAAAGGAGGTTCCAATCGGATGATTTGTCATTGATAGCTCATTATAAATTATTAATATGATCATATTAATTATCTTATTTAAGTAACACCAAACTTTTAAATATTGTCAGGAATTCTTGATGTTAACTTATGTTAACAACAAATCAAGTTCCTTTCATAGCACAGGTGTAGGTTATACCATACGGTTGGCTATGAAAGTGTCAAGCATTTGTTGTACCAAGTGTTATACAACACAAATCTAGATTAACCATTTAACAAGTAAGGTATTAAGAATTAATAAGATAAAAATGATAAGACATGTTAACAGGAAGTTGTTTAGGATACAAGCATTGAAGTTCATATTGAGTTTATATTATACTTATCCTAACACCATTACTGAAACCTTTTCACCTTGACATAATGAACTTAGCTAAACATAATAAAGAAAAGAAACATAGATAAACAAGAAAAGATCATAATTATATAAGTATAGTAAAGGAAATGAAAACCATAAACAAGAGATTAAGGAAAATATAACATGGAATAAAACTTGAACATTACAAAATACAAAGAAAAAGAGCAAGAGCAAAATCTTGATCTAAACAACCAAGATGCCTAAATGCATGGCAAATGCCTTCTTTTGTAGGCCAAAATTTGAAACTATTGATTTGATGACTAATTGTTGAGTGGGTGGCCACATCTTGACTTGGTGACAATCTTTATCTTCTTGTTTAAACAAAACATCATTGCTAATGTCGCGGGGGTGCGAGCGCCAGCGCGACATCGTCTGGCGACAGCAGAGGCTTTTATCGTGCCTCCTGTGTGAAGATGTTGTGTATTGGGAAGAGTTTTTCTATTTAATCATAAAATTATGATTAAGGTTTAGGAGTTGCCACCTAGTATTATGGTCACTAAGAACCTATGGTCTGTGAGAGTCTGGGTAAGGGACTGGTTGTGCAAGGGGAAGACGCATCACCCCAAAGCACCCTACCTAAGTTAAGTTGCATTATTGTTTGATTGTTTTTTCTAAGTCAGATTTCTATTCGCTGGTCTTTTCTAAGGCTCAAGGCAGATTTCTCTTCATAAGAGAGTCTCTACCTTATTAGGTCAAATCCTAACAGTTTTAAAGTCTGAATTTTAGCATCGTATTTTTACACCTTGTATCTTTAATACTTAAGGGTGTACTTTATCGTGTAATTTTACACCCCAAAAATATTAAAGTCCACATTCGGATCCTAAAAAAAAGATTGGAAAAATATTTTTGATATTTTAGCCAAACCCTAGTGGATGATTATAAATTGATTATGATATCCATTTTTGAAATTTTTGTTTTTAAAAAAACATGAAAAAGATGCAATTTTTGTTTTTTTTTTTTTTGAAAACTATGCTTGGAAAATTTTTAGAATTTGGCTGTATGCAACAAAATATTATTATTATTTTTTGAAATATTTCAGAGAAAATCGGGTATTTTAACACCGAATTTGTATTTTACAGTGTAAATATACAACCGATGTTATGCAAAATTGGTAGAAAAATATTTGAGAAAACCATAATTTTTTGAAATGATTTTTTTTTGAAAATTTTTGAATTTTTTTTAAATATATATTCCACTGCATGAACAGTGGACGTGAATTATAATTCACGCCCACTGTTCACTCAGTGAACAGAGACAGTGAAGAAGAAGGGGAAGGGGAAAGAAGGCGGACAACCTGGCGTGGTGGTGGTCTGGCCGAGGATGACGGTGTGCTGCCAATGGTTGCAGCGATGGAGCTGGTGGCAAGTGGCAGAGCAAGATGAAAAAAGCAGAAGAAAATCTACAGGGGGAGAGGGACCGGCGGTCGCGGTGGCTATTCTTCCACTAGTGTGGATTTAGGTTCGCAGGGAGGCTGCACCGCCGTCTGTTGGTGGAGGAGAAAGGTGTCTGCGGGGTCTTCAGGGGCTGAAGACACGGTGGAGAGAGAAGGAAGAAGGAACATCTTGCAGATGAGAGAAAGACGTTCACGGTGGCTTATTACAGACGTAGTGGTGGCTGGCCGGTGGTCTTGGTAAAGCTTGGTGGTGCTGGTTGCTCAAGGCGGAGCTGGAGGAAGAAATGGTGACGGTGCTAGTTTCCTGTGGCGGAGGAAAAAAGAAGAAGAAAATCTACAGCAGAGAGAGGGAGGAAGGCTGGTTTTTTGGCTTACTTTGGACCCAATTTTCTCCTCCCTCAGGCCATGAGATCCACCTCTATTTATAGGCGGTGGAAGAGGGTAATCTCGTCTACGCTATGTAAATTTCAGCCCTTGATTCAGATAGGAAGGATCCCAACCGTTAGCTCAAAGTAGGCATGGTGCATTGTCAAATTGTCAAATCTACAACTGCAGGCTGCCTGAGTTGGCCTCTTTGGGGTGATGCCACGTCCGTTTATTTGCCAGTGAGCCGATGAAGACCATACTAGGACGTAGAGGGATGTCTGGTGTTCAGTTTCGTGCAAATTTTGATAAATTTGGTGGATGTTAGGTATATTAAATGCAGCTGCAAAGTAGGTAACCTGAGCAGTTATTTCAGAGATTTAAAGAAGAAGATGAACAGTACCAAAGTTCTGATTTTGGCCAAAGTTCATTTCAGTCCTCCCTCTTTAAATTTGATTTAATTGCACCTATAATTAACCCTAAAACTTCAAATTTCTTATGATTTTGCCCCTGATTTTGTCAAATGAATCCCCATAGTTGGCCGCCTTTTGCAGAATGGTCCTTAGCTGTGAATTTTGTCAATTTAACCCCTAATTGACCCCAAAACTTCAATTTCTTCAATTTCACCCCCGGTTTTTGTCAATTAAGCCCCTCAATTTTGGCGCCTTTTACACAAACATCCTTGGCTGTCAATTTCTTCAATTTCATCCCCGGTTTTTATCAATTAAACCCCCTAATTTTGGCGCTTTTTACAAAAACATCATTGACTATCAATTTCTTCAATTTAACCCCTAATTGACCCTAAAACTTCAATTTCTTGCAATTTGACCTCTAATTTCAATCAATTAACTTGGAAAAAATTAAATTTGGTCTCTTGAAATTCCAAGCTCCTTAATTAAGCCCAAATTAGGCTCCCAAACTTAATTTTTCACCAATTAAGCCCCAAATAAAATTAATTTGACCCATTTAAAGTATAATTAAGTCCTTGCACTTAATTAAATCCTTCAATTGGACCCAAATTAATTCTCAAACATAATGAAAATTCAATTTGGCCCATGATTAAATCAAATTGACCTATTAAAAATTTAATTATGTCATCGGACTTAATTTTTATGCAATTCATCCAATAATTATTTAATTTAACCTTGAATTTGTATTTTTTTTCTCCATTTTTAGGCATAATGAGGTACAATTAGGTCTTGAATTTCCTCCAAAAATTGCAGCTTGATTTCCCGGCCTACTTTTTCCACGTTGTCAGCCTTTATTTTATTTTTTTGATTTTTATTTTGAAAAAAAGTGAATTTTAGGGAATAACCCAGAATTGAGTTATGACAGCTAACGTCAGAATTTGGACAGATTTTTATCATGAAAGTTCTATGAAATTATCTTAGCTTTCCAACAAAAAAAGAATCGGTGCATTTGGACTTCTAGAACTCAAGATATGGGTTGAGACTAAACAGCGTCTGGGCTGCAGGACAGATTCGGACTTCTCCATTGTTGCTACAATTTGTACTTGAAAACTGCCTTTTTGAATCTTGCAATCCTCATGAAAGTTTTAGGCCTATGTCTTAGCTTTCCATCCATATAGAGTAGACCTAAATCCAAGTTTTACAGCTCCAGTTATGATCCAATGACTGAACAGTGTTCCAGTTTGGACTTAACCAGCATCTCTTTTCTAAGCTTAGCCCTCTATTTGTCTTCTTAATTTCAGTAGTTAAACTCATCAATCAATCCTTTCATTTATGTGATAGGCCTGCATTTAAGATGAACATTTACCATAAATTAAAGGTATCTTATATTATTAGATATGTTATTATAAAATATGCTCTAGCTAAGGAGTTATTGATACTTCAAGTGTAAAATGATGATATAAAACCTTTATAAAAATGCACTTTTAAGTACTAATCAAGATGCAACATCCTTTTCAACTCTACCAACAAAGAAATCTTTTATGTTCTTTCTGTACCTGTAATTATGTGGCAAGAAACAATGGTGACAGTAAAAAAAAGAAGCTTTGCTTCCGTTTGTTAGCGTGGATGCCTTGTTGTTTTCCATGCAGTATAGACATGCTAGTTTCCCATGCGTAAGTTCAACCAGAAAGCATTCCATAAGGTGGAAAATCATTGATAGTCCACATCAAAGCCGCCCTCAAAACAATATTTTGTTTCCTCGATATATCATAAGTCAAAGCTCTGGAGGACCACAACTATGCCAACTCATCATTCAACAATCGAAGACAAACATCTGTATTCTAGCTCGGGCTGCTTGGACCGGATATGATAGTAGATAAACACATGAACTCCGGCCTCATACACATTCCCGGTGGCAAGTTATAAACCATGAGTATGACCAGCCAACAAGAATAAGGAGGAGCAAATGACCCGAATGGGTTGAATCCGTCTATACACAACCCAAGACGCACATTCCTTGATTTAGCTGAAAAGTGAGGATGCACACTGTTAAAGTGTTTCCATGCTTCGCCGTCAAAAGGATGCACCATCACTCCATCAACTGTATCATGTGATTGGTGCCATGTCATGTGCTCAGTAGTCCTTGGTGACATGAATAACCTCTACAGTCTAGGTGTGATTGGGAAGTATCTAAGTTTTTTTAATGCCACTAGAGTCTTTCCCCTACCAGTTCTGGGTTTGTAACGGGAATGCCCACATGTCATGCACTCGATCAGCTTAGAATTTTCAAGGTAGTATAACATGCAGAAGTTAGGGCACATGTCAATTTTCTAGTATCCTAAACTGAGGGGTTTCATCATGGACTTCACAACATAGAAGTTCTCTTTCAGCCTGTTCCCTTCAGGTAAAATGCTTCTCGCCCATTCAATAATTTTGTCATACCCGGCCTCACTCAACCCGTGATCTGACTTGATGGTGAACACTTGTGCTACGACCGATAATTTATTGTGGTTCGTGTAGCCATCCCATAATGGTTCATCAGAATCTTTCAACAAATCAAAAAACCTAGCTGCATCTGCATTAGGTTCTTCTTCTACGATTGGACATTGACTGACATTACCTTGATTCATTCTTATTGCATCCATAACCATATTCTTGTAAGTATTAGTGTTGTCATTTGTTGCTTCATGCACGTTGTTAGCACTAGAAGTTGACCTAACCACCCTTTCTCTCATTCTCTTATTACGAACGAATACTTCTCTGTGTGCATACCAACACCGGTAATTCTCCATAAACCCTTTATATAGGAGATGCATCATTACAACATCTGAATGCAGATACGTTTTATTTTGACACTTCCTGCATGGACACCTAATACCGCCTGCGGTAAAATTTTTGGGAATAGATGTTGCAAAATTAATAAAACCTTGAACCCCGTTACAATAATTCATCCTCCGCAATCCTTGGGGTGAATCTCGATACATCCATTAATGATCATCCATGACTTCTTCGAACCTCTATAAAATTATGATGACAACATGTATTAATTAACTATGATAGGTAAATAAATTTGCAAAAATATTGGTATACCTCGAGATTATCCAAGAAACTAATTACAACTTCTCATAAATATTAAATATCCATTATCAATTATCAACGTCCATACAAATTAATACATATAAATTTACAGAAATTACAACTCCACAATACCATTGATAAAAATTAAAACGGATCTGTTAAATAAGCTATTAATTATTTCAAAACAACACATGTAATTCGGTAATTCAATAAATTTTCAACAATTTAAAAACAAATACAATTTTATAAAATCTAAAACAAACCATAACAAGTACAAAATATACATTCATATACTACAAGTTTGTTTGAGAAATAACAATAAAACATGTACATATACTAACAAAATACATATACCAAAAAAATAATAAAATTGACATTTAAATGTTAAAATTTAAAAAGATAGAATTACTTGCAAAAACTGATAAAATTCATCGGTAAATCAAAACACGGATGTTGCGACCAAAAAACTTCAAGAAATATGACTTGTTGTGCTAAGAAGAGGGAGATTTTTTCTTGGGGGGCTGGTTGTTTGCAGTAAGGGAGAGTTGGGATAGGGAAGAAGAAGGAGAAATAGGGGAGGAGAGGGTCGACAGGGTGGTCATAAATTAACTTTTACCGACGGACTCACCAACGGATGTATTCCATGGGTGATTCCATCAGCCATTCTGACAGTAAATAGGCCACGTCATTATAAGAAGATTCCGGTTTCAATCCCTTGGTGATTCCGTTGGCAATTCAAACGGTGAATTGGTCATGTCACCGTACGGAGCTGCCATTTTGAATCCCTCGGTGATTTTGTCGGTAAAATCACCCGCAAAAACTTCCACGTCAACGAACCACCCTTTTTTTTAATTCTGAATATTCCATCTGTCATTCTGTCGGTAAATATCGACCGAAGTAGTTCGCCAGTATATACCGATGGAATTACAGACGGAAAAAAATCTGTCGGTAATTGTGACTATAAATTACCGATAGAAGTATTTTGTCGGTAATTCTGTTGGTATTAAGTAAATTTTTGGTAGTGGTAACATATTAGAATAATTACTACTTGTATATTGTTATGCTACGATAACTATTGCTATTGCTATTGCTGTATCTTTTCTTTGTTTTGATGGATTTACAAATGGTAAGGCAAATTGCATTGCAGCATGTTCTTTCTTCCACAATCTGCACCAACCAATTTCAAGCAACCTCTTCTTCGAGCATTGAATGGAGGGTTTGACAAATTCAAGACATTCCTTTAAATGAATTGAGATATTTTATTTTCTTGGAAACATAATAAAATATTAATTTAAATTGAATAGACAAGATTCAGTTTATAATATATATAAACGGTAACAATTTAAAACATAATCTTTATTATTTTATTTTTCTCCAATAATTCAGATTATTTAATTCAAAATGAACAGCTAAATTTGAAACATAATCGAACGGACATGTAGGATCCAAATCTCTTTTCAACGGGTCCCTTTTGATTTTCATGTCGTTCTTTCTTCTTCTTCTTTTTTGAATTTACATACTAAATTAATAATACATCGAAAAGCTTATAATATTACCCAGATTGATTCAACACAGTCGAAACCACACCATAAGGACATCAAGAAAGTACTTACCAATATACTAATAACGATAT
>Ga0325414_1008421_pt1 | contig 10923 bp, 5 predicted proteins | sample PopdelMetagenome_8_FD_206183 | JGI IMG/M metagenome (GOLD analysis project Ga0325414, IMG submission 206183) | Populus deltoides microbial communities from Bellville, Georgia, United States - Leaf-PdKOR-R3 | ecosystem: Host-associated > Plants > Phyllosphere > Phylloplane/Leaf | place: USA...
AATTTTAATTCTCAATCAGCTCAATATTAAAAATAATAAAATTGATAAAGACAATTTTGAAAAAAAATCATAACAAAAAAAAATTCACCTAGGAGAACACTGTAGCAATCCACAGTATTTTAAAGAAAAAAACTACGACTAAACTCTCAACCAGCTCAATATGAAAAAAAATATAATCGACAAGAACAATTCTAAAAAAAAGAAAAAAGAAAAAAATTGAAAAAAATAGAAGATAATTTTGGAAAAAAAACAAAAAAAATAAAAAACAAATGGAAAAAGAACATGTAGAGAAAGTTAAAGTTAAATTCTCAACTAGCTCAATATTAAAAAAAATCGACAAAGATAATTTAAAAAATACATGTGGGGAAATACTATAGCAAAACAAAACCATGTAGAGAAACATTGTAGCAATTTACAGTGTTTTAAAAAAAAAAAACTACGAAGCAAAATTCTCAACCAGTTCAATATGAAAAAAAATAAAATCGACAAATACCATTCTGAAAAAAAAGGAAAAAAAATTCATAAAAAGAAAGAAAAAAAACTATGTAGAGAAACATGATAACAATTCATAATGTTTTAATGAAAAAAAACTACAAAACTAAATTCTCAACCAGTTTAATATTAAAAAAATTTAATAAAAACAAAAAAACAAAAAAGAATAAATAAATAAAAATAATCTTGAGAAAAAAAAAATCGTGATAACCACCATGACAATCGAAAACAATATTGAAATTGATTTTGGTAGAAACCATGATATATTACAAAAAATGAATGTGCATGTTCTTTTGTACATGTTGCTCCCTCTTTTTGCAAAACTTTAAAAATTGTCGAGAGTTAACAACAAACAAGCTATGGCCTCTTACAAGTTAGAAGTAAAACTATCAAAACAAGAGAGGGAAACATAAACCAAGGAATAAATCGAAAGAAGTGAACTATATGGTCATTCCATATAATAATTTCAATCGATATGGTTTTTATTGAAATGGAAGGGGTGATTAAGATTTCTATTTACTGGTCAAGAGGCATCCACTCCAGTTCTACTTGTAGTTCCCCAGATTCAACATTCTGGAGTTTCAATGAGATCTCCTGTTTCACCTTCCCGTCAACAATGTTTATGATGCTATCATCTATGAGGGCGTTGTCGTTTGATTTCAGCCATTTTCCAATCTGCATATTTCCAAACATTTCTGGATCCCCAAATGCCATTGCTGATGTGATCAATGGCTGGATGTCAATCTCTGCTTCCCCCATTATATCATCGGCAGAAAAAGTGTCATGATCAAAAACGCTCTGCAATGCATAACAAACAAAAGGTAAGGCAAATAGTTGCCACGAGCAAATTAGAATAACCAAGAATTTGTTCATTGACGGATAAAGGTGAAAGGATTCATTTAATGAGATGTAGCAAATTAGTTTTAGTAATAGCAAATTTATAGCAAAAAAAAAATACACAAGTATTTGCCTGATTACTCAAGATAACTATGGATGTAGTTGTGGTTTATAAAGACAACACAAGTATTATGTCCCCCATAGTTTTAAAACCCAAACTGACCCAGCAGGGTGACTCAAGGCCAACGTCTTTTTGTTATCCATATGCGATATCACTTCAATACAACAGCACAACCACTATTGGACTCTACAACAGCCTTAGTCGCTACATTCTGTTTTTAATCCTAATCACTAATTTCTTCCCCTCTTCAATCTTCGCTTCAATTCAAGTTTCTTCTTCCTAATCAACATGAAGATTTCTAGACTTCAGTTCAAAACCCGTCCCCGGGTCACTCCTATGAAAGAATCAAAAGATAAAAAGATTTATAAGAGAGAAAAAAAATTACTTGCGTGGTAAAACTCTAGATGTTGATGGCTGTGTGGATGGTTATCTCCAGACATTGATGGTTGTGGCATGGTTGGGGCTATTGCGTTTTGGGTGGAGAGGGAGGAAGGGGAAGAAGGCTGTGATGTTATGAGTGGCTGGTGACGGCGTGTTTTATGGAGGCAGATGGTGATTTCATGGGAGAAAGGCAAATCGACAGGAAGGTGGATGGGTGGCATGGCTGTTTGAGGGTGGTGGAGAGGAGATGGTTTGTGGCAGAGTTCTCTTTTCCTTTTCCTTTTTTTTTTTTTTTTTTTGCATTTGATATGTTGCAGCCTCCAAATTTTTTGCAGGTCAGGAGCTAAATTCTAAAGCGTTCCCCTCTCCTCTTTTGATTTTTTCAATCTAAATATCCAATAAAACTAACAGATGGCAATTTGATCAACTGCAACCTGCACTGCCCCTTATCTAAATTTTTTCAGGTCAACTTGAGTTGACTCTCCTGACCTTCCAGGACTTAAACCAGGTCAACTCTTGGATTGGGTTTTAAAATGATGCTATATTCAATAACTTGCTTATGTATTCAAAATGAATACACGAACACAACCCTTATAAATACTACATATGGGGGGTCAAATAGACCACAATGGGTTAAAAAGTAAAATAACTAGGAAAATAGTGAATTTCCATCTCCAAGTTTAAAAAAAAAAAAAAAAAAAACAGCTAAAGAGCTTTACTCTTGTAGCTTTGGATCCATAACTGGATGAATAGAAAATTCGAATGCAACATCATAAAAATTATAAACAAACTTACCAACTTTATGGGCCCAAAATCCTGTGGAACAGATAGCATGAGTTCTTCATTCCAGACTGGATTCAAGTTGCTCTTCATCACGGTGGTTTGAGCAGTCTATTAACACAAATCACATTTTATCATTAGTGACTAGCATCAAAATCAAAGCAGCCCCTTCACTTTCTTAATTATAATATAATATTCTACCAATCAAAATTGATCCGTCAGAATGAAGATGTATACAAAACATTTATTTGTCACTTCAATTAAAAAAAAAAATAATTATGAAACTGCAGTCAAGATTTTACAAAGGTCTACGGGTTGGCCAATAAATTGAATGGTATATTGGTATCAACCATTTATCAAATGGTTGTGATTAATATTATCCTTGGTAAAAATAGACAAAAAAGAATCTCTATTTGGCATGGCACCAAAGATCCACACCTGATTTTACAAATAGAAATTCTTATATGAACTTCTCTCAACGAAGAATTTGGAGAAATAAAAGTGGAAAAAAATAAAAATAAAGATACAAATTTCACTAACCTGTTTCCCAAGAGCAACGATCACATAGGGATCACTTGACATCATATCTCTAATAGCTAAATTTGTACCTTTTATAACTTTAACCTTCAATATTCCCATAAACTCTACTATGCCATCCTGTAACAATTTCTCAATGTTATCCAAGTATGAAAGAGAGTATGGAAACAAAAAAGGTAAGCCAAAAATTTACCAAATTCTGTGAGACACTCGGAATTTGAAAACTATCAAAAAGGTTTGTGGATACACTTGACTTGAGAGAAGAGGAGGAAGTCTTCCCCGATGTGATCCGTAAACTGGGTTTCAAAAATTCTTGAAGCTCATACTTTGACCTGTGAGAAACGGAATAAGATATGTAAACACTATTAACATCCAATCTATGAACATCAGTAACTTTCTAATGATAACACCATGCTTGATCTAATCTACAAAAAAAGTGACTTAATCTTTCCATATAAGTTTTATACTAGTATGAAAAAAGAAAAGTAAAAAAAAAAAAATGACTGGTTAACAGGGTAAGTGTTTTAAGGCAAATCATTTCTAACCTGATGAACCTCGTACGCTCCTCATTACTGGAATTTGGCCCTGGCTTTGAAACTCCTTCAGGTAAAAAGGCCTCATAAATTGAATTAGCAGACAAGTTTCCTCCAACTTCAATCATGGCATCGATTTCATCATCAGACCATTCATCCAATGTCACGGATAAAACCTGAACAATCCAAATTAATCATGTTCTAAACAAAAGAATCACCTGTTTGAACATGGTAAGATCAGCTATAAGCAAACATACAAACATCAATTGGAATTCATACTTTAAAAAGCAGGCACATACATACATGAATGTTTTGTGTGGAAAAAAAGACACATAAAAAGTCAATCTTATTTCATTTTGTAAACTCAAAATGTGACTAACAATAACAAAACAATAAAAGAAACTTAAAAGGTCAAATATTTACACAACGACTAATTCATAAGCTTTTGTGACTAATTCAGATTAAACAAAGTGGTTGCTGTCAGAGCCAATGAAACAAAGAAGTCCAACATAAAAAACAAGAGACTAATTAAATACAATAAAGAATATAATTAGGGATCTTATTTTTTCTTCTAGATCGAAACATGCTCCCAGAATCAAACATGGACCATATTCTAGATAATTCAACCATTCATTTTGTGCTCCTATAGTCCAATTGATCTTTCTATTTTCCTTGGAAAATAACTTAAAATTATAAATCACCAAAGATTGCAATTATGCAAGCCACATGTACTTATTGCAAAAAAAACCATACATGTCATATTTGTTGCATCTTATGATATTTACAAATTACATTAATAAAACATGATAATAATTAAATCCATGGTTTTCTCTATTAATTTTTTCTTGTTTATTCTTTATGATCTTTAAGTTGTTTTAAGAAGAATAAAATCCTCAATCCCATTCCATCAGGAGTGGGTCTTAAGTGAAGCAAGGGATCATTCACCTAGGTTTAGTTTGCTTGTAAAGAAATTTCTCAAATTGTGAGACAAATGCGACAAAATAGTGTTCTTAAAAACTTTTGACAAGGAATGGAGAAAGGCTGCAATGGGATTAGTATTTGATTGTTATGAAATTTTGATTTTCTATGATTATTCTAGTCTTTTAGTACAATTTAGTAGGTTTTCCTGTCCTTATCAGGACTTTGACTATCAAATATTGGTTTTTCACTTTTATTATTTGTTTTGATGTCTATATATAAGCAACCTAGAAAGGAATTCAAGTTATGTATGGTGCTTTGATTCTTCAATAAACTGATTTTCTTGGGAAATTGATCCGTGCTATTTTTTGTTTTCCTCAATTGGTTCTACAATAATTCCAACCTACCCTCATATCTAATATCTAACAAATTATGTTAATCTAAGATGGGGATCAGTTGTAATTTTTCCTATCCTCTAAGATAGGAGCATTCTCTCTTTCCCATTTATGTGAGATCTATCCTTTCAGTTTCCAATTTCGATTTTCTTTGTTCACTTACAGTCACTAAATTCTAAATAGTTCTTTGTACTTTTTGTTATTCATAATTATCTTTTATTTCCTCTGTTTTGGATTTTTTATCTCTACTTGTTTCACATTGTTTTCTTCATTATCCTCAGTTTATCTTCACTTCTATATCATTGTTTCCAATTCTAGATTCTAATCTAGGGTTATAAATTATACTGCGTCATGGAGGTTGATGTTAATATCATGCTCTTGATCAATGAAATGAATCAGATACAGCATATAAAGATGGAATGTTGAGTGCATCACGTGTATTATCATGAGTTAACTTCTCCTATACTGAGCCATAGTATGCTCTATTGTATGTTGAATTATAATCTAATGAAATTTCTAACCATTTTCTCAAAAAAAATAAGGTTCTTCAGTTTCATTTCAAAACTGAAGCAAGTTCTTGTGTCTATTACCAAATACAAGTAAATATTGTCACTCAAATTGCAATGGCTAAACATTTGGATTATACTTCCCTACAACAATTGGTTCCTAACATTGAGAAAATAAAATTAGAGGCAATATGGAATAGTTACCTTCGAGATATGTGTACCAAGACTTCTGTGCACACCGCAGCATTTTAAGCATATGAAAACCCCAATATTTGCTGATCTGGAGGAAAGAGAGTTACCAGATTTCTTAAAAGCACGGGGTCAAAAAATAAAACAACCAACCTCAACATGACTTCAATTTAAACATATGCACAAAATATAACTTTTCAGATTGCTAATAAGAAGTGTGCATTTAAGCTCTGTTAATATGCATATTCACAGCCACAAGGCATTAACATTATTCAACTTACGCCCATTTTGGATCCGGAGCACCACAATCAGCGCAAAAGCGATTATCACTTTGGAGCAATAGATCTTTTAATCTTCTTTTACCTTTGCAAAAAAACAACAAAATGTAGTGATTAATATATAGAATAGATAAGAAGATCTTTATAACACGATCAAATAAATTGATGCTGAAAATGGGAAAGGTGGGAAGAATAGATGGAATGGGAGGTATTACAGTCATTAAAAAATGATAAAAGGTTGGCTACTTATTTGCAGAAGATACAACAAAAGGCATCAAATCATACATACTTATTGATCCAGCAAAAAGCAAAGTGTCCAAGTTCCAACAGAAAACAAAGAAAATGCATTGTGTAATTGATTTATCTTATTTCATTAAGAAAAGCAGGGAGAATGGTGAAAAAAATAAAGGAATAGAAGCATTGTGAACAATCTGGGAGTACTTTCATTCCTCCTCTAATCATTCCTCACATCTAACAACAGTTTGGTGTTACTTTCACATCATACACTAAAGATTTTCAACCAGTAGCATGATTGCACATTTGTTACAAGCTAAAGAAACGCCAACATGATTTTCTTTCTATGAAGCAATGTAGTTTGTAGAATAAATGCAACTTGGTCAGCCTCAATAAAAATGAATGTCAAGTAGAGATACCCATGAGAAATCTACGCAGTACATTTCAGTTAACCAATAGATAGGGCAGTCCAATAGTGTTCAAGCAATCGTCAAGTTTCTTCAACATAGCAAAATGATGAAACTCTTAATCATCAGTTACTATACAAGTTTCTAGAAAGGGATTTATCAGAAAGAAAATCCATCATAGCACTTCAGTTCTGCTATCTTACCAAAATAAAGCCAATACTCCATATCATGTCTAAACATATCACAAGTCAAACTGATTTGCGTTAGGAGTGAATAAAATTCTAAATTTCAGATTCAAAAGCAAAGATTTTCAGTATCCATGGTCAGACTACATTATTAAAGTTGAGCATTTTACAATTAAGCAATGTTGCTTCATATAATGATACTCAAAACAACACCAACTAATATAGGGTTCATGGTATGATTGGTCACTTTGACATCCATTGATTTTCCACAAAGAATTATTTAAGTTCCCTATGTCTGAGAAAGTTCCATTTTTTTCCTTGGTAGAGAATCTAAATCAACAAGGAATAACGGAACAATCCACTTTCACATGATGATAAACCTCTATGCAAAAGCTTAGCAAGGGAAAAATCCCTAAATTTGTTCCTTCCATCTTCTTCATAAACAATTCAGGGCTGCTGCAGAAACCTTTAACATTAAAAAAATTCAAATTACAATAGTAAACCTGTTGACTATTCTTATGCTTTATTGCTACTTCACCAGCATACCTGAGGCAACCTGCTGAAGCTCTGACAAATGGCTCATTGCTTTGCTAATAACAAAAAATCATTCAACAAAATCCTGTCTCCACCAAGTTATCTGCACAAAATGACCAAAAAGAAAGGAACCCAGTTCAGTAACAATAATAGAAAACTAAAATATTTGGTAAAAAAAAGTACAAATTCCTTTTACCTTTTCCCAATATTTAGAAAACATAAAGCCATCCCAGGATTTGTGCTTGGCAACTAGCAAAAGCAACTGTATAGCCAAGGCATAGAGAAGAGGGAGAAAATCAAAAACTAAAGTAGATGCTGTCCAAACCAGAACTATTGACCCACCACAAATACCATATAATAAAATACAAAGATGGTCAAAGTGTCCAACAGAATAATTACGGCCAATTTTCCAAAGACCCCTCGTGACACAACAAGTGTCCAAAACAAATAGATAATAGAGACACACCTAGCAGCCTTGACAACTAAAAAATTAGAGCAGCTTTTCTGGTAGAAGAAAACCAGTTGGGTGCGCTTCCACAAAGAGGTCCTAAGGTGTGGCTGGTGCGCCACTGAAAAGAAAATAAGCAAGTTTAGGTTCTTGGTGCAGATGGATGCTAAGGGCAAAGAGGAAAGATATACTTGTATCGTTTGTGGAGGCTCCTTTGCAAAGGTCCCATGACACCTATGAATAAAACAAATGCAAGGCTTGACATTACAGAACCTAGATATCGCAACTCAAAAACAGACTAGCAAGGGGGGTCAAAAAAATTCAAAGCTCTGGGGTAAAACTCAGTTAGTAGGTTCATCTGTTTTGATTGAATTTGTGAGCATCCAACAGTAGCCATTTGAAGACCAACTAGTTATCCAGTGAACTAGTTATCCAATGAACTGTAAGCAGAGTGGTTTTGACCTCCATGATGAAGCATGTAGAATGCCCTCTAGCAGTGCTACAAGCCCACGAACCTGAGCAGGCATCAACATGTATTATGCCAGAGCAGCTTCAGCTACTCACAAAATGCTAGGCCACTAACACTTTCTAATGCTGTATCTCCAACAATCACCACCTCTTAGGTATTGTCACCAGTCGCCTGTTATATCCTCACAAAATGAAAAGCGATGTCTAGCACTGTTTTCCCAGTTCTATGCTAGCATTGTTATTTGCTTGAATTATCTAAACATTCAATAACAGAGAAATGATAAAAGTTTAAGCTTTACATTGAATCGGATAAATAGCCTGTTTATGGTCAATAATTCAATACCATAAATAACAATATTTAAGCTATCAAATCTACTCGTCATTGAAAATAGAATAGTATAATCCAAAAACTGACATGATTGGTCCCACTAAAAAAATGAAAAAACTAGATAAAATTCAACCTAAATTAGAATTCCAAAACCAAACCAACACTTAGAAACCACCGATCCCAATGTCTCAAAAACAAAAATTACAAATAATAATAACAGCATGACAGACCCAATGAACACTTCAAAAATTCAAAAAAGAATCATAATAACACCGAACATAAAAGTAGCTCAACGATCTGTTTGGATGCTGAGAAAACGCAGGAAAATAGGAAAAAGAAAAATATAACAGAGATGGAGATGGTGGTTTGCGAGATTCCACGATTTACTAGAGAAACAAACAGATGGTGAGTATAAGAAGATGAAGAAGAAGGTCTAACCTTGCGAAAAGGATAGCACCGTAGAGAATGTTTATGACTCGGAAAATCTCTGCAACTGCTCCTTGTACAGAATGTTTTTCTTTTTTTAATTCAAGTTTTAAGTAAAACTGGAATTGGAAATTGGAGTCAGGGAGAGAGAATTGGAATGATCTATATACAAATATATTGAATGACAGAAATCTGAAATTTGATTCAATTATTAATATTGCTGAGAGTAATAAGATTTAATTGTTTAAAACGCAATATAAGAGTTGAATGAGAGAGTTGTTGCTAGGGTGATTTTTATTTAAAAATATATTAAAATAATATTTAAAAAACAATTATTTTTCATGTTAATAATTGAAAACAATTAAAATATAAAAAAATTAATTTTTAGCCAACGGTTTAGACCGAGTAATTAAGCACCATGTTAAAATGAACTTTACATAACTTGTCACCTAATAAGCACGTCAGAATCTTCCACGTGTTTGTATCCAGTACTTTGTTATCATAAGTTTTTCCAACAATGAGGGGGTATTTAGATGGTGTTTGGATATGCTGAGTGCGGCTGCGGTTGAAAAAAAAGCAGTGTCATATATATTTAGCTAACCATGAACCACAGGTTATTTGTGTGTGGGTTCCAAGAAAAACTATGGTTCAAATGCAAAAAGTGAAAAGCAATTACACATTGCTTCTCATGCATTTCTCCTCTCTCTCATCATCGATAATTTTACAATTACTTTCAAGAACAACCCCTTACTTTCCCAACTGTCCTCTATCCCTCTTTCTCAATTTCCCAACGGTCACAAAAAAAAACCCAACAAATTGATGGTGGAAGGTTGTTGTAGATCAATAACGTCCAGTTTCAACATTTCCCTAAACTGGTCCTTCATGCGTTTCACCTCTCTCTCACCACCGAAACTTTGCCTAGTAACCACTGTCAATTACGGTCCTCACAACCTCACAAATTTTTTTCTTGTTTCGGTTACAAATCTATGTAATTGATGAACTAAAACCCCAATTTCCTTCCCCAAACTGTTCTCCTCTCTTTTCTCTTGCTACAGCCCCATTTCTATTTTGCCCTAAAAAACCACCAACGCCAGAGCAAGCTTCTTCCTCTCTGTCCATTCTTTCCCAACGAAGATCGAAAACACAAACCTTCACCGATCTGTCCCTCCACTGTTACAATTACAGAAAACCCCCAAGAGATTCGTGTTGGGAAAGTTCCACGAGTGAGATACTAGTAAGTATTGTGCGTTCCCTTTGTCAATTTTGTTTCACATGTTGCTCAAAATCTAATTTCTGTAATGGGTCTCTATTGTTTTTGTTTTTGCAGAACAAAGTTGCAGCACCGTGGTGGTTTGCAGAATAAAGACAGAGACTGAGGTCAGTTCTTGCCTTGTCTCCATCTTCATTTCAGTTTTTTGTATATGAAACATTGCATGTCTGTGATGCTACATGCTCTATTACTATTAACACTGCAATTGTTGAATTGATCTACAAATTTCATTGTTGCTGCTGCTTGTGTTCTATTTACTGTGCCTTCATCAAATTTTTTTAATTTATAGCAAATTTCATTGCTTCTTCTGCTTGTCTTCTGCTTTGCATGTGTTTTTAATTTTTTTCTACTTGAAAACTTGCATTTCTGTGATGCTTCTGTGTACTGTGTTACCCATGTTAATTTTATAGTAATTGTAGCTCAAAATCTATTTTATCTTCTGGGTCTCCATTGTATCTGTTTGCAGGACAAAGCTGCAGAACCGTGCTGGTTTGGACACCTAAAGAGATAGACTGAGGTAAGTTCCTGCCTTATCTCCATCTGCATTTTCAATTTTTTAGATGAAAAATTGCATGTCTGTGTACCTGCATGATCAATTACTGTGTGTTCTGCAATTGACAAATTCCATAGCTGTTGCTGATTGTCTTCTGTTTACT